>Ga0208038_1000011_pt1 | contig 297506 bp, 303 predicted proteins | sample June2015DPH_16_1_FD_184714 | JGI IMG/M metagenome (GOLD analysis project Ga0208038, IMG submission 184714) | Peatland microbial communities from SPRUCE experiment site at the Marcell Experimental Forest, Minnesota, USA - June2015DPH_16_100... | ecosystem: Environmental > Terrestrial > Soil >...
GCAGTGGGACAAGCGATCTCGATATTGCCTTCTTTCGGGAGAACTACATAACCCGAGCATTCGAGGGCATACGAACGACGCTTATGACGACGCGATACAGAACTGTGGACAACTTCGTGATACAGCGCGATGCCCTCGACACTTTGAGCGCCATCTTCGAGGCCACAGGCGCGTCTGAAGAAGAGATCAGTCGAATGTCAAAGTGTTGAGTCCCAACCACGTTAACTAATCGTGCTTTCCCCGAAACCAGACAGGAAGTTTCTGATTCTTGGAGTGATGAACCTAACAAACAAGTAAAAAACGAAGACGATGGTTGTAATAAAGAAGCTCACTGGGTACGGCTCAAAAAAAGCAATAAAGAGCCCCAACCACGTTGCTATCAGAGCAATGACTACAGAAATAATTATGACTCGCCCCGGTCGTTTTGCCAATAGCTGAGCCGTCGCAGCTGGCGTGACCATCAATGAGAAAATGAGGAGGACACCAACTACTTGAACCGCGAACGACGTCGCCACCGCGACCAGCAGCATGAAAATTATGCCGAGCAAAACTACGGGCATTCCCTTTGCTTCCGCCACATCTTCATCGAGCGATGCAAACAAGAGAGGCCGGTAGACGAGCGAGATGAGAACCAGAATTATCACGCCGGCAACGAGGGTTAAAAGGACATTGCTGAAACTGACGCCCAGTATTTCTCCAAACAAGATGGAGTACGCTTCAGTTGCATAGCCGGTGTAGAGGCTGAGGAACAACACACCCAAGCCAAGCATGAAAGCGAGAACTATTCCGATTTCGGCGTCGCGATTGGCGGCGCGTCGGCCTAGCGCGGCTATCCCGAGTCCCCCCACACTTGTGAAAAGGAGAAGACCGTAAATTGGGCTGACCCCGATTAATACGGCCGCCGCTGCCCCCGAGAAACCGATGTGGGAGAGCGCGTGCGCTGCGAATGAAGAACGGCGCAACACAACGAAGTAGCCAACGATGCCCGCGAGGATTGCGACTACCGTTCCTGCCTCGAAGGCGTGCTGCATGAATGGGTACTGAAGCACTTGTTGCAGGTCGACCCACGGATTAATGCTGAAGGTCATTCTGGTTGACACCGGTGGCTATCTTCTATACCTGCAACTGCAATGTTGCCCCTAGAGTCTCGAAGAACCTCAACGTGAACCCCGAACAAAGCCGAGAGACTTGCTGACGTCAGGACCTCTTTCGGCGTCCCGGTCGCCACCTTGCCGTTAGCGATGTAAACCACTTTATCGAGATACGGCAAAAGGGGGTTGATGTTGTGGGCGATCAAAAGTGCAGTAACGTTGCGCGATCGAACTACGCCATTTATAAGCTCAAGCAATTCTCTTTCGCGCCTCATGTCAAGATTCGACAAGGGTTCATCGAGCAAAAGGAGCGTGGGTTCGCTTACCAGCGCCTCCGCCAGAAATATCCGCTGCAGTTCTCCGCCCGACAATGCGCCGAGAGAGCGATGAGCCAAGTCTGTGGCTCCGACGTCTTTCAGCACGTCAAGAGCAGCTTTACGGTCCTCGTGGGAAAACAGGCCCAGACCCCATTTTTTGCCGGATAATCCCAGTCGCACAAGTTCAAGGGATTCAAGATTTGTGTCATCGTCGAATATGTGACGCTGAGGCACGTAACTAATCTGTGGATTGCCGCGTTTAGGCACTGCATCGAATATCTTGATCGTGCCGCTTACGGGTTGCTGCAAACCAAGGAGCAAACGAAACAGAGTTGTCTTGCCCGCTCCGTTAGGGCCGATAACCGCTACAAACTCGCCGTGATTGATTGAGAGACTGGCGTCTCGCCAGACTATGTTGTCTGGGTAGCCCGCCACTAGGTTCTTGCATGTGATGATCTGTGCGCTCATTGGTAGCCCGCTAGATTCGTGGACGCGATGATCTCGTCCTGTACCCTCTTGCGTTATTTTCCAAGGGCTTCCTGGTTAAGGGCGTTCTGAAGAACGATTAACTGCGCATTCATCCAGACTTGGAACGAGACATCCGGCGGTTGGATGGTCTCCGTCACTGGAACGATCGGAATGTTATGTTGAGCGGCCAACGCTTTAATGCTCTGAGTGAGCGGCGTCACCGTTTGTTCATTGTAGACCAGCGCTTTGACCGATCCGTTCGTAATGAGCTGATCGAACTGCACGATGCTCTGCGCTGGGGGATCGTTTCCTTCGGCGACAGCTCCCATAAATGCCGGAGGGGACACAAGGTCAAGACCAGTGGCGTTCGCCACATACGCGAAGATGTTCTCTGTTGAGGCTACTTTCACGCCTCCAAACTGTTGCTTTATCTCGTTGATACGGGCGTTGTATTCCGCGAGCGACGCATTCAACGCGTTATACTGTTGTGTATAGTATGACGTATGAGAGGGATCTATGGAAACAAGATCCTGATACATAGCCTTGACCGTTTCATTCACATAAGTAGGGCTATACCAGAAGTGAGGATTGGCATCGACTGTCTGGTTAACGAGTTCCTGCACGTTTAAGACTACTTGATTTGGAGTATTGCTTGATGCTATGAGCTGTTGGGCCCACGTGTCATATCCGGCTCCGTTAATAATTACGAGCTGGGCATTTGCTATTGCCATGGCGTTGGCGGTATTGCTTTCGTATTCGTGGGGGTCAGCATTGGGGTCTGAAACGATACTCGTCACACTAACCCGTGTTCCGCCAAGCTGAGTTATCAGACTGCCCCAGAAGTTTTCGGCGGCAACGACGTGTATCACTCCACTAGAACTTGTAGTGTTGGAAGTTGTGGGGTTTAAGAGGTAAATGCCTGCGAAGGCTCCCGAGACAATTAGCGCAGCCAAAACGGTTGCAATAATTACATAGCTAGTTTTCCTCATTGTCTTACCCCCTCCGTGTGCGCATTGTAGTCAGCCAAGTCTCGGCTGGCGAACGGCCCGCTTACCGGAAAGACCGCAAACGATGCTGCTGTTACCATCGCCGTGATACTGAGCCGCTCTGCGGTGATGGTCTGCCGGCGCGCGAGGAGGAGGGCTGTCGTAATGAGCACGGCCGCCAGAATCCACCAAAAGATTAGAAACTGGATCGAAAAGGCCCCGTCCGGCAAATGAATAAGCGCCATTGACAACTTCCGCGCGGTGCGGCGCCACTCAGTGCGCCATCTTACGCGTGAATGTCTTATCCTACTCTACATATATAAATCTGCTTCTCTTGTTAGAGTAGGATTATGATAGTACTACCGCGCCATCTGCGCGAGGAACTCACTCCGCAGGTTGCACGAGCAATTCGACTTCCTGCCGTAGCGCTTTGAGAGCTGCGTCAAGCTGTGCTGCACACGCTTGCAGCATTTCATCGATTTCCCGTTGTTTTTTCCAATCTGCGATGCCCTGCCGCACTTCGCTGAGGCGTTCCTTGGGTACGTAGCGCCACTTTCCGTGCTGCCGTGAGGGCTCAAAATAGTAGTACGGGCCATGCAACGCGCCAGACCTACAGCGACAGCTCCGCTTGCCGCATCGCAGGTGCCGTTTTCGCAGTGAGCCTGGAAGCGGATTCAGCACAGCGCGCTTGTCGGTTAGCGCAGCAATATTATTGATGAGTTCATTACTCTGGTGCAACAACCGTCTCACGCTGTCGATCTCTATGCCGGCACCAATTGCATCCCCCAGCGCCTCAGTCGAGCCCCCGTGATCGTCTGTCATCATGATAGCATTGCATTACCTATACTAAACATATTTCAATCGGTCGCCAACTAAGTTTAGATTTCACGTCTCAGACGTTCAAATCGATCCTCTCAAAAACTGTCAAAAATGCGCTTAAACACTGCTGGATTACATTTTGCAAGCTCGGATATCGAATAAGGGAAACAAAAGCGTTATAATGCTACAAGGGTTATTCCTAAGCGAGAGTCCTCAACGTTATGCGCGCGTTTTACATCGGCCGGTTTCAGCCGTATCACTTCGGACATCAAGAAGTCCTCGAAGAAATAGCCCGCGAATGCGAGGAGATCATCATCGGTGTCGGTAGTGCTCAGCTGAGTCATACGTTTTCGGATCCGTTTACGGCCGGCGAACGAATACTAATGATCACGCGCTCGCTAAGAGATCTTGATGCCTTACTGTATGTGATACCAATCGAAGATATCCGTAGAAATGCGGTATGGGTATCGCACGTAATGACCATGACACCTCTTTTTGACGTCGTTTACACTAACAATCCGTATGTTATCCGACTCTTCAACGAGGCGCGATTTGAGGTCAAGTCGTCTCCGCTCTATAAACGTGAAGTCTGCTCCGGCTCAGAGATTCGAAAAAGGATGCTGCGTGACGAACCCTGGCAGCATCTCGTCCCGCAAGCTGCGGTAGAGGTCATTGAAAAAATCGACGGCGTGAATAGGCTAAAAGAAGTGTCTAAAGAGGATAAAACGTCTGATCTTGGCACGCTGTAAGCGCGTTTATCGTGCTTTTCACTAACTATCGCGCTAGCACACGCTCCGAGGTATCGCAGCAAATGCGGCCACAATCAAAAGCGCGCCCGCGCAGGGTAAAATCATTGATAGCCTATATTTCAGACCAGTGGGTTCACCAGACGAAATTCGTAGCTCGCGTTTAGGTGATTTTGTCGGAGGCTTATAGCATCACAGAGCGCAGAATATTCGCGCGCCGCAAGATACTAGAGAGAACGCAATTGGCTGCGTCCTCATTTTCCGCAAACGAACAAGGAAGTTGTGATGCTTTTGACAAAGTTCCGGCAAGGCAAAAAAACAGCCACAAGATGCTGAAAAGCGACTTCTTCGCTCACGCAGGAACGCTGCTCATCTTTGATCCAAGCGCCTTGTCGGGGGTCAGCGTTGCGTTATGTTAACTAAGCGAACGACGTAGTTGTTGCCAATTTGCTCCCACTTGTAATTGTATTCGTACTGCGGGAACTTGTTTTCGAGTTCCTTCAGCTCGATGAGTCGTTGGTCCAAGCAGCGCTGTGACTTGCAGACGAATACAAACCTCCATTTTGGAAGCGCTCGCGGATCGTCAATAAGTTTCGCCATGCGAAAAAGGCGTGGTTGAATCACCACGCAGTGCTGGGGTACCACACGTCGCTCGAGTCTTAAGCGTGAGCAACTGCGTGCGGGCGTTTTTTCTCGATCTCCACGAGTGAATGGTAGCTTTTGCAAGATAACGGTTGTGGGAGATCTCGGAGCCGGCTCGCGCCAACTCTCTTACCACAGTGCGACAGTAAACGGTAAGCACCGCCGACAGATACTTTAAAAAATTCGTTCGTCATGCACGCGCTGGCTTGCCGGCGTCGCAGCACGCAGTCGATCGGATTTTCCCTATATGCCTCATATTCAGGCTCTAAATGCTTGCAGCTAGTTTTTATAGTAATGTGAAGATATATTCTTACAATGCACCTTACCAGAGATGAAGAAGATATCCTCGCGGGAGAATCCGGCGCCGTCAAACAAAAAGCGATGGAGATCTTAGTCGCGCTCGGTGATATCTACAACGCTGAAAGACTTATCCCAATCGAGAGTGCGCAAATCGCTGGTGTTTCCTACAAAACAATTGGCGAAGCTGGGCTAGAGTATCTTACAGACCTGAGCGGAAAAGTCGTCGTTCCGACAATGCTTAATCCTATGGGCATGGACCGATATAAATGGAGACAGATGGGAATCGACGAAACCTTCGTAGAAAGGCAACTGGCCATTATCAGACGGTATGAACTGCTCGGAATCGATGCCCAATGCACTTGCACGCCTTATTATGTCAATGCTCCACGAGCTGGGGCCCATTTGAGCTGGGCTGAGTCCTCCGCGGTATCTTATGCGAACTCCGTTCTTGGGGCACGCACCAATCGAGAAGGAGGGCCTAGCGCACTTGCTGCTGCCCTCGTCGGGAAGACACCTGACTACGGCTACCACCGCGACGAGAACAGAGTTCCAGATATCTCAGTGCGAATAGATTTTCCCTTGGCCGGAAGTGATTTTGGCGCACTTGGATACGTAGTTGGCAAAATGGTCAAATCACAGGTGCCACAGTTTTCCTTTGTTGCTCCGCCGAACGCTGACGAGCTGAAAGCTCTGGGCGCTGCAATGGCCGCCTCAGGCTCTGTGGCTCTTTTCTTTACCAGTGAGCGAGCGATGCCACGTGAAATCCTCGAAGTAGACCGGTCGGACGTTGACATTTATTCTTCGAGCGAGCCCGACGTCGTTGTGCTGGGGTGCCCACACTGCTCACGCTCAGAACTCGCAGGGATCGCACGCCTTTTAGAAGGACGCACGGTCGCGCGGCCTCTCTGGATTTGCACTTCGCGGTTCGTGGCCGATCGCTCCAGCTCGGTGATATCGCGCATTGAAGCGAGCGGGGCCAGCGTGATCTGTGATACTTGCATGATCGTCTCTCCAGCGTTTGAAAAACGACGCATGATGGTTAATTCTGGAAAAGCTCTTGAATACGGGCCAAGCTTGTGCAATTCGCATACATTCATCGGAACGACGGCGAACTGCATCACGGCCGCGTGTACCGCGTGAACCTGCATCGCAACGGGGTTAACCATGCTCAAGCGCATAAAAGGACGAATAATAGCGAAAGGAATTGGCGAAGGGCCTGCCGTGGTTACGCGTCAACCGCTCTCGTTCTTAGGAGGCATCGATCCCAAACAAGGAGTCATAATGGATCCACACCACGAGCTGCGCGGCACGTCAATTGCAGGAACGGTTCTCGCTTTTCCGCAGGGCAAGGGATCGACCGTCGGATCTTACGTACTTTACCAGCTCAAGAGAAACAACAAGGCGCCGGCCGCAATTATTAACGCCTTAAGCGAAACAATTGTTGCTGTCGGGGCGATCATATCAAACATCCCCCTCATCGACAAGCTTGAGGTTGACCCGATCGCCGCAATCAAGCCCGGATCACATGTTCTCGTAAACTGCGTCGAAGGTTTTGTTGAGGTGGAAAAGTGACCGAACAAGGCGATTTAGACCGAATCGACGCTGTGTTCCAAGTGTACGAGGTACGAACCAGTGGGCCTGTCATCAAGTATTACGGCGAACCTAAGGTTGACAGCAAGACGCTTTTCACGCATCTTTGGAACGACTTCGCCCAGAGAGGTTACGATATCGAACTGCGGCGCGAATACGGCGAGTATGTGCTCGTGGCTACGCCTGTGAGCGACGCCGGCGAAAAAAAGCACGTCAACATTGTTCTTGCAATCGCCACCGTTTTTGCCATAATGCTCACCGGCGCTGTCCTTTTTTACGGTGTTAACCCTCTTGCGCAGCCCTTGCTCATTTACAAGGGCTTGCCCTTCGCGGCTGCGGTCATGTTTGTGCTAGGCTCGCACGAGCTGGCTCACTATTTGGTCGCAAAGCGGCGTGGAATGAGGGCAAGCTTACCATTCTTCATACCGCTACCGTTTATTTCGCCGGTCGGAACTCTCGGCGCACTCATACAGCTCAAGGGGGCTATTCCAGATCGAAAGTCACTTTTTGACGTGGGAGTGGCCGGTCCACTCGTAGGCCTTACGGCAGCTGTCATCGTCACAATAGTCGGATTGCTGCTCCCCCCCATCACCCCCGGTACCGCGCTAATGCCTACAGTGGCGCTGGGCGTCCCGATTCTCTTTGCGCTGATCGAAAAAGTTGTTCCCGTCGCATCAACAAGCTTGCATCCAATCGCGTTTGCGGGATGGGTGGGCATGCTCATAACCAGTTTAAACCTCCTCCCAGTAGGACAGCTCGACGGCGGGCACATCGCCAGGGCCCTGTCCGGAGAGAAGACGACGTACATCTCGGCGGCGGTTCCGCTCATCCTCATGACCGGCGGCATTTACTACTCTTTGAACGGTTTAAACGGAGAAATGCTCCTATTTTGGGGGCTCTTCACGTTGTTGTTCGCAGCCGGGGGACATCCGCAGCCGATCAACGATATGAAGAAGCTCGATACTAAGCGCGTGGTCTTAGGAATCATAGCTTTCGGCCTATGCATAGCTTGTTTCACCCCAATCCCGTTTCAAGCGTGACTATACGCTTTGACAAGAAGAATATGTTTAGCTTGGCAGCCATCCAAGCAATACTCCTCTCGCGGGGCATTCAGGTAAACTTTTCATCAAGTCCGCGCGATGGCATAATGATTTACAGCCTCGCAACGCTGCAGGCAACCGACGTCTATCGAGAGGTAGCAAACGCACGCACTCGATCCATATTCATCGCCGGCGGCCCTCATCCTTCGGCGAGAGCGACCGAGGCACTCGAGCACTTTGACTTCGTTGTGATCGGTGAGGGCGAGGAAACGCTCCCTGAGCTAATCCTTGCACTGAGAGGCGAAGGGGACGTGCACGAGGTGCGAGGCATTGCGTTCAGAAGCCCCGATGGAATCCGCAAGACCGACCCAAGGCCTCACGTGAATCTCGACGCTTATCCGCCCTTCATCGAGAACTTGCGGGCCCCTATCGAGATCAGCCGTGGCTGTCCACACAACTGCAAGTACTGTCAAACACCGCGCTTATTCGGCACAAAAATGCGGCATCGCAGCGTGGCGGCTATTGCTTTCTACAGCAGTTATCTTTCAGACATCAGATTTATCTCGCCTAACGCGTTTGCGTACGGATCCGATGGGCGTCACGCCGCACTCAACCGCGTCACTGAGCTCCTCACGTCGCTGCGTGGTCGGGTGTATTTCGGCACATTCCCCTCCGAAGTGCGGCCAGAATTTGTTACCGATGAGCTTCTTGAGATCCTCAAGGAGCACTGCACAAATACTTCAGTCCACATTGGAGCACAGTCGGGAAGCGATGCCATATTAAGCGAAGTACACCGAGGACACTCCCGTCGTGATGTTGAAGCAGCGCTCGAAATATGCCGCGCCCATGGCGTCACTCCAGTTGTGGATTTTATCTTCGGACTTCCGACCGAGGTCGTCGCAGATCAGCTTGAGAGTCTCGAGCTTATCGACTCAATCGTCGCGATGGGCGGCCGGGCACGTGCTCACTACTTCACCCCTCTACCGGGGACGCCGTACGAAGACGAGAAGCCCGCGCCAGTGTCGAGTGAAGTGGGGAAAAGACTTGGCAAGCTGGCGCGCGACGGCAAGGTTTCCGGACGGTGGGAGCCTTCACGCCTGCGACACAAAAAGACAAACGATTTAAAACAGCGGTCGTAATACGTACTGGCAATATTTGTGAGAACTTATGAAGTTTCTAGCCCTTTCGGATGCTCACGGGGTCTATTCTCATATCGCCCAACTGTTGTTTAAGGCGGGAGACGTCGACGCCGTTTGCGTAATAGGAGATATTACAGATTTCGGACCTAATGCCCTCGTCCAAGAGCTGCTTTCGCTCATCGGGGAAGACGTGCCAACACTCATGATACCGGGGAACTGCGACCTCCCTACGATCGTTGAAACGATTGAGGAATCTCCCGCAGTAAACCTACATCTAAAGAGTTTTGACTACGATGATATCAGATTCCTCGGCATCGGCGGATCAAATCCAACGCCATTTAACACTCCCTTTGAACTCAGCGAGGCGGAATTACAGAGTTACGCTGCTAGACTCTTGAACGACGTCGGGGCTACTACGGTTTTGCTTTCACACACGCCCCCCAAGGGATTCTTAGACGCGGTTGACTCGAGGCACGTCGGAAGTGAGGCAATTCTCCACGCCGTGGGGATCGTCGACGTACTAGCCTGCGGACACATACACGAGCAGCGAGGCGCGCTTGTCTCGGGCAAAACCACGATCGTGAATCCTGGGATGGCTGCACGAGGCTTTGGTGCCGTTATCGAAATTCGTCCGGGAGAGAGCGCAAACGTCACGCTGATTCAGTCTTAAGCTGTTTACATTAAGGGCGCGGCTGGTTTAACTTATCAGACAGCGGCCGAAGACGATTCGCATTTGACGCTTGAGTTACCGCCAGGCTTTCCTCACGTTGCATCTGCCCTAGTGCCAATTTGAGCATTTTTCCCGTAGCATCGAATCGACCAAGCATAACGAGCTGATGGGGGATCCGTGCGCAGATGTGACAGGGTATATTGCTATCGACTCACGCATACATAACTTCAGCTTGAAAAAGGCCTTAAAGACTTCGGCGGAGAGAGCAGCTTCATCGCGGAACTCTGTCGGCCAGAGATAAGGGTTTTAAACATGAGACGTAAGTATCCCCTATGAGCGTTGAACGGGGCGATTTCATCAGCTTGTCCTATACCGGGCGATTAGACAACGGCGATGTTTTTGATACCACAGACGAAGATGTCGCCAAGGAAAATGGGCTATTGGCAGAGGGCGTTAGTTACGCACCTATAACTATCGTGGTCGGAGAAAACATGGTAGTCAAGGGGCTTGACGAAGATTTGATCGGAAAAAAGGCTGGCTACGAAGGGCAGATCAAAATTGCACCACAAGATGCTTTTGGACAGCGAATTCCTGAACTAATTGAGGTCGTCCCAACGCGTAGATTCGAGAAGAGACCGGCGCCTGGAATGCGTGTCACACTCGATAACAAGACAGGAACCGTCGAGAGCGTAATTGGAGGACGCGTGCGCGTGGATTTCAATTCACCGTATGCAGGCAAGACCGTCAACTATGATTATAAGATTGAGGCCACTATTGTCGATACTGTGGAAAAAGCCAGAGGGTTGTTCAAGTACTACTTGAATAGGGACTTTGAGGTATCAATCGCTGACCATCGAGTGATTGTCGAAATGCCCTACGAATTAGGATTCAACCAACAGGTGCAGTATTACAAGAAGCTTCTGGCTGAAAAAATCATTCAATTTGCTGGCGCGGAAGAAGTCGATTACGTGGAAATTCATAAACGACCCGAACCGGTCAGTGAAGAAGCGGCTACAGGTGCCGAACCGGAGTCTAAAGCACCGGAACCAAGGAAGCGCACCCGCCGGACTAAAGCGGAGGCGGCCGCAGTGAGTGAAGAAGCGGCTACAGGTGCCGAACCGGAGTCTAAAGCACCGGAACCAAGGAAGCGCACCCGCCGGACTAAAGCGGAGGCGGCCCCATAACGTAGCTTCGTAACAAGAACCAACGCTTTTTTATCAGTACCGAGTGGAATCACCGAAACGTTGCCCGTTGCACACGGGTGAGTGGGTCAAGAAGGCTCACTCTAAGTCTCACTAGGATTAGGTCACTCAAAAAGCCATCCGTCTTTAGCGCTTGAGCTCAACCAGTTTCAGTGATTTTCCCTCGGGGCACGCTTCTGGCGTGTCGCCCAGAACGGAAGAAATCACGTACTTGTCATCCCTCCTGAGCCCGTTCGGATGGCACAGTTCGTAGATCTTGCAGTCAAGGACCTCGCAGTCGTTCTGCTTGTACAAGATTCTCGAGCCCACAAACGCGCTTTTAGAGTCGATTGCCGCTATACTGGGACTTTCGACCACTTCGACCGCTTTGACCCCGATGTCGTGCAATGCGCAGTCGTGCTTCATATTACCGCGCACGCCGACTATTCTGTAACGACGCCCAATGTCTAAATTAAGGCACGTGTTCTTAAGTTTGCACGTCTCGCATTCATTTGTCGGTCCGTTGAATACGAACTCTACGCCGACCTTGGCCAAGCCCATGCCGATCAGCGTTATGCGAGCGTTTCCTTTTGGCATGCTATCAATCCTGTACCCGTAACCTACTGAAGCTTCAGTCTGACGCAAGTAGGTTACGTTGTTTTATTATAAAGATATCAATGCGGCCTACTCGATCACCAAGGTGACCTTCGCCAACTCTTCAGCGGCTTTTCTCGTGAGGCCCTCCCCAAGGATGGTGTAACGCTCAGGTCGCACGTTCTTTGCGTGAAGCAACGCTTCAACGATGTACTGATCCTCGATGCCCAAACCTCGAGCATCGACTGGCGCGCCAATGCTCTGTAGCGCTTGTCGAATTCGTTGCCAGTCACCACCGTGCAGATATGCCATCATGATCGTTCCAACCCCGCACTGCTCGCCGTGCAAAGCCGGTTTGGGAGCTTTAACGTCAAGTGCGTGACTGAACTTATGCTCGCTGCCTGAAGCCGGACGGGACGACCCCGCAATACTCATAGCCACGCTGCTCGAGACCAGGGCTTTCACTACGAGCCTGACAGAGTCCTCCAAATTCGGCTTAATTTGCGTTGCCGAGTTGAGTATGATCTCAGTCGACATGAGCGACAGCGCTGCGGCATATTCACTAAACTCCTCGCCTCGCAGCTTCCTCGCTAGCTCCCAATCCTTCACCGCCGTATAGTTCGATATTATGTCGCCGCAACCGGCGGCGAGCAGCCGATGTGGCGCCTGAGCCATAATTCTCGTGTCTGCGATAATTGCAAGAGGGGTTTGAGCTTCGATGGATTGGGTTCCCTCTTTAAAACGTATAGAAGCGCGCATCGATGCGATTCCGTCGTGACTTGCTGCTGTAGGCACACTAATGAACGGCAAATTCGCGCTGACCGACGCGATCTTGGCGATGTCAATGGTTCTGCCGCCGCCGACTGCGACCACGAAGTTCTTGTCCGAAGCGCGACTTGCGACTCGCTCAACTTCTTCCATCGAGGCCGAACCGACGATGAGCACCTCGGCGGGATATTCGTTCCCCAGGATGCCCGCTATTTGCCGTCCGAATGAGCACGTGTGCGGTCCGCAGACTATCAGCCCGTTCCCATCAAGTTTAAGTTCTGTAAGGACCTTGGCAGTATCGCGTATAGCATCTTGTTCCATCACTACAATTCTAGGGAGCAACATCCATTGTTTCATCGGTGATCACTTGGCGGTCGATTTAGGGAATTTTGTCAACCAGTTAAGCAATTTTGTCAACCAGTACTATATACACCCCATCATCTACGACACTGGATATAACCCAGTCAACACGATAACATGGGCTATCATTCTCGGGCTAAGCCTGTTTGGAGTCGTTAAGCTTCTCAACAAGTTAGATATAACCGTTGATGAGGTTTTCATATTCGCGGTATCCCCTTATATCTTTGTGGGGGGTTCCCTGCGCGTGGTTGAAGATGCCGGCCTCGTTGCCGCGCCACTGAAGTATCTCTTGATCACCCCCCTAATCTATTTCTTCATTTTTTTTGTGTGCGTCGCGATCCTGATACTATCCGTAGGATTAGAGCGCGTTTCGCGCATCAAGTACTACTGGCCCTTCGCGCTCGGCGGCGTGGCATGGAGCATTCTGAACGTCTGGCTCCTCTACACGACGGCAAAGTCGTTTAACTGGACCATATTGGTGCTCATATTGTCAGTCGGCGCAGCCCTGAGTTTTTTGGTCTTCGTGATTGCTCGCCTGTTGAACTTCACGCTTCTAAAGGATCGCGTCAACGCGTACGTGCTCGACGGACAGCTGCTCGACGCCACGGCCACGTCATTCGGCCTCACGTTCCTCCCGTATGCAGAGAAACACGTGCTTCCGAACTTCCTTATTGAAGCCACCGGCACGGCGTTCGTTATGTACCCGCTCAAGCTCATCGTCACGATTCCGGTGCTGTTCATAATAGATGAATATTTAAAGGGCGAATCAAGAAATCTAACTGGCCTAGTAAAGCTTGCTATTCTCACGGTTGGCCTAGCGCCTGCTATTAGGGACACGTTACGAATGACCCTCGGCGTATGACATCTTTGTGATTAGGCCACGTTCAGATTCGCGCGTAACTGCATCGGAGTGGTAGAGTGAAGAGAGACAATTTCAGCGAGTGGTTCAACGAGTTGCTGGTCGATGCAGCAATCATGGACGTGCGATACCCAATCAAAGGGTTGTATGTATGGTTTCCCTTTGGCTTCACCTTGCGAAAACTGACGTACGATATGCTCCGGTCGCTTCTCGATCGAGAGCACGAGGAAACATATTTCCCCCTCCTCATACCCGAAAACGAGCTGCTTAAAGAATCGGAACATATCAAAGGATTTGAGGAAGAAGTCTTCTGGGTGACCCGAGGCGGTTTTACAGAGCTCGATGTGCCGCTTGCTCTGCGGCCGACTTCTGAGACCGCAATTTATCCGATGTTTAGCATTTGGATACGCTCGCACGCAGATCTCCCGATAAGGATCTACCAGATCGTCAACACTTTCAGGTACGAAACGAAACACACCCGGCCGTTGATTCGCCTGCGAGAGATAACCAGCTTCAAAGAGGCCCACACCGCCCACACCTCTTGGGAGGAGGCTAAGAAGCAAACCGAAGCTGCCGTGGCGTTGTACAAGGAGTTCTACGACAGGTTAGGTATCCCGTACGTCGTCTTGCGTCGACCGCAGTGGGACAGATTCCCTGGGGCCGACTATACGATCGCGTTTGACACGCTTATGCCCGATGGGAAGAGCTTACAAATCGGAACGATTCATCATCTGAGCACAAACTTCGCAAAGACGTTCGATATCACGTACGAAGATCGCTCCGGCAACCAGCAGTACGTCAATCAGACGTGCTACGGAATTTCGGAACGCTGCATTGCTGCCGTCATTTCAGTTCACGGCGACGACAAAGGTCTGGTACTACCCCCCGAGGTAGCGCCCACTCAAGTTGTCATAATCCCCATTCTCACTGCCCAAGCCGACTCCGAAGCGGTGTTGAAAGCGTGTAACGAACTCAAACACGAGTTGTCGCGCTATCGCGTCGTTCTCGACACGGATGATGCCCGACCGGGCGCCAAGTTCTATAAGTGGGAAAAACAGGGGGTTCCCGTGCGCATCGAGGTTGGCCCGAGAGACATTTCAAAACGCGCCGTAACGCTCGTGCGGCGGGATACGGGCAAGAAGGAGGTTGTCGAGCGTACTAAAGTACTAGCGCGAGTCGGTGAAGTGATGACTGAAGTACTCAATACCATCGCTGAAAGAGCACAAGCGGTTCTGCGTTCACACATTGTTGCCATAGAAACTCCCGAGCAAGCAAAAGGCATGAAAGGCTTCTTTCAGATCTCGTGGTGCGGGTCCGAGTCATGTGGCCTACGGCTTCAAGAGCTGAGTGAGGCTGATGTATTGGGGGAGGCCGAGCCAATGGAGGGACGGTGCGCCGTATGCAAAACGTCAACGAATGTAAGAGCCTTTTTAGCTCGGCCATACTGACGCCCGGGTCAAGCCCATATCCTCACTTTTCTTTCGAGATTGTCGCCACGCTGCACGACGATTTGCGCTTCCAGCGAAAGTGGTTTCGCAACCTCGCGGAAAAAAACCGACGCGAAGTGGCAAAGGCTTTTTTCCAGCTAAACCAAAACCGAACCCGATGAATATCAGAACGCTCGATCGAAAAATAACCGAGCTGCAACTCGACGGCTATCTGCTGTATGCGGCCTCGTTCCAGGATGCAAATCTCTACTACTTGACTGATTTCCTGGCAGAAGACCCTTTCTTGTTTTTGCGCGCCGGCGGGCAGTCGTTGCTCGTCGTACCGAGTATGGAGAGAGCGAGAGCGATTCGATCCTCGACCGCCGATCGGGTACGCTCACGCGAAGAGTTCCAACGAGATTCGCACGAACTGGAAGGCGACCGTGCGACAGTTGATCTGTTTGTCTCAGTGCTAAAAGAGTACCACATTAAGCACCTAGGCGTTGACGCCGCTTTTCCGATCATTTTGGCGGACGCGCTTCGGAGCGACGGTTACGAATTACACCCCATATCTGGGTCGATTGAACGCTTGCGCTCCATCAAAACAGCGCGCGAGCTCGGATATATGACGACCGTACAGCGTGCTGGCGAAAAAGCATTCGCTTCGGCCCTGGCCATCTTGCGGCGCAGCGAAATCATAGGTGATACGCTGCGGTATGACGGGCAGGTGCTTACGTCGGAGCGACTAAAGGCCATAATCGGCTGTTCCCTCATAAACGATGCATGCACGTCGAAAGACGTGATCGCTTCGAGCGGCTGCGACTCTGCGTTGCCTCATCTTACCGGTTCAGGGCCCATCAAGGCGCATTCTGCGATAGTCCTCGATATTTTCCCTCAATCGATAGAATCGCGATACCACGCCGATATGTCGCGGACAGTGTTACGAGGTGAGGCTCCTCGCGAACTCGCTGAGATGTTCACCGCAGTTCAGGAAGCGCAAGAACTCGCCGTTCAGAAGATCAGGCCGGGGATCAGCGGAGCCGAAGTCCACTTGGCGGTCGCAGATCATTTCGAAGAGAGTGGCTTTCACACTGACCTCGAAAAGGGTAGCGGGTTCATTCACGCAACAGGCCACGGACTGGGATTGGAGGTTCACGAACTTCCGTTTCTCAGCAAACGAGGAGGGGTCCTGACAAAGGGCAACGTCGTCACCGTCGAACCTGGCCTTTACTATCCGAGCATCGGGGGAGTGCGCATCGAAGACGCAGTAGTTATTACCCATAACGGGAATAGAAACATCACGCAGGTCAAAAAGGAGTTTGTGATTTAAGTGCCAGAAGCCGATGTCTTAGAGAAATACCGCGAAGCCGGCCGTATACTGGCAGAGGTTCGCGCAGAGGCCGTTAAAAAGATTAAAGTCGGAAAAAAATTGCTTGACGTAGCCGAAAGCATTGAAAACGCAATTCAGCAAAAAGGCGGTGCTATCGCTTTCCCGACGAACATATCCGTGAACGAGGAGGCGGCGCACGCCACTCCTTCTAAGGCAGATGCGTCAACGTTTGGGACTGATCTCGTCAAGCTTGATATTGGCGTACACATAGATGGCTATATTGCCGACACCGCGGTCACCATTGACCTCGGCAACAACAAGGAACTAGTCGACGCCTCGAACAATGCCCTCGAGCGAGCAATTGAAGTCGTGCGAGCGGGCGTTGATTTGGCAGCAATCAGTGAAGTTATCGAAGACACGATCGTCGATTACGGGTACCTCCCGGTCGCCAATCTCACAGGCCACGGCCTCGAGCGCTACACACAACACGCCCCGCCCGCGATTCACAACCGACGAACTCAAAGCGGATCGAAGCTCAAAGAAGGTCAGGTTGTAGCCATTGAACCTTTTTCTTCCGCCGGCAATGGTCGCGTGTACGAAACAGGCAAAGCGGAGATCTTCAGCCTCGTGAAGGCAAAGCCTGTACGATCGCCTGAAGCTCGAGCCATTTTGAAAGATATCGACGCTTACAAATCACTGCCATTCGCCAAGAGATGGCTAAAAGGCCGTGTCGATTTGGGCTTGAAACAACTTGAGATAGCGGGAATAATCCGCGCTTATCCGATACTTAAAGACCGAGGACTCGTTTCGCAGGCTGAGGATAGCCTCATTGTAACGAACGACGGAAGCGAGGTCATAACTAGGATCTGATAGGTCTTTAGGACCCTTTTGGCCGTTGCCCTCGACCTAATCTTTATATGCTTTTCACGCGCATAAAGTTCGCTTATATATCAGGATGATGCTAGATGGAAGACCCCGAAAATCAGGTCCTTGACGTCATCGAGCTGCTGCTTACGGCGCACATCTACAATGACTATGATCAGCTCGATGAAAATGATCTACCCCCCCATATCAGAAAGAACTATTGGAACTCCAAAGAGCGAAGAGTGGACAGACCTATCATCGTCTCAGAAAACGCCGTTGACAGAATCTACGAGATCCCGCACGGTTGGCGTCTGATCGAAACGCTCCCATTTGTAGCGTTCGACGAGTTTGGTGCCCGGATCAACCTTACGGTGCTCGACCTGGCTGCCAAGTGGTTTGCCACGCAAGACTCGCTACCCCGCATCAACCAAAATCCTGTCTTGGCTTTCTACTACTCAAAAAACAACTCGCTCGACGTCGATTACGAACAGGTTCGTCGGCTGAACAAGCCTAAAGAAATGGATAGGGAGTGGATATTTTCCTTAATAGACGAGATCGCAGGCGAGGGAGAAGAAGCAGAAGACATGCTCAAGCTTGTCGCAATCTCTGCGCCTGAAGACGTTCGCGAGAGTCTCGATAAACTCGTCCTCACGCAAGAACAAATAGAGGAAGTCGCGAAGATCGTCAAGGCAATTCAGTACAGAGACTATTTGAGGGAGATAGAACTCTTCGAGATAGGGAAGCTCTTGTTTGTTGGCCCACCCGGAACCGGGAAGACGTCAGTCGCTCGAGCTCTTTCAAAAGCGTTGGGGTTTCCGTTTCTGGAGGTGCGACTATCGATGATTACCTCACAATATCTTGGCGAGACGTCCAAGAACATCGGAAAAGTATTCAGTCTCGCCAAGCGATTAAACCCCTGCATCTTGTTCATCGATGAGTTTGATTATGTAGCCAAAACGCGGCTCTCTGATGAGCACGGCGCGATAAAAAGGGCCGTAAACATGCTGCTCAAGAGTATTGACGACATCAGCCTAGTCGATGACGGAGTGCTGATGATCGGTGCGACTAATCATCCAAGCCTCCTCGATTCAGCCGCGTGGAGGCGATTTGACAAGATCGTGATGTTTCCACTTCCAGACGCCGCCATGAGAAAAGAGATATTCGACAAGATCATGGCCCACATCAAGGGTACGTTTGACACGCAGAAGCTGGCGGAAATGACCGATAAATGCACCGGCTCAGATCTGAGGCTGATATTAAGAGAAGCCGTGCTCCAGGCGCTGTTTGAAGAACGGACGGACCTCTCGCAAAAAGATCTTGAGGAGGCTGTCAGTAACTTCAGCAAGCGATTTGAGCTCAAGATGGAGGAATACGAGAACGTCTAGTTGAGAACATCGAGTTGGGCAGAGTCGCGACGAAGACGAGAGCACGAACAACCTGACTGCGTCACTAAGAGCCCAACCGCACGTCAGGCGGAGGTAGCAAACTTGGAAGCTTGCGTAAACATAGGAATGGTAGGACACGTCGACCACGGCAAAACGACCCTGGTATCCGCCCTTTCAGGCGTATGGACCGATCAGCACAGCGAAGAAATCAAGCGCGGCATTTCCATCAGACTCGGATATGCCAACGTCACCTTCAGGAAATGCCCGCAGTGTCCCGAGCCCGATGCGTACACAGTCTCAGAAGTGTGCGGAGTGTGCGGCTCGAAGGCAGAAACGCTGCGCACGGTGTCGTTCGTGGACGCGCCTGGACACGAGACGTTGATGGCAACTATGTTGTCGGGTGCAGCGATCATGGACGGCGCAATACTTGTCATCGCGGCGAACGAACCGTGCCCTCAACCCCAGACCAAAGAACACCTCATGGCGCTCGACATCATCGGCATTAAAAAGGTAATAATCGTTCAAAACAAGATTGACCTTGTCTCCCACGACGATCTGCTCGCGAATTATGAACAGATAAAGGAGTTTGTGAAAGGGACGGTAGCAGAGCACGCCCCAATTGTGCCTATATCGGCCCAGCAATCGGTGAATATTGACTTGCTTATCGAGCTTATCGAGAAGGAGATACCGTGCACGGCGCACGACGCGACTAAGCCTGCGCAAATGTTTATCGCGCGCTCTTTCGACGTCAATAAGCCCGGAGCTGATATCACTAAGCTGCTCGGCGGTGTCATCGGCGGCACGCTGAATCAGGGGGAGCTCAAGCTTAAGGACGAACTGGAAATACGACCGGGAAGAAGCATCGAAGTCGGTGGCAAGACAGAATGGGTGCCCATTACCACGACTGTGTCGAGCATCGTTTCTGAGAAAGAAAAACTGAAGGTTGCGACGCCAGGTGGGCTGCTCGGCGTAGGAACGAAACTGGACCCCTCCCTAGTAAAAAGCGATTCCCTTGTCGGGCAGATTGCCGGGACGCCGGGAACGCTGCCGCCCGTGTGGCAGGCCTTCACGATGGATGTCAAGCTTCTCGATCGTGTCGTCGGGAGCTCCGATGAACTCAACGTCGATTCGATACACACGAGCGAGCCGCTCATGTTAAGCGTCGGCACCGCCACAACCGTTGGCGTCGCCACGAGCGCGCGGAATTCGGCCGTCGAAGTAGCCCTCAAGAGGCCCGTCTGCGCAGAAATCGGGTCTCGAATCGCTATTTCGAGACGGATCGGCTCGCGATGGCGGCTTATTGGGGCGGGAACGCTCGCCAAATGATCGCCATATTGGATACCAATGCGCTTCTGATTCCCTGGCAATTCAAGATCGACGTGTTTGAAGAACTGCGCGGACTCGGATTTGTGCCTGCCACGATCGAACCAGTGCGTCGAGAACTGAGTGTTTTGATGAGGAAAGGCTCCGCAGGAGCAGGCGTCGCTTTGCGCCTTTCAGACAGATGCCAAATCATCGAAACCGCGGATGGATCGACCGTCGATGACCAAATCCTTAACACTGCGCTTAAATACAAAGCGGCGGTTGTAACGAACGACAAGCTTCTCAAGCGAGAGCTTCGGGAACACAGCATCCACGTCGTGCAGCTGAGAAGCAAGAAGCACTTAGAGGTGGATATGTGATGAACCTGTGGAAAGACATCGAAACCGGACCCCAGCCACCCGAAGAAATATTCGTGGTGGTAGAGATTCCAAAAGGGAGCCGCAATAAGTACGAGTACAGTAAAGAATGGAACGCAATTCATCTCGACCGCGTGTTGTATTCTCCGTTACACTACCCGGGCGAATATGGCCTCATACCCAGAACCTATTATGATGACGACGATCCGTTCGATGCGATCGTCATTATGGATGAACCAACCTATCCTGGCTGCATCATTGACGCGAGGCCAATAGCATTGCTTAAGATGCTCGATTCGGGGGAAGCAGACGACAAGGTGCTTTGTGTGCCGCTCAACGATCCGAAGTACGCTGAATATACTGACATTAATGACGTCCAAAGTCACTTCCTCAAGGAGGTCGCACACTTTTTTGAAGTGTACAAGCGGCTCGAAGGCAAGGAAACAACGGTAATTGGCTGGGAAGGAGCAGACGCCGCCAAGGAGCGGATACAGTACTCGATGGATCTGTTCAAGAGCGTGATAGATGTATAAAAAAGCGAAGTTGATCGACACGGTAAGGCTGCCGCCTGAACGGCTAGGAGAAGAGACGATAGAAGTCGTGAAAGATCTCTTGCGAGATAAGCTTGAAGGTCGCATAGACAAGATGCTCGGATCCATAATCGCCATTACCGACGTTTTGGATATCGGCGAAGGGCGCATACTCGCGGGAGACGGAGCGATCTATTACGATGTCACTTTTAATGCAATCACCTTCAAACCACAGCTTCAGGAGATACTAGAAGGCAAAGTCGTCGAAATTGTGGAATTTGGTGCCTTCGTGGGACTGGGACCGCTCGATGGTTTGCTGCACGTGAGCCAAATAGCTGACGACTACATTTCGTACGACGAAAAGAACGCGAGACTGGTCGGAAAAGAGACCGGAAAGGCCATTACGGAAGGAGATATGCTGCGGGCTCGAGTAGTCGCAGTAAGCTTGAACGAACGCGAGCCACGAGAAAGCAAGATTGGCCTCACGATGCGACAAGCAGCTCTGGGCAAGGTCGAATGGCTTGCTGAAGCGCGAGAAAAAGCCAAGAAAGAGGAGGAGGAGCAAAATGCCGGAACAAGTGTGTAAGACTTGCCATCGATTTGTCGAAGGACTCGTGTGCCCCGTGTGCGGATCGAGCTCACTTGGAAAAGACTGGAGCGGATACTTGATTATTATCGATCCGAAACGCTCTGAAGTCGCCAAGCGGATGAACATCGACTTGCCCGGAAAGTACGCGCTCAAAGTTCGATAAGAAGCTCATGCTGAACGACAAGCTCAAAGCTGAGCTCCAGAAACCGTTCGGTGATCTTTGTTCGCACGCAGATTGTGCAGAAAAGTTAAGAGCTTTTAAAAGAATTGTCACGGTTGGTGACATAACGACCTACAATGTGGTACAAGCCGGGATTGTACCCGACGTGTGCATCATTGACGGCATCACGATGAGGGCAACGGTGCCCGACGAGATCTGCCATGCGATCAGCGCCGAACCCCGCACCATTTATGAAGTGGATAACCCCCCGGGCTCCATCTCTCAGCAGCTTCAAAACGCCGTGAGCGGATCGATGAAGAACATCGGGCGGTCCCAACGCACGAGAATCGTCGTCAACGGCGAAGAGGATCTGGCGGTAATCCCAGCAGTTATTGAGGCTCCTTTAGGAACAGCGGTCGTTTACGGCCAGCCAAGCGAGGGCATGGTTATCATTGTCACAACGCGCGAAAAAAAAGAGAAAGCGAGACGCCTCTTGCGCGAGATATTGAAACAACATTAGCGATAAACAAACGACGGAGCTACCATGCAGATCGAAGTTATCAAAGAAGAGAATAACGAATTACTCAACCGAAAGCAGCTGCAAATCAGGATTCAACACGAGGCGGCTACTCCGGCGCGGATAGAAGTCAGGGACCAAGTTGCGGCCGACTTTAAAATTGAACCTGAGCGAGTGATAATCGACCACATGCGAACGGCTTTTGGCAAAAAAGAAACTACAGCATATGTCAAGATATACGAATCAGCTGAAGCCGCCCGACAAATAGAACAAGAGCACATCCTAAAGCGGAACGCGCCGCCGACTCCCGAACCGAGCCCTGAGCCGACTCCCGAACCGAGCCCTGAGCCGACCGCTGAGCCGACCGCTGAGCCGACTCCCGAACCGAGCCCTGAGCCGACCGCTGAGCCGACCGCTGAGCCGACCGCTGAGCCGACCGCTGAGCCGACCGCTGAGCCGACCGCTGAGCCGAGCCCCGAGCCGACCGCTGAGCCGACTCCCGAACCGAGCCCCGAGCCGACCGCTGAGCCGAGCCCCAAACCGTCTCAAGGGGGTGAAGAAAATTAAGGCAAGCGAGTTGTATGACGTGAGCGACGACAAGGTGCAGAGGAAGCGCCAGAATTGTCCACGCTGCGGCGAAGGGGTCTTTTTGGCAGAGCACAAAGACAGGCTCTCGTGTGGCAAGTGCGGGTACACGCAATTTAAAAAGTAACCGCCCGTTTGTGAATGATAGTCTTAGGCATCGAGGGGACCGCTTGGAACCTGAGCGCAAGCCTGGTGGACGACGATGAGGTTTTGTGTGAAGCGAGTTCAGCGTATATCCCTGCCTTAGGCGGAATACATCCAAGAGAAGCGGCGCAACACGTTGCGAACAACATTGCCGGCGTCATTCGCCAAGTCCTGAGTTCGACAGACCCCCGTTTAATCGAGGGCGTCGCTTTTTCGCAAGGCCCTGGTTTGGGACCGTGCTTACGCATTGTGGGCACAGCTGCCAGAGCGTTGTCTCTGCGGCTTGGCGTGCCTTTGGTTGGGGTCAATCACTGTATCGCACACATCGAAGTGGGGCGCTGGAAAACTAATCTCGTGGATCCGATCGTTCTGTACGTGAGCGGAGCAAACTCACAGGTGCTGTCCTACCGGCACCAAAGGTACCGCATTCTCGGAGAGACATTAGACATCGGCATAGGGAACTGTCTCGACAAGTTCGCTCGATCAGCCGGCTTGCCTCACCCAGGCGGCCCTAAGGTGGAGAGACTCGCGCAAGAATCGCGAGACTACTTGCCTATGCCGTACGTGGTGAAGGGAATGGACTTCTCGTTTTCGGGGATCGTTACCGCGGCCACAGAGGCGTTAAAATCAGCCTCACTTGAGGACATATGCTATAGCTTTCAAGAAACTGCCTTCTCGATGCTCGTTGAAGTGAGCGAGCGAGCGCTATCACAAATGGACAAATCCGATCTGCTTTTGGCCGGTGGCGTCGGCGCTAACAAGCGACTCCAGGAGATGCTTTCGGTAATGTGCGCTCAGCGTGGTGCGCGATTCTTCGCGCCCAAGTCGGAGTATTTGCAAGACAACGGCGCCATGATCGCGTATACGGGCCTGCTCATGTTGAGACACGGTATCCAAACCCCTATTGCATCATCCGGCGCCAACCCGAGCTTCAGGCCAGACGAGGTTGAGGTGCTGTGGATCGAGACGCACTAGAGGTGGTTACGGGAGCGGAAGCGGTCGTCACTCTTCGCGGCCATTCAGTCGTGAAGCAGCGCGTTCCCAAGGACTACCGCATAGCTGAACTTGACACGAAGCTGCGAAGAGAGCGCACGCGACTTGAGGCGAAGATACAATCCGATGCGCGACGAGCGGGGGTACCCACGCCCATAATAGAGGCAGTGAACGGCTTTTCCATCACCATGGAGCGGATAGATGGGCCGCCCGTGCATAGTGTAATGAACGAGGCAGTCGCTGAAGACGTTGGCGCGGTGCTTTGCGCGCTGCACTCGGCAGGCATCGTCCACGGAGATCCAACGACCCGCAACATGATTTTTTCCGCCGGAAGGGTATACCTAATAGATTTTGGCCTCTCCTCCTACGACCGGAGTCTTGAGGCCCGGGGCGTAGACGTTCACGTCTTTTTCCAAACCCTCGAGGCAACGGACGACAGGTTCCCTGCACTCAAGGACGCATTTCTTTCCGGTTACGCGAGAAATTGCTCCGGTGCAGCGCTGATCCTCGAAAAAGTGAACGAGATCAAAGAGCGAGGTCGATACTTGTGAAAACGTTCAATTTCATCACGCAAAACCCCGGGAAGGTCGCGGAGCTGCAAGCCAAGGCTCGTGAGTTCGGGCTGGAGATCGTCCAGGTCAACGCACGCTACCCAGAGCTCCAAGCTGATACGCTCGAGGAAGTAGTCCAACACGGACTCAGCTACTGCCAAGAGAAGTTCCCTCGTCCATTTATTATAGAAGATTCCGGTTTGTTCATTGACGACGTCCACGGGTTCCCAGGGCCGTACTCCTCGTACGTGCATAAAACGATAGGGAACAGCGGCGTAGTCAAGCTCATCGGAGAGGGGCGCCCGGCACGGTTCGAGTCTGCTATTGGAAGCTATTACCGTGATTTCAAGCTGTTCCACGGACGGGTAGAGGGACGCATAGTGAGCTCACGCGGCCATCGAGGCTTCGGATTCGATCCCATTTTCGAGTATGAAGGCCGGACGTTCGCAGAGATGACGGTTGACGAGAAGAACGCACTATCGCACCGAAGCAAGGCCGCAGAACTATTCTTGGAATGGGCATCAACAATTATATAAGAGGGGATCATAGAATAGCACACCTAACGCGTGGTTAGACCGTCTCTGATAGGACAATGGAGCTTAAATGGCGCGAATGTACGCACGAAGGAAAGGAGTGTCGGGATCTACTAGGCCACTGGAGAGTACGGTTCCCGTTACCATGACGTCTGAGGAGGTTCAGAAGCTAATAGTGGAGCTGCGGAACAGCGGGCTTTCGTCAAGTCAAATTGGGATCGTCCTGAGGGATACGCACGGGATACCGAGCGTCAAGTCAGTCACCAAGAAGAGTCTGACTGAAGTGCTTAGCGACAATGGAGTTGCCCCTGACCTCCCTGAAGACTTGTTCAATCTCATCACCAAAGCACTGAAGCTCAGAGATCATCTTGAAGAGAACAAGAAAGACCTCCACAACAAACGCGCTCTTCAACTCACAGAGTCGAAGATTCGAAGGCTGGTCAATTATTACAAGAGCAGGGACGTGCTGCCTGAGGAGTGGTCGTACCGCCTCGACACCGTCGAGATGCTGATCTCACGATAGAACGATGGTTCTTTGACCGCTCGAAAAAGTGCGCGTTGCTGCGCAACATTTTTGCGAAGCTAACACTCGCGGCTGAAGTGGACCGAGCCGCTCCTTCTTATCCGCCGCGCATGATTACCGCAATCCTCGTTTACGAACATCCACAGGCGCTCTCAATTGTCGAAGCTCTTCAGCCTGATAATACGCCAGAGATAAAAATGAAGGCGACAGGAAACAGAGTGGAGATAACAGTGCAAACGAAAAAACTGCGAACCTTAGTAGCTTCCTGCGACGATCTACTTTCGAATCTCCAAATAGCCCAAGAGATGCTTAGCGGCTTCTGAGACGAGAAGTTATAAGCTCTCGGCGCGCGCGTCTACCCTACCGTTCGCAACGAGGAGACTGTCGAAGCGAATTACGCACCAACACGGGTCAACTGATCTTTTTTAAATAACTGAGCCACCTTTTTTGGGCTTCGTTTCTGTCTGTCGACGGGGTTTGAGCAGAATTGAAGAGCTTGCCTTTCTCCAAAGCTCTCAGTTCAACGGCGGCACGAATCAGACCTTGAGCTTCCACGTACAACATAAGCGCTTCGCGCTCATCGATATCCTGACTCCTGATTGTCGATTCGATTTGTCGTATTTTTCTCTCGATAGCGCCCCAAAGCCTCTGCACGGCTGCGCATTCCTCAGGAGTGAGCTCCCTTTTGTTATTGATCAGACGCCACATGACTTCGTGGAGCGCAATGACCTCTCCGTCGAGTTCGATCTCTTCTGGTATTTCCGTGCCAACGAACGTGAAGATTCGGTTCAGCTTAAACAAGAGTTCTTCTCGCTCCTTCCGTGTGAGAGTAGTGGCGTCCTTTAAGTGAACGCCCCACACAGTAACGTTAGGGGTTTCCTTCGCGCTTTTTTGGGGGTCCATGGCCGTTATTCCGCTAGTCCGTATCATTGGTTGTTAGTGCGCTCTCAACTTTAACCATTGCCCCGCGGAGATAATCACTGTGGCAACCCAAAAAACCGCCGCGAAGGGCGAAAGAGCTGGACAAAGATTATGAACCTTGAGCTAGATAAACTCAAAACCTGTAGGAACCCCCTTTTTAAGAAATGAACCGAATACCACGCCACGTAGGCATCATTCCTGACGGGAACCGTCGGTGGGCACTAGCTCGAGGTTTGCCCAAAGAGGCAGGGTATGAAGCTGGCTTGCCCCCCGGATTAGAAGTACTCAGGCTATGTAGTAGCGTCGGCGTCCAGGAAGTCACGAGCTACGGCTTCACCCAAGATAACACGAAAAGAACCCAAGTGCAGAGAAAGGCCTTCCAAAAAGCGTGCATCGACGGCGTCGAGATTCTCAAACACGAAGACGCTAGCCTGCTTGTCGTCGGAGACACAGACTCCCCGATGTTCCCAAAAAAGCTCGTCCCCTACACACAAAGAACCACATTTGGCTCAGGAAAAATTAAGGTCAACTTCTTGGTCAATTACGGCTGGCAGTGGGACTTGAATCCGCTCTTTGCCCAACCCCACGTCACACTCGAAGGCGAAAACGTCACAAAGATGATACGATCGCATGACGTTTCACGCATCGATTTGATCGTTCGCTGGGGTGGTAGACGGCGACTAAGCGGATTTTTGCCAGTGCAATCGGTGTATTCGGATATCTACGTCGTCGATGCATACTGGCCGGATTTCAAGCCGGAGCACTTCTACGCAGCGCTTGATTGGTATAGTAAGCAGGATATCACGCTGGGCGGATAACTGACCGCTTACAGACTCTCGCCAGTGAACCTGCGCCGGGCATGCTTGGGTGCTTTCACGTCGTCTTCACTTTGCGACAAAAACGCCTTCCTTGTAGCCGAAGTAACCGCTCTTAGCGACCGCGTTATACATATTCCCCTGTGAGTGAATCAAACGAATGCACAGCTTGCCTGGCGGCATAGCAGAAAAACTAAATACGTAGGGCTTTTTCGGTGGACCATGAAGCGCTACTTCCGCTGCACAGTTTGTGATGACATGCACTACGGGGAAAATGCTCCCGAGATTTGCCCCACCTGCGAAACCATGCGTTCGTACGTAGAGGTCACAAAAGATGAAGCTAAGGAGTACTTCTTGCAGCAAAAAACACGGCAGGCTCAACCTGTTCGGGAGGTTGCGTTACGCTTCGCTTAGTTCCAAATAAGCGCTGTGCTAGACGCCACGCTGCGCTGAAGATCTGCTGAAACTAAAAAAGAGGAGGGCCGCAGAGCCAAAACGTCTGCGGCAGCACGCGTTCACACTTGATCAAGCATTTGATCTGACATGCCTTCCATCTGTTCTGCTGAAGGCCCCTTCTCAAACGTAGCGGCTTGAATCACGTCATCTATTCGAAGGATCATGTTCGCGGCTTCGGTGGCCGACAAGATGGCCTGCTTCTTCGTTCTGAGAGGTTCGATCACGTCAGGCCACATGTCCGTTGCTTTTCCCGTCGAAATCTGCAGTCCCATCGTTTTATTTCCTGATTCGTGAGCGGTCCTCAAGCCAACGAGCGAGTCCATCGGATCCAAACCTGAGTTTTCAGCAAGCGTTTTTGGAATTATTTCGATCGCGTCGGCAAAGGCGATGACTGCCAGTTGTTCCCTGCCGCTAAGCGTCGACGCGTAGTTGCGGAGTTGCATCGCGATCTCAACCTCCGGAGCGCTACCTCCTGCGACGACTTTGCCATCTTCGATCGCTGCTTGAACAACTCGAACCGCGTCGTACACAGCTCGATGAGTCTCTTCGACGATATGATCGGCTCCTCCGTGAACGACGATACTGACGACACGGGGGTTTTTGCAGTCTTTGATTGTTATCATTCCTAGGACCTCCGTCTAGTCAATGCCGCAGGTGTCGCAGCTAGATTCGATGTCAATTGTTTCTTCGACTTCGCCCGCATTGCCCAGGTCTGCTGCGCTGAGATCATTCAGGCTGGACACTACTTGGGCGCCGGTCACCTTGGAAATCGTCTCAATGTCCTCGCGTTTCACGTTCTCCACTGCCATCACGTTATTCCGCGAGAAGTGCCACTGGAGAAGATCGTCGATACCCTTCTGGCAAAAGACGACGTTCGCGCCGCTTGCCAAGATCTTGTCGGCCTTCTCGATCAGCGCTTCGTGATCGCGCTCCATGAAGAGTTTCATCTGCGTAGGATCCTTTATTTTGATCTTGGCATCGGTTTTAGTTTTGGTAAGCTCTAGTGGTTGGTCGTACACGAGGATGCGCGCATCGCATACTTTTCGCGGCATTCCCTCGGCCGCGCGTTCTTTGTCGACGACGACGCCGTCCACGAGTTCTGAATCGGAAACGGAACCGGAGACTTTCTTTTCAATTCTGATGTCTTCCTCGTCGACTTTGTACTTGTTGTTGACTTTTTGCGCGACCTTTTTCACCGCTTCAACAACGACCTGTGGAAGTACCTCTTTGCCCACATCAGTGCCCTTGCCCGTGAGGGCCGTCTGTGCAATCTTCTTCAGCAGATCGTCATCGCGAATCGAAACGTTGCGCGATAGCTGTTCGGCGATCTTAATCGCTTTGTCTGCGGCGAGGCCGTAGCCTTTCTCTATGACCGTCGGGTGGATGTCTTGATCGAGCAATTCTTCTGCGTTTTTTAGCAGTTCGCCAGCCAAGATAACCGCTGTTGTTGTCCCGTCGCCCACTTCATCATCCTGCGTTTTAGCGACTTCAACCATCATCTTAGCTGCGGGATGTTCAATATCCATCTCCTTCAGTATCGTCGCGCCGTCGTTCGTTATAACCACATCGCCCATCGAATCAACGAGCATCTTGTCCATGCCTTTCGGTCCGAGCGTAGTTCGCACTGATTCAGCTACGGCCCTGCTCGCGGTAAAATTCATGGACTGGGCTTCCCTGCCCTTCGTCCTTTGTGTTCCTTCGCGTAGAATGAGAATAGGTTGACCACCAATCACTGTGCTAACCTCCGAAATTACTAGAGTTGTTGTTCTATATAAAATTTCTCTGCGCGCGGGCTTTGTTTAAAAACTACCCTCTGTTTAAAAAGTCTGAGTTGTGTTTAAAAAGTCGGGGCATGTGATGAGTTATTAAACAAAGCCCTGCGCGCGCACCGCCGTTGATGGAAAGACTGGACAAACGGCGTCCTCAAAAAGCGCGAGCAACGACGACCCATCAGCACACGGTTTCAGGAGCTTGCCGTTTGATTTCATTGCGCTTCAATCGTGCTTGCTTGGCCGTGTGATGCACCCAGCTACGCAGCTACACGTCCTCATCGACGGGGTTACGTAGCCGTCGGGGTTAGCCGATCGCTCCGCACGAAGAGACCAATTATCAGCACCGCAATCAACGCCATAACCGCGCCGTAGAGGAAGGCAAACGTAGGACCGACGGTCTGCCAGAGGGTGCCAGCGATCAGGCTGGCCGGCAAGGCGACGACGCCGATGACGAAATAATACGTGCCAAACGCGGTCGCTTTGAGGTGGGGAGGGGCCAGATCAGACACGAGCGCCTTTGACACCCCGTCGGTAAGACCATAGTAGAGCCCATATACCGGGAACAGAACCCAAATGACGAGCGCGGATGGGGCGAATGCAAATCCCAAATAGACGATGAAGAAGATGCCGAAGCCCGCTATGAGCACCGCCTTGCGTCCTATTCTGTCAGAGATGATGCCAAAGGGAAATGAAGATACCGCATAGATAACGTTCATTGCAAGATACAGCACCGGAACCAGGAGCGTTGGGATGCCGAGATTTTGAGCACGTAAGAACAGGAAGGCGTCGCTTGAGTTTCCGACAAAGAAGAGGCCGAGACCCACGAGAAAGATGCGAAAATTCGCGTCGAATGACCGGAATGAGACCTTATACCGCTGATTGCTTCGCGAGCCGACCGCTGTCTCTTTCACAAAGAAAACCACAAGAGCAGTGGCAAGTATCCCCGGTATAAACGCGAGGAGGAACAACCCCCGAAAGCTCAGGATGCCAAACAGGGCCACCGCGATAAGCGGACCGATGACGGCTCCAAGCGTATCGAGAGAGCGTGTGAAGCCGAATGACCTCCCCGCCCCGAGGCTCTTTGACTCGGAAACAATAGCGTCACGCGCTGAGTCTCTAATGCCCTTGCCAAAGCGATCAAGGAACCGTATTGCCAAGACTTGCTGCCACGCGGTTGCGAATGCAAGCAAGGGCTTCGCGATCGCTGCGATCGCATAGCCGGAGTACACAAGGGGTTTACGTTTCCCGAACCTGTCTGACAGGTACCCGGAAACTATCTTCAGTATGCTTGCGCTGCTTTCAGCGACGCCTTCTATGAGACCCACGTCAATGAACGTCGCTCCTAGGACGTTAACGAGAAAAAGGGGGATGAGCGGATAGATCATCTCCGTGCTCATGTCAGCGAACAGACTCACAATCCCAAGGACTAGGACGTTCAAACTGACGCCAAGAACGAGGCCATTCTTAGAGATTCTCCTCCCAAACATCTTCACGGGGTTTCAGCTTTTAGGATTTTAAAATTATCTACGGATGAGAAGGCGCACTAGCGATAAGATTAAGATTGAACAGCATAAAGCATACTGGAATCATGTTCGAAATCGAAGGAGTTTTAGGAAGACAAGTCCTTGATTCGCGCGGAAATCCTACAGTGGAGGTGGAAGTTTTCACGAGTTGCGGCTTTGGCCGAGCGATGGTGCCGTCCGGTGCATCCACGGGATCCAACGAAGCGCTTGAACTTCGAGACAACGAATCGGATTTCGGCGGAAAAACCGTGTTGCGAGCAGTGAATAACGTCAACACGGTGATTGCAGAAGAAGTTATCGGCATGGACGTGAGGGCCCAGCGCAACGTCGATAAAACGTTGAACGATCTCGACGGGACCCCAAATAAGTCAAATCTCGGGGCAAATGCCATTCTCGGGGTGTCAATGGCAGTTGCTCGCGCAGCGGCGAATTCCGCCAACATGCACCTTTACGAGTACCTAGGCGGCCCAAACGCGTGCACGTTGCCCGTGCCGTTAATGAACGTGATCAACGGAGGGGCGCACGCGGGCAACGAGTTGTCTATTCAAGAGTTTTTTATCATACCTACGAGAGCCGAGACATTTTCTGACGCCCTCAGAATGGGCGTCGAGACTTATCACGAGCTCAAGCACGTCTTACAAGCACAGTACGGACGGGGAGCCTCGAACGTGGGAGACGAGGGCGGTTTCGCACCGGCACTGTCCTCATCTTCTGAGGCACTTGATGCCATTATGACCGCCGTCAGCAACGCAGGGTACGATCAGGAGATACGCCTCGGCGTCGATTGCGCTGCGTCAGGGTTCTACGACAAGACGACACAGACCTATCTGATGGATGGAAAAAGACTCTCACCTACGGAGCTGAGCGAGTATTACGAGGACTTGGTGGACCGATATCCGGTAATGCTCATTGAGGATCCCTTCGACGAGGATGCGTTTGAAGACTTCGCCCAGATAACCTCACGACTGGCCGGCACGACCATCGTCGGCGACGATTTATTCGTGACGAACGTCGACCGACTTTCCGAAGGGATAAAGCTTGGAGCGGCAAACGCTCTGCTCCTCAAGCTGAACCAGATTGGGACGATGTCGGAAGCCTTCGATGCCGCGACCTTGGCATTTCGGAATGGCTATTCGGTAGTCGTTAGCCATAGATCAGGAGAGACCGAAGATACAACGATTGCTGACGTTGCAGTTGCCTTGGGCTCAGAGTTCATCAAAACCGGTGCGCCGGCGCGGAGCGAACGCAATGCAAAGTACAATCAACTCTTAAGGATTCAAGAATTTCTCGGAGATGCTGCCTCATATCGAGGTCGAAATCTGCAGACTTGATCCACTCCCGGAACACCTTCGCGAGTGGTGGGGCACAAAAAGAGAGGGCGGGAATTGCATGATAGAGAACCTATTTTTGCTGCCAGTCAAGCCACCTGCGTTCACTCTAGCGAGTCCTCCTGTCGTTTCAGCTGACCTGGCGGCGCTCAAGCAGATACGACGTGATCTCAAACTGCTAGGGTCATAAGCGGGACCCATGGCAACGGGTCCTGAATCACTGGCAAAAGGGCAAGTAATCTTAGCACGCGCTTTTGGGGGACCGGGCCGAACCGCGCGCATCATGTGGAGCAACTCGTCGCCGCTAGCGGTCGTTGCTAGCGACCAAAGGCAGAGAAACCAGATCGAAGGGTACTTGTATACTCAGCACCCTTGTCGGAGGTGACAATTCATGCCAAAACTAGCCCCGCTTCTTGTCGCAATCCTGTGTGCGGCGTTTCTGGTAGCGTCCTGCGTGACAGCAGCTTTTTGGGTCGGAACGGCGCCGAGCAGCGAGGCAACCGTGCATACGATGGTCAACTCGCAGTCGAGTCACCACGCGAAAATAAGCGTCGCCGGCCAAACGGACAAAAGCCTGGAAACAACGCCTCGCTTAAGCACGACTTTAGGGCTACGCGTGTTGGCATTGCAATCCGCTGCGCCTAATAACACTACTCAAGCGAGGAACCTTCTGATGGCGAACAATGTGACCCGCATTATCGTTCCAATTTCAACAGCCAAAAACGCTTCCAATGCAGGCGCGCAGACTAACAACGGATTCGCGGTTCCGGCTTGGTTATGGATCTGGGGGCCGATTCTCATTCTAGTGATCATTCTTATTTTTCTCTTGCTTCGACTGGTTCGCGAGGGCAACGGCGAACCACCGGCTGGCGACCCCCGACGCCCTGCCGCAACTAGCTATCTGTCAAAAGCGGGCAAAGCGCGGCCGCGGCAAATTCCAATAGAAGGGGAAGAAACTGAGTCCGGACTGAGAGAGAATTCACGCACCGGCGCGAAAGATGAGAAGGTCACCAAGATACCTATCGATACACCTGACGAACCGCGAGAGACGGAAGAAAAATCCAGTGACGCGCGACCTGAGATCGAAACAGAGTCAGGGCGATACCCGGACTGGCCAGAATAGGAGCCCCATCGATCGCTCAAATCCGCGTGCGTCACCAATACTGGGTCAGTTCTAGGCCGTCCGATGTGCGTGAGCGATATCGCACCTCGATGCCGCACAATGACGAAAGTGCTGTTGCAGCGAGCGAAACGAGGTCATTTGCCGCCACAGAACACGCAACGTTCAGCCGCGTCTAGCTTGAGCAACAACCGGGGACTTAAGCTTCTTTGCGCCCGTCCCACCGCAGGTTATTGTCACCCTCTGTGTCCGTAGAGTATCCGCGGAAGCCATTCTGTGCCGTGAATTTCAGATGAGGGTGCATCGATTTCGTCTAGAAGAGACAATATTTCGCTGCGACACGCGTCCCACGTTTTTTCTGACGCGGTCATCAAAAAGTAGTTTATTACAAGTGACAAATATTGGTTTGGGAAGATGTCGAGAGTCTTCAAAGAAAAAGCAGATGGCTCCACGAAGTACGATTTTGCAGCAAGGGCACTCGATCAATTCAGCGATAAGATCGCCTCAGCGTCGTCAATTTTCATCAAACCGAATCTCGTTTCGAAAGAGCCATACCCGACCACCACCGATCCGCGGCTTCTCGATAGGGTCCTAGAGTACCTGTCAGACGACGCCCTAACGGTAGGGGATGGGCCAGCATTTGATGCCCCCCTGAACGCGTTTTTCGATCGAAAGACGCGAGGCGTGACTAAGCATAATCCGCTGAAGAGTGTGTGCGATGAGCACGGCGTTGACTTCGTCAACCTAAACAAGGGTCCGTTTGCGAAAAGGCGAAGCGACCGTGGGTTTGGGGTCTCTCTGTCGACAGTTCCGGGGTCGTTCGATTTGAAAATCTCACTGCCTGTGCTGAAAACGCACTTTATTTGCACGCTGACGGGAGCCGTAAAGAACCAGTTTGGATTGGTTAAACCGACAGAACGCGTCCGCTTGCACGCTAGCGGCGTGAATCTGCACAAAAGTATCGCTGAAGCGGCGGTGCTCGAACCGTTCGACATCTTCATAGTCGATGCAGTTGAGACACTCGTCAATGCTCAAGAGCTGCGTCACGGCGGCAGGAAAGCGCATCTCGGCTACGTGCTTGCGGGAACGGACCCCGTAGCAATCGATTGCGCGGGTCTCGAGCTTTTGAGAACGGTCGATGGAGGGCTGGCAGGCAAGACCATTGATAACATCGCCCATCTAGCTTTTGCAGAAAGTTATGGATTAGGGGAGAGGCGACACGAATGCGTGGGGCTAACGGAAACTTAGACTTCTTTTGGGTGGAGCGATACCGGCCGCGATCGTTCGAAGAGATTCTGGGCCAACCGGTTGTGAAGGTCCAGCTACAGCACGTCGTCGACACCAAGAACTTGCCGAACCTGCTCTTTTTTGGCCCTCCGGGGACAGGCAAGAGTTCAGCGGCCGAAGTTGTCGCCAGAGAGCTTTTCGGCGACGTATGGGAGGGCAACTTCACCGAGCTCAACGCCTCAGACATCTTTGAACAAGGGCGGAAGTACCTCGAAGCGTCACGGAGCTTGGCGCGTTTTTACGACGAGCGGAAGGGTGTGCTTGACAATTTCAAGCTGATCATGAATCGGCTTGCAGGAATTGCTCCACTAGCTGCACCGTACCGAATTCTGTTTATAAACGAGGCCGAATCCTTGACACGGGACGCTCAGCAGGCTCTGCGAAGAATAATCGAACGGTACAATCGGACCTGCAAGTTCATCCTGGCTACCGCGCGTCCGTCTCAAATTATTATACCCATTAGATCGCGCTGCTTGCCGCTGCACTTCACACAGCTCCCCGCTGACACGATGCTCGACTTCCTGCGACGAATCGCGACAGAAGAAGGGCACGCGTTATCAGATGAGTGCGGCCGCTCGATTGTGGGTCTCAGTGAGGGCAGTCTTCGAACAGCGCTAACGCTGCTCCAGATCGTGGCAGAAGGCGATTCTTCCGAGGCTCATCCGCCCGACTTGAGCGTGCTCGCCGAACACGTGCACCCTAAAGGGGTTTCAGAGCTGTTGCAGCTCGCTTTACAAAACGATGCGCCCAAGGCTAGGCACGTGCTCGATCGTCTGTTGCTCGAGACCGGTCTAAGCGGCGGCGAAATTATCGCTCAAATGCGGATTCAAGCCCGGCTCTTGTCACTAAATGAAAAGGCACTTGCTGAGCTCCTCGTAGTTCTAGGCGACGCAGAGTATGCTCTCCTCGATGCGCTAAACGAAAGAATTCAGCTCGAGGCGCTGATCTATGACATCGCCTCCGCGGTGTCTACAACCAGCTAGTGCTTCGAATCGGCGCAGTTGACCTTGGAAAGTGCCGCGTCGCGGTCCGGCACGCCGACAAACTCCACTTTCTTATCGATAAGCGTGGTTGGAACGCTTCTGATGCTGTACTGACGAATTAGTTGGAGGCCCTCAGGCGTATAGACCTCAATGTCCTTGTAATCAAAATCACAGCTCTGGTGCAGTTCCTCCCAGAAGCTTCTCACTGTTGGGCAGATAGGGCAGCCTTTGTGCGTAAGCAGTATTACTTCTGTCATTTCGTGCTCCACCCTCTACTACGCGATTACTTGGATATGAAACTTTCACCGGGAGACGCGCGCGTCGCCGTCGTAAGACCGGCTCGAGGGCGGAGCAAGTCAGAGTTTTTGGCTGACTACTCGCTTGATGGCTTCCAGCAAGCGCGCGTTTTCCGCCTTTGTCCGAACCGCTATCCGTATATAGTCGTCTCCGGTCAATCGAAACGACTGACAATCCCGTACCAAGAATCCGTTCTGTCTCATCTGACGGGCAAAGTCCGTCGATGAAAGAGACGTTCCCGCAACATTCACCATAACGAAGTTCGCGTCGCTTTCGAGCGGCCGCAGCCCTGGTATTTCTCTGAGTTCACGAGCGAGCCAGCGCCGCTGAGCAGCTATTTTCTCGCGCGAGGCATCAAGATAAGGCTTACAATCCTTAAGCAGAGCGACCGTGACCGCTTCCGCGATGGAGTTGAGGTTCCACGGAACCCGTATGCTGTTTAATACGTTCGCAAGCTCGGGGTTGGTTATGCCGTAGCTGGCCCGGATGCCAGGGATCGCGAACGATTTGGTCAGGGATCTGAGGACTAGCGCTTCGTCGAGATTCGCGGCCGCGACGCTTTGCCGCAGATCGGAGAGTTCGATGAAGACTTCATCAACGAGCAGGAATGCGTTAGCCGCGTGACACTTGAGCGCGATATCGGTTACCGTTTCCCTCGAAAGCACTTTGCCGGTGGGGTTATTCGGATTGCACAAGAAGACCATTCGTACGTCTTCCTCAGCCAAGGCGCCGAAAAGGTCTCGTTTGAATGCCTGCTCATCCCACACAGGCACGATCAAGGGCCCAGCGCCACTTAAACGGCACGCGAGCTCATACTCGCCAAAAGTTGGAGCGGGAACTATCACTTTGTCGCCTTTCTGAAGAAGCGCCCACGCACAGAACCGTATCAGTTCGACGGAGCCGTTGCCTGGCACGATCGCGTCAGAAGGCACCGCGAGATATTCGCCGACGGCCTCTCTGAAATGCCTATACGTGTGATCGGGGTAGTTATAGGCCCCCTTCAGGGCCTCCTTGACCGCAGACTTGGTGCGCGGGTGCAAGTACGGGTTAAAGCTTGCGCTGAAGTCGAGCACGTTCGGCATTGTTTCTGAGGCTTCTACGATTCTGCCGCCGTGTTCACAGGGCGTTAAATCCCTCAGATCGTCTCGCACGGTAACTCGCATGATCAAAAACGGTTACACCTGTGATCGAGTGAGGAACGCCAGGAGCTGCTTTCCGAAGAGCGTATTCAGCCGCCCCTGTGAAGCCAATTTCTCGTTATAATGCTGCACGTGGTCTGCCTTCACCCCCGCCCCACAGACCGCTATGGGCACTGCAGTGGTCATGTGATCGTGTGTCACACACGAAGATCCGTGATCTGAAAGGAGGGCAAAGCGGGTTTGTGCGATGTCCGTGTGTTCGAGCAAATAGCCAACCATCGCATCAATCTTCTCAATTATCACGAGTTTTCCTTCGACGTTGCCATCGTGACTGGCTTCATCAGTCCCTTCGACGTGGATCAGCACTATATCGTAGTTATCCAGGTTTTCGAAGGCAATTTTGCCTTTTGCTGCCGTATCTGTGTCGTATTCCCCCGTCGCGCCCGGTACATCGACAAGGTCCATGCCGGAGTACTTGCACACGCCCTTTATGACCGGCGCTGCTGCGACGCAGAGGCCCTTGCCATACTTCCGCACGGTTGGATTGAACCGGCTTATGTGTCCTGCGGCCCAAGGCATGACGACGTTGGCCGGTGGCTTCTGGTCAGTGAGACGCCGCAAATTAAGCGGGTGCCGCTTCAAGACCTCGTTGGTTTTCACCATAAACTCGTTGATTGTTTCTGCCGTGTGGAGCGCTTGGGAAGTTCCGTTCGCTGCCCTCGCCCATATCTGTTTCCCAACGGCATACTGGGTTGGCAGGCTGACGTCAACGCTCAAATCGTCGTCGCGTAGCACGAGAGCGCCCTTGAAGCCCAGAGTTTGCCTAAAATCAAAAGAGACTGCGTCTAGTTCCACCATGTCGTTGACAGCGTGCTCGAGTTCCTTTGCGTCATCTCTGATCCGCCCTGCCCTGCCATCGACGAGCACGAATTGATCATCTATAGTGGCGAAGTTCACCCGGAAGCCCACGTCTGTGGGGCCGAGGGCCAAGCCCGCCCCAAGGGCCTCATACGCCCCACGGTTTGAGGAGGACAGGTTCACGTCTTGGCCGAGCATCGCTAAGTGGGCCGCGTCACTGTCAACCTTGACGCCGGGTTCTATCGCGTAAAACTGACCTATCGAACCCGAACGCACAACCTTATCCATGTGTGGCGTCTGTGCATACTCGAGCGTAGTCTGGCCTTGGAGCGCCTCAAGCGGCTCATCTGCCATCCCGTCTCCGACAATAATAATCAATTTCACATCTAACGGAAGGCAAAAATCAAACAAATACTTTTGCATCGAGGCAGTGGCCACTGCGCGCTCGTTCCTCGCTTTCTTAGCCCTGAAGCCTGAGCACGTAGCGTCTTGGAATCCGAGCTAATGCTCACGTTAGTAGCATAGTCGATGCAAAAAAGAGACGGCGGCCCCTCTTGCCACCGTTGTGTCTCACTTTTGAATCATCACGGACGTTGATTTCACCAAGACGGTGAGCTTGTCGCGGGCTCTGAGCGCACGGTCCTCGGCAGCATCTTTGGTAATCGCTGCAGCGATTTGATTGTCTGCGGCCTGCACGATGATTTCAGCTATCACGGCACCGAGCTTTACCTCTTTAACCGTTCGCGCGAGTTGGTTGCGCACGCTTATTTGCATTTGATATCACCTGTAGCTCTTACAAACTGCCAGGTTCTAGCAGTTTCCTAAGAGATCCCCCGGTTGCGTGAAAATTGGCGCAAGCAATGTGCAGGCTGTCGACATCTAGTCAGCACGAACACCAGCTTTCTGGAAAAAGCCAACATATTTGAAACCAGTCGATCGATTAAAGTGATGGTGTCCTATACTGTTAGGTGCCACGCGGCAGCGTGCACAGGGCTGTCGGCACGGTGAGTTAAAGAGGGGGGGAGAGTTTATGCTTGATTCGCTGGTTCGGCAACTGAAAAGCAACGATCCGGCAGCCCGGACGAAAGCAGCCGCAACCCTTGGGAATAGCGGCGAAAAAAGCGCAGTATCGCTTCTTGTAAGGGCGCTTGTCGATGAAAATAGGCACGTTCGCCGAGCCGCGTCTGCAGGCCTTGGGCAAGTGTGGACGGATGAGGCTGTGACGCCCTTATGCACGGCTTTGAACGATACCGACTGGTTTGTCCGATGGAACGCAGCGCTGGCCCTAGGACTGATAGGTGATCGACGAGCTGTGGATCCTCTCATCGGGGCTTTGCACGACGTGAACAGGTACGTGCGTCGAAACGCCGCCGAAGCTCTTGGAAACATCAGAAACACGAGCGCGACCGGCTGGCTTATTGAGTCGCTGCAGGATCCAGACGTGGACGTCAGGTGGAACGCTGCTGACGCGCTCGGAAAACTGCGAGACCAGCACGCAACTGATCCTCTCATTCACGCGTTGAGTGACCCGGATGAATTTGTCCGAGAGCGTGCGGCGGACGCGCTTGGTAGAATAAGAGATGTGCGCGCGGCGGCTTGTTTGCAAGCCGCGCTCAAGGACACAAACGACGACGTTCGAAAAACCGCGAAAGAAGCGCTCGAAAAAATCCAGCTGAGAGCCGCGCGATCGTAGTCGGAATGCCAAGACTGAGTCAGAGGCGCGAAATCAACGCGCGCTAACGACCTGCAACGTTTTTAAATATGATTACGCTCTCACTACAACAGGAAGCATGGCAGACACTTTGAGCACGATGGCAGAAGCGGACCGCGCCGTCGCAGCTATTAAGCAAATAAAAGAGCGCACCACGAAGTTGCCGCCTGTGCTCGTAGAAGCGTATAAAGAAACTCTTGAATCCTCTAGCAGCGCAATCGTCCGTCGATTCTTTGAAGGTCTCGCGAGTCAATGCCCTGATGCGTTGGAATACTTCATAGACGTAGACAAACAAAAAAAAGTCGACGACGAGAAGCAAACCAAACTCGATAGCATCTCATAAGAAGCTCAACCCGCGTCGGCTTTCTCAAGTACGAGGTACGCTAGGCAAAGACCTTTTTTTCAGCTGGGCGGCTTTTTTGCAGGGAACGCGGTCAGCAAAAACAGAGCGAGCACTTCGCTCTCGGCTTTCGGCGACACGGGTTCTCAATGGATGCTTAGGAAACGCCGTAGCCAGAGCCGTTGAATACGACTATGCTAGCCCAGACGTGAACAGTTTGGCTACGCAATGAGCCCTTCACCTTAGCGTGCGGCTCAGCTGGGCAATCTGTCGTTGTATCAATCAAGCCGTTGGCGAAAAAGATTTTGGAACTTGCAAAGTTACCTTTTTCCGCTATTTTGTAATCATCTATGGTCGAAATAGCAATGAAAAAGGTAAATAAGGGCTTCTTGCGGCATTTTGGAGATACGGAAAAGGTAAAGCTCTTCAACAATGAAGGCGATATTCATTGCGCTTTTGATCAACCTGACCGTATTTATGGTACTACGACTACTTACGCTGACAAGGAAGAAGAATGACATCAGTGGCGATTGAGCAAGCATACGCACGCCTAGGTGATTTCAGGCTGCAAGATATCAGCGTCAGCGTCGACAGTGGTGAATTCTTTGTCATTCTTGGTCCTAGTGGCGCTGGCAAAACGGTCTTGCTCGATCTGATCGCAGGATTCATTTATCCGCGACAGGGGCGGGTGCTCCTCGACGGAACAGACATATCTTTTTTACCGACCGAGAGGCGGCATATCGGGTACATGTTCCAAGACTATGCCCTGTTCCCAAACATGAGCGTGTACAAGAACATCGAATTCGGTCTCAGGTATACGAAGCTGGCCGATCACGGACGAAGAATCGAGGAAATCATGGAACTAGTAGGGATTCCCAAGCTCAGAGACCGAACCCCTACCACGCTGAGCGGCGGAGAGCAGCAACGAGTGGCTCTCGCTCGATCCTTGATTCTTGAGCCGAACGTTCTCCTTCTCGATGAACCCCTAAGCGCTCTCGACACTAGCTCACGAGATTTGCTTCGCGAAGAACTGCGCGACGTAATTGACCAGTTTCAGATTACGGCCTTGTTCGTGACCCATGACCAGACTGAAGCCCGGTTGTTGGCAGATCGGCTCGGGGTCATGTATGGTGGCCGGCTCATACAAACCGGTTCGGTGCACGAAGTCTTTGACAAACCGGAGGACGAACGGGTTGCCTCGTTTGTTGGGATGGAGAACCTTTTTGAAGGTGCCGTTGTTGCTCAGAAAGACGGGATTATTACCGCTGACATTGGCAACGCCACTGTTGAAGCCGTCGCAAACAATGAAATAGGCGACAGGGTCATCTTAGGAATCAGACCGGAAAACGTTACCGTGATGCTCGAACAGGTTGTCAGCAGCGCACGGAACACTTTCAACGGAACAATCAAGCAGATACTCTACCTTGGACCTATCAATAAGGTGATTATCGACTGTGGGTTTATGCTAGCCGCGTACGTCACAAACATCTCCACGGAAACGCTCAGACTTGATAGGGGCAGCGAAGTCAGCGTCGCTTTTAAAGCAACGGGGGTAAACGTGATCAGCAAAGGGCAGCAGCGTCGCAAAAGTGCGTTACGCTAGGCTGGAGCAGTTGCACTCCAGTCATTCAAACGACAGAATGGGACGCTTGCTGTGGCCCATGGTCCGACTCGACAAGAAAGCAACAAGTGAAACCCTCATAGAATCACTCATCAGTTTCCTTGACCCGCAAATTCCTGCACGCGCGGCTTTGCGAAAAGCCCTTTTTGGATCCCCCTAGACCGAACTCACAACGACAGCAGCCGTTCGCGATAGCGCTGTATCTCCACTTCGCGCTCGTCAAAAGAGAGCAAGCGGACGCCATAGGCAACAAACGGTGGCAAGACTTCGACGCCAGCCGTCTGGAACATGTTGCGAGCGAAGGTAAGCAGGACGTTAATATCCCCCGCTGGTCCATCGGGAGCGTACATCGCAGCACCTCCCCCTGTCGTAAATGCAAATAGCGCCTTCTTGCCCGAAAGAAGCGGGTCATAGGTCGCGAAGTTTACCGCTATGCCATTGGCCAAGACGCGGTCGCACCACCCCTTCAAAATCGCCGGGAAAGACTGCCACCAGAGAGGAAATTGGAAAATGAGGAGATTGGCCCAGTCAACTTTCTCAATTTCCTTCGTGATATCATCAGCGAAGGATCCCCTCATGGCAGCGTGGTACTGTTCGTTGATCGGATCGAAGAAATTTGGATCTTGTCGCTCTTTGAAATCGTGCTCATCCAGCGTTGCCTTGAAATTCATAGCATAAAGATCTGAGACCTGCACTGCGTGCCCCGCCTCGGTTAGAGTGTCGACAGCAGCTTGTCGCATTGCTGCATTAAACGAGCGCGGATTTGGGTGCGCATAGACGATAAGTACGTTCATTTTTTACCAGCTCCTCGCATGACTTAGCCTTCTAGTGGACTTGATTTTGCATAATATATAAAAAGACTTAGCATTTATTGTGGGGCTGAAACTCCCTTCCTTTACGCTTTGCGGAGATCCTACCGGAACGTGAAAGATAAGACGTTGATTGAGAAGGACGAAATAGACGACATCCTCACAGAGCAAACTTGACACTGGCGTACGAAGTAAATATCGGGATTATCCGCGTCGGAGACGGCACAAACAGAAAGATAACAGTGCCTGTGCTCAGCACTTATAGCTGAGCCAGAGTGACGCAAAGGTTACTAAAGGGAGAACTTAACCGATACGTGCATTTGTCTGTTCTATTATCCAATTGGTCGGTTGAATTACGGAATAAAAACAGCACAGTGCTAGCGGTTGTGTGGTGATCTTCGCAATACAGCTCGCAAAATCCAACTGGCCCTGTACGTCGCAATTATCATCGAACTAGACGAGCGCAACGATCACTGGCAGCAGCAAAAACAGTAAGCGTTGGCGTTTACAAAATAGTGCAGCCACACGAGATGACTACGAGCTCGCTTAGGAGCGCGCAAAGAAGAACCAGCACAAGCCCTTTTTTGTGTTCAAAGCGGGTCTTCTTTATTCTTGGTCAGCATTTTGGAGGGAACGCATTCCCGTGTGGCCACAGCGCTTCACGGCGTTCGCTTAGTTCAACGTCGCTAAGCTGGTGAAATAAGCAACGGTTTTGCTTCTCGTTGCTTTGTAAATAGTATCAGGTTGATTTTACTTAAACGTTATTATCGTCCAGTAATAACGCTTTTATAACACAAAACACATGTTACTTCCAAGGTTTGGGATGCGACGCAACTCCCATACCTTATCTCCCAAATTTGTTAAAGAAGTGGCGGCATATGCACAGCGTGTGCATATGTCATCTTCTTTGCCTAGCAATCGCTGTACATATGCTTTGTGTTTGTCCATCATTATGCATCTTCTCCTGAGCAATTGCTTCCAAGAGAGGCACCCGCGAAACCAGACAGCCAAGATTTTGCGATGACAAACCATAAGAATGAACAGGTTAAGTTGTAAAAGGTGATACTAAATGCCACTTAGCATACGTAACCAATTTCCCGGAACAGTCAAAGAAGTAAAACTGGGCGCTGTAATGGCCGAAATCATCGTGCAAGTTGGTGACAATCAGTTCGTTTCAGCCATCACTAAAGATGCCGCAGAGGACCTCGCACTCAAAGCCGGCGATAAAGTGACTGTGCTAGTGAAATCAACATCGGTCATGATTCAAAAATAAGTGAGTGCTGAAAACCGGCTTGGCTTGCGTGCTCAGAACAACGAGATGCTTCAGGCTACCTAAGCTAGGCATGAGGCACATTTCGTCGAATGATATGCTCCTACTGCCGCAGCTCACACGCAGACGGCTGGTGTCGAAGGATCTCCAGGAGGAACGCTTGTGGCTCTGCAGAAGATGCTGATCTACGGCGAATGGGTTCCTGCGGCAACAGGCCGTTCCATTAGCGTCTATAACCCGGCTACCGGCGAGGTTGTAGACGAGATTCCGGCAGCATCGGCTGAAGACGTAGCCACCGCCATTGGGGCCGCGCACTCCACCTTTCCCGCATGGGCACGCACGCCTGCTGTAAAGCGCGCCGAGCTGCTCGACAGGTCACGCCATTCACTACTCTCTCGCCGGGAAGAAATTACGCGGTTAATCACAGAAGAAAGTGGGAAACCCTTACGCCAATCACACGGCGAAGTCAACGTAGCAGCTGATTTTATCCGTTGGTACGCTGAAGAAGGAAGGCGTTCGTACGGGGAATGGATTCCCGATCCTCTACCAGACCGACGCTTGCTGACCATTCGACAACCAATAGGCGTCGCTGCAATCATTACTCCTTGGAATTTCCCTGCCTATATGGTTGCGAGAACGGCCACCGCAGCCTTGGCCGCAGGCTGCACAGTCGTCATAAAGCCGGCCAGACAAACCCCCCTCACAGCACTTGCTCTGGCTCGTGCGTTTAACGATGGGGGAATACCTCCCGGTGTCTTGAACGTAGTCACCGGCGACGCAAGTATCATTGGACAAGCGTTTCTAGACGATCAGCGCGTGAAAAAGATCTCATTTGCAGGTTCGCCCGACGTAGGCAAACTACTGATGCGGGGAGCCGCGAATCACGTCAAGCGGGTTTCATTGGAGCTCGGAGGTCACGCGGCCTTTATCATTATGAGCGATGCAGCTCTTGATCGAGCTATCGATGGTCTGATGTCGGCCAAATTCCAGAATGCAGGCCAAACGTGCATAGCTCCAAACCAAGTCCATGTGCATTCGAGCTTGCTTGAAACCTTCTTAGAGCTGCTATCTTCCCGCGTCGAGAGACTCAAAGTCGGCAACGGTCTCGATCCTAAGACCGACGTCGGCCCTCTCATAAATCGAGATGCTCTCGAAAAAGTGAGTAGCCACGTCAACGATGCCATTGATCGTGGAGCACGCCTGCTAATGGGAGGACATCAACTCACCGCGGATGACCAAGCAAAGGGCAACTTCTATGCACCAACCATATTAGCAGACGTGACCCCACAAATGCGCATAACTTGCGAAGAAACCTTTGGACCGATCATCGCGGTGACCGCTTTTGAATCCGACGACGAGGCAATCGAGCGCGCGAACAGCACGCAATACGGACTCGCAGCTTATCTCTACACACGCGATTTGAGCAAAGCAATACGAATTGCAGAGCGACTCGATGTCGGAATGGTTGGAGTGAACGATACGCGAATCGCAGCCGTTGAAGCTCCCTTCGGAGGCGTAAAATTGAGCGGCATTGGTCGCGAAGGCGGTCGTGAAGGATTGGCAGCCTTCACGGAAACGAAGCAGTTAGCGTTTCGGATTGAGCCTGCGTAGTGTTAGATTTTCAAATGTGAACACGCATCCTAGCCAGATTTCGAAGCCGGCCTGCGAAAGCCAGCGGCTCATTGAGAGATAATGGTCGCGAGCACCCTCGGCGACGGCGTATTGAGGTCGTTAACTGTATTGATGCCGTCAGGATATTAGACCGCCAGAAGCTTGCCATTCTACGGGGGTAAACGCATAGATATCCTGGCCGCAATCATTGCCAAAAATTAGCAAAGCTTAAAGGGATGGCAAGGCTCTTTTAGATCTCGCCCGGCGATGCGGAGCGTTGTGCTCTATCTCTTAATTCCTCACACGTCTTTCTAAGCTGCTCCGCTTTTTCATTTTCGTTGAGGGCTATCAATTTCGATACCAACGCTTCACCAGCTTTGGCCGCAGCCATGTTGTCGCTCTTCTCCTCATTCAAGAAGAATTCAATCTCTTGATTGCTGAGAAACGATTCCTCCTGGTTGGTGTCACCAATAAGAAAACGGACTTTAGCCAGCCGCACTTTATTCAGCCTTGAATCGGCTGAATTTCCATTATAAGGCGCCGTCATGCTTATTTGAGCATTTACTTACTATTTATTGGTCGATGAAATATGCGTTCGAGCAGATCAAAAAGCTCACTAAAAGCCTCTATGTCGCCACTCCGCTCTTGCATATTACCCTCAGGCCATTTTGGCCAGTTTTTTAAGCTTCTGCGTAGTAGAATCTTTATCAGGGTGGTACTCGGTCACGAACCGAACAGGCGCCAGAAGCACTAACCAGTCGAACAGCCAGTCTTGACCGCCTTTGAGCTAGCCGATCCTAGGGTACTTAAACTTCGTTGTAAACTGTTCAAATGTGTTTAAGAAAAGTATCCTTCGTTTTGACTCTGCTTACCTCAATCGTTCGCACTGTAGCGTAAAAAAGAGGCACCGCACGCGGCGGCGGGTGCTATAGGCGAACTGCCTAGCTTACTGCGAACGCTTCATTTAGGGCCTTTCTTACTGCTCAAGTCGCAGAAGCGGCAGTTGTACTGTGCGATGTCGTGGCTGAGGTGGCGGCTGCCGTGGTCGTGTTCTGCGAAGTCGGTGGAATAATGAAACCGTAGCTCTGCAAAATTGCCTGACCATCTGGAGAGGTTACGTAGTTGATGAAACTCTGCGCCAGTTGAGCATTCGACGAACTGCTGACTACCCCGATTGGGTATTGAGCAAGGACGTTTACACTGTGAGGAATCGTGATTACCTGCACCTTACTCTGGTACGCAGTTGGTACGTCGGATTTGTATACGATGCCCGCATCGGCCTGTCCAAGCGCGACCTTGACTACGACGTCGTTGACATTCGTTTCCTGTGACACAACGTTAGCTAGGACGCTGTTCTTGAATCCGGAACCGTATGTCGAGTTGTTAGACGCTTTTGCAAGCATTTGCAGCGAGTAATTCCCGACGGGGACGGAACTGTTCGCGATATCGAGTTTCACTCCTGACTTCGCGAGGTCTGACAGACTGGTGATGTTTGCAGGGTTCCCTGTCGGTACGATGATGGCTAAGTAGTTCTGTGCGAAAATAGTAATGCTTGAGTTATTCATCAACCCTGCGTCCTTCACGGAATTCATGTGCGTTAGATCGGCAGACGCGAAAACGTCCGCACTGGCCCCTTGCTCGATTTGGGTTGCCAAAACCTGGCTACCGGCATAGTTAAAGGTGACGTTGACGCCAGTGTTATTAGCTTCAAAGGCCTGAGCCGTCTGATTAAACGCGTTAGTAAGCGACGCTGCAGCAAAAACAGTGAGCTTCGTGCTTTGCGTACTCGTAGTCGTGCAGCCACACGTGGTGACTACGAGCACACTCAACAGTGCGCAAAGCAATATCGGTATAATCTTCTTCTTAGTCATTCGTATCCTCCCTTGTTATCCATATCCATATCCTCCTTAACTAGCACGTGCGAGCTCGGCTAGTCTTAAGTTTGTCGGAAATGGCTTTGATACCTCGCTCTGGCCATATTCACAGCCACAAGAATGGTGAAAAAGCCATTTTCCACTTTACCAGGGTATAATGCTTCCGCAGATACTTAAACGTTATGAACAGTCAGTCATAACGCTTTAAGGTGCACTACTTTAGTCAGGTAAGCGCGTTGCTTTCTGAACTAAGCTCAAAAAGAGCAGTGTCTTATCAAATCACCTGTGAAAACGGCTGGCCATAGATTTTTATAGCAATAAGCTGTTCGTCTGTAATTAGCTGGGAATTTCAAGCTAGAAGTTCTTATACAGTCCGTTCGCTTCGTAGGGGTGTGGCATCCACTATGAAGGGAACGCAAAACTCCTAAAAAGTCGAAAGTGCGGCAGATTATCTTGAAATTCTCGCGAGAGAGACTTATGCAGTCTTTGAAAAAGCCCCGCAATACTTTTTCATCTGATCGCACTAAAAAGGCCCAATTGACTGGGACGCTTAGTAGAACTGTTGCGTTCCTCATCGTTCTAGTAGCGTTTGCGGTGGTCGTAACATTTGTCGGCTTGCCTCTCGTGGCGCTCTTTGCGTACGGATCTCTCTCTGGCTTTCTTAACTCCCTCTCGGGGTCCCAAGTGCTGGTGCAGGCAATCCAGCTAAGCTTGGTGACCACACTGACGACCCTATTGCTTGTCATTACATTCGGTACCCCCGTGGCGTACTTTAACGCGCGCCACAGCTACCACGGCAAGAGAATAATAGAGACGCTAATCGATCTTCCAATTGTCCTGCCTCCTGCGGTGGCAGGTATCGCGCTCTTACTGGCATTTGGCCGACGAGGATTGCTTGGTCAGTACTTCAACCTCCTGGGAATCAACATCGCCTTTACTACAACCGCTGTAATACTAGCGCAAATCTTTGTATCGTCTCCTTTCTATATCCGGCAAGCAACAACGAGTTTTGAAGACGTCGACCTCGACTACGAACGGGCGGCCCATACGCTAGGCGCATCAAGTGCGGGAACCTTTTTCCGTGTGACGGTGCCGATCGCACTGAACGGCCTCGTTTCTGGAGCACTTATGACATGGGCACGCGCTCTCGGAGAATTTGGCGCAACTATCATATTTGCGGGCAATCTTCCGGGCGTAACCCAAACAATGCCTCTTGCCATATATTCTGAGCTCGACATTAGCTTGGATACCGCGGTTTACCTCGCAATCATTCTCGTGCTAATATCATTTGCGGTTATCGTCACCGTCAAAGTGCTCACCTTGAAGGAGAAAGGCGCTGCCAAAGAAGAAAAATCCATTCTCGACAGAGGCCCGCCACCAGCTGACAGTTAACGCGCTTATTCAGGCGAAAATATAGAGACCTCGAGAACGGCTCTTTGAATCATTCGACGTCTGCTCAGCGACAGTCATTGATGGAGCGCTTCACCAGATCTATCGTAGTAACTCGCTCCTGCGCACGATGTGCACACGCCGTCTTCAACCAGATAGTCCGGCACCATCTCTTTGCATACTGGACATTGCACGGCCTGCCATACCGCCTTTTGAGGAACCGAGACTTTGACCCGCTCCCACGACAGAATACTTCGCCCAGCCTGTAGAATCTCGTCATAAACCCGATCTTTTTCATCAACGCGCTTGTAACGTGGATCGTTCGTATACCAGAGATCGAGTGTTGGGTAACGCCGGATCTTCGTTGCATCAACGTAAACGCGTATCCCATCGGCACGCTCTTCGGTAGAACCTCTGTTTAACGTAATAGAGAACTTACCGGTGTCTATTATGCGTAGTTGCTTATTGCCTATAGTGGCGGTGGTAATGACTTGTACGGCATCGGGCGCACATTTCGGTGTTTCAGCCACCGCATACAACTTCTCATCTAAATTTGCCCCGAGTTTTTCCAAAGCCAAATCGACCATGAACACGCCTATAAGCAAACCAGGGGGGAAAAAACCGTGAAATGACACGCACCGTCTTATATATCCCCTGATTCTTTCTTCCGTTCCGTAGTTGTCCATCAACGCTTCAAGTTTGGCAACTGAGATACTCATTGTGGATCTTCGCCTAATTACACGCAGATACGATGTTTTCCGTTGATTATAACGATACTTTTATATTTTCTGTTGCCAACATATAAACAGAGTGGTATTATCATAAAGCAATATCGCTAACGGCGCAAGGGTTCGCAGTGTCTACCAAAGTCACGAGTGGAAAAAAAGTCGGTTTCTCGTCTTTCGCTCATAACCAGAAGAGTACAATCTGGCGGTAGAATTGCGAATTGAGGTGCAAATATGAGTTCTGAAGCACAAGAAGGCCAAACTAGCAATAAGATTACCTGTACGGACGTAACGTGCCCTGTGTGCGGTATAACGTGCGATGACATAGAAGTCGAAGTCGATGATGTCTCAGTCGTCACGCGGAATGCCTGCATCATGGGCGACGCAAAGTTCAAGGAGCTTCGAAGTAGCCATCGAATTACCGCTCCGCTGATCGAAGGAAAGGAAGCACCGTGGAGCGATGCAATCGACAAAGCTGCTGAGATTTTCGTAAATGCGAAACGCCCGTTCTTTTTTATCGGCAGCGAAACGGCCACTGAGGCTATGTCTGTCGGCATCGAGATCGCAGAGATGCTTGGCGGACTGGTCGACGGCAACGCGACGATTTGCCACGGACCAACGGTTATGGCCATCCAAGATGTCGGCCAGGTGGGCTGCACCCTCGGCGAGACCCGCAACAGAGCGGACCTCGACATCTACTGGGGTGCCAACCCCGAAGACTCCCATCCAAGACACTTAAGCCGCCATTCGGTATTCCAGCGCGGTTTTTTCACGGGACAAGGACGCTTCGGGAGACAGATAATCGTCGTCGACCCACGACGTTCGACCACCGCCGAGCACGCAGATCTCCACCTCCAACTCAAGCCCGGTACCGATTTCGAGATATTGGACGCTCTCATGACGATCCTCAACGGGTTTGAACCGAACGAATCATTCACGGAAGTGACCGGCATTAGCAGGGAAGACATCTACAAGGCGGCCGACATGATCAAGGACGCACGCTTTGGGGTGATCTGGGTCGGTTTAGGTATCGCCAGCACCCGCGGCAAGCACTACAACGCATCGATGGCGATGAGGCTGACGCAGCTCGGCAACAAGTATGGAAAGTTCGTCATCTTGGCAAACAGAGGACACTGTAACGTCGCGGGGTTCAATGAAGTCCTCGCGTGGCAGTGTGGTTTCCCGTACGCCGTCGATTTCTCGACCGGTGAACCGCGCTATCAACCAGGCGAGTACTCGACCGTTGACGCACTGCGGCGGGGCGAAGTTGATGCGCTGTTCTGCATGTGTGCCGATCTCGGAGCCCATTTACCGAAAAGGGCCGTTGAAAAAATGTGTGAGATCCCCGTCGTCTCCATAGAAACTGCAGAGGGGCCACAAGCTTTCATCAGCGACGTTGTGCTCCCCGGCGTTTTGGACGGCATGGAGTGCGAGGGAACGTTCTATCGGATGGACAACGTTCCGTGCTACGCACGAAGCTTCATCGATCCGCCATTTGACTTCACGAAGTCTAATGAAGACACGCTAATACAGCTGCGTGACGCGATCAAGCAAAAACTCGCCGCACGCGGGAGAGCAACGGTGCCGGCAGAAGGGACAGTGGAGACCGGACCGAAGGCGACGACGCTCACGGAAGAAGAGTTCGTGCGGCGTCTGGACACGCTGCTATCGCAGCCCCAAACCTAATGGCACCGAGGTGAGCGAATTGGAAATTATACTCAATACGGGCGGCACCGCATTTCAAGGCGCGGTCATCAAAGGCGGCCGCAAATTCACAGACGAGTACACGCAGGAAGCGGCATATTGCGACATCAATCCTGAAGACTTTGCCGCATTAGGCAAGCCGTGGTTTGTAAAAGTCACGAACGAGTACGGTGATAGCGTCATCCTCCACGCGAAAAAAACCGACAGGCAACAAAAAGGAGAGATCTTCATCCCACGCGGGCCGTGGGCGAACATCGTTGTCACCACATACACTGAATCAACCGGCAGTCCTGCCTACAAGAATAGGAAAGTGGAAATTGAAAAGGTCAGCAGCGGCCCCGTGCTCGATCCTGTGACGCTTATGGAAAAATATTACTCGAAACGCGCGCAACACACAGGCAGAACACCGGCAGAAGGAGGCGCTTAGATGGAACGCTTGACGCTGACACCAAAAGACGTCGAATACCTCGTCCTCGAAGCTCCAGTCATAGCGCCTGATGCCGTGTGCGGAAAAACGCTCGAGGAAATTGCCGAGCTTCCAGTGCTCGAGGGGAATACCAAATGGCCCCTTGGACGATTTTTCACGATCACCGGCAAAGTGGCAGATGCAGCAGAGGATCAAGGGATCATTATCGACGGCGACGTGCCGCGTGTTAAGTACATCGGCTCGAAGATGACTGCTGGGGCTGTCCTCTGCAAAGGGGACGTCGACATGTACTGCGGCGCGTGGATGAAGGGCGGCAGAATACGTGTCAAAGGAAACGCTGATGCATTTGCGGCCATCCAGATGGAGGGCGGCGATATCCTGTTTGAAGGGAACGTCGGCGATTATTGCGGCGCTTCCTATCGCGGCGATTGGCGTGGCATGAAAGGTGGCAACATCGTCGTCAACGGCAACGCCGGCGTGACCTTGGGTGAGTACATGATGGGTGGTAAGATCACGGTAAAAGGCAACGTCGGTATTAACGCCGGAATCCATATGGGAAAAGGCATCGGAGCCAAAGACCCTCTTCCTACCATCATCATCCACGGAGACTCGCCAGGGCGCGTCGGTGCGTTCATGATGCGCGGCAATATCTACGTACTGGGAAAAATTGAAGCAATGATGCCCGGTTTCTCTCCAGACGGGACTGAAGAGATCGAAATAGACGGAGTGAAAGCCACCTTCCAGATTCTCAACGGCGATCACGGGGAAAAGGGAAGGGGGAAACTTTTCGTAAAAACATAACTCCGCCCACCTTGCAGGCACGATGCCACTTCCCATTGTGGCCTACGGCCACCTAACCAATCGGGTCACGTGCGTCAACGTGCTTTAATCCCATTCGACAGTGATGGAATAGAGCCGTCAGGTTGCGTACGATAACGTGTTAGACAAACTCGGCTAGCTATCGGCCGAGTTCGTCAATCGCGACTAGGTGGATAGTAAGCGCGATGGACTAACGTCTCCGGACCAGATACCATTTTGGAAGAGGGCAGCAGCTACATTAGGCCGTTGGCGATAGATTCGTTTTGCTGAAAAAAGAATCGCGAGTAGCCGTCGGTGCTTGGTCTGACGTTTTTTTTGCTCGTTTGGCGACCAGAAAGGGCTTATGTGGGGCTCTGGCCGTCTGCGGTGTTATTAAATACCGGGCGTGATCCCCGAAACGGACGGGGCGTCCGAAAACCTTTATATGCGCTTGATGAACATAGTGGCGGAGGATTCTCATGATACTCAAGCAGGACGTCCTAGATGTGGTGAGCGAATATGACAAAAGAAGCATCACAGTCGGCGTGTTAGGCTCGCACTCCGCTTTGGACGTCTGCGACGGCGCCCGCGACGAGGGGCTGCCCAACCTGGTTGTCTGCCAAAAAGGACGGGACGGGCTTTACACTAACTATTTCAAGGGCCGCACGATGAACGGACTTGAGAAAGGCCTCGTAGATGAGACCATTGTCCTCAATAAGTTCGATGAGATTCTCACCGAAAATGTACAGGAGCAGCTCGTCAAAAAGAACACACTATTCATTCCTAACCGCTCTTTCGTAGTCTACAGCGGTATACGTCGAGTCGAAAACGAGTTTCGGTTGCCGCTCGTGGGCACACGTGACATGCTGAAGATAGAGGACAGGGAGACGGAAAAAGAGAACTACTACTGGGTCAGTCAGCAAGCGGGAATTCCAATCCCGAAACACTATGTGAGCAAAGATGACATCGACACGCTCGTGATGGTGAAGCTTCACCACAAGTACATGACGCTCGAGCGCGGGTTCTTCACCGCCGCTTCTCCTGAGGAATTCGACGCGAAGGTTGAGCGGCTCCTCGACAGAGAGATTATTACTACCGAAGCGCTCAACGACGCGCGGATCGAACAGTACATCATCGGCCCCGTGTTCAACTTCAACTTCTTCTATTCACCGATCGACGACGAGATCGAGCTCCTAGGGATTGATTTCAGATTCGAAAGCAACCTTGACGGATTGGTGCGAATTCCCGCCGAGCAGCAGCTGGAGCTGCCCGCAAAATACCGCGACCCGCTGATGACCATCGTCGGCCACGCGAACGCGTCGCTTAGAGAGTCGTTGCTTGAGCGAGTCTATCTGATGGCCGAACGATTTGTCGCCTTCTCAAAGCGACACTATAGCGCCCCAATAATCGGACCGTTTTGCCTGCAGACGATCGTTGATCAAAACATGGACTTCTACGTTTACGACATCGCAACGCGCATCGGCGGCGGCACAAACGTGCACACGAACGTGGGCGCTCCGTACGGAAACTCGCTGCTAAGAACGCGCATGAGCTCGGGACGACGGCTCGCGCTTGAGATCAAGCGTGCGATCGCTCTCGACCAAGTCGACAAGATAGTGACATAGCATGAGCCGCACTGGAACGAAACGAAAAACAGATTGGGACGTCATCATCATAGGGGCTGGTCCTGCCGGCATGTGCGCTGCGAACGAGCTGGCAGACCGAGGCATCAGTGTGCTGGTCATCGATCGCGGGCGCGACATCAAAGAACGGCACTGCCCGATGGAAGAGATCGGCAAGTGTGCTGAGTGTAAGCAGTGCGACATAATGTGCGGCGTCGGCGGCGCCGGCACGTTCTCCGATGGCACCCTTAATCTGCGCCCGGATATCGGAGGCGACCTTGCTGCAATTACGGGAGACAACCCGTCAGCGTGGGCACTGGTTGACTATGTGGACGGCTTGTTCCTCAAGTACGGCGCCCCTGAACGGCTTTACACCGCCGAAGGCGACCAAGTCGAGAGGCTCAAGCGCAGCGCTGCCTCAGTGGGTGTGCACTTCATCGAGATTCCACAACGTCACATGGGCTCTGACAACGCCCCCCGTATCATCGAGAACTTCGAAAACGAGTTGAAGTCTCGGGGCATCGTGTTTCGGTTGAATGCCCAAGTCCGCGACTTGCTCATCGAGGACAACACGTGTGCCGGGGTGCTGCTCGAACACGGTGAGAAGCTCTCATCGCGATTCACGCTGCTCTGTCCAGGCCGAATTGGGGGGGAATGGGTGAACACCCTCGTCAAACGCCACGGCATCGACGCAAAGCACGGCGCGATAGACATCGGCGTTCGCGTCGAGGTTCCCTCGATCATCATGGACCACATAACGAAGATTAACCACGATCCAAAGTTCCACATTCGCACGAAGCGGTACGACGATTTCGTGAGAACATTCTGCACAAACGAGCACGGGTTCGTCGTCAAGGAACGCTACGAGGGGTTCATAGGCACGAACGGGCATTCCCTCAAGAGCCGGCGATCGGACAACACGAACTTCGCGTTCCTGGTACGAACCGAGCTCACTGAACCACTCGAAGACACGACACGCTACGGTAAGTCCGTCTCCAAACTGGCGACGACCATCGGCGGGGGCAATCCCATTCTGCAAAGAATGGGGGATTTACGTCGTGGACAGCGCTCGACCTGGAGTCGCATACGACGAAATCCCGTCAAAAACACCCTCGAGGATGTCACGCCCGGCGACATTTCAATGGCAATGCCACACCGGATCGTAATGGACATCATTGAAGGACTCGAGAAGCTGAACGAAGTCATACCCGGTGTTGCCTCTGACTCAACGTTGCTCTACGCTCCCGAAGTGAAATTCTATGCAATGGAGCTGCAGGTCTCGCAAGAGCTGGCGACGAGCACCAAGGGTCTCTACGCCGCAGGAGACGGCACAGGGCTTTCACGAGACATCATCAACGCCTCTGCGACAGGTGTCATAGCCGGCCGAGGGATTCTCCGGCAGCTCGAAAAGGGTTCTTGAACGACAGCAACCCCCTCAAAGGGAGAGCGGGCACGTCCCGCCACCAGCCACGTGCTTGTTTCGCGTCTGCACACGCGCTCTTTTATATTGGTGAGCGCAATACTGTCCCTGTCAACCCTGTGAGGAATGCGTGTGGACCCGGTGTGCGACGCTATCAGTTCGTATGATTTGGAGGAAATCACCCTCGCGACGCTGTGCTCCCACACGAGTTTGCAGATTTTCCACGGTGCGCGCGAGGAGGGATTCAAGACGCTCGGCCTCGCAATCGGAACGATACCGAAATACTATGACGCTTACCCCAAGGCCAAGCCTGACGACTTCTTGGTCGTTGACTCCCACCTCGACGTGCTCAAGCACGCCGCCGAATTGCGCGACAAAAACGCGATACTGATCCCTCACGGATCCCTCGTCGAGTACCTCGGCGCCGACAACTTCTTGAACCTGGACGTGCCTACCTACGGAAATCGCTGCGTGCTTCAATGGGAGTCAGATCGACAGAAAAGCAGGGAATGGCTCGAAGGCGCCGGCGTGTCAATGCCGCGCGAGGTACGCGATCCGCGAGACATCACGTCACCCGTCATCGTGAAGTACCACGGAGCAAAAGGCGGGCGTGGCTTTTTCATCGCCAGCGACTATGCAGACTTCGTAAAAGGCGTGAAGCCGGACGCAGCGTATACGATACAAGAGTTCGTTCTCGGCACGCGATTTTACTTCCACTACTTCTACTCACCAATTGCACAAAACGGTTACAAATTGAGCAAAGGGACTCTTGAGATGCTCGGGATTGATCGCCGATTGGAGGCAAACGTTGACGAGATCTATCGGGCGGGCCACGTCGCCGTTGAGCCCACGTTCGTCGTCACCGGAAACATCCCTGTCGTTCTTAGAGAAAAGCTGCTCGAACCCGTGTTTGACATAGGGCGTCGCGTCGTTGAAAAATCGATCGAGCTGTTCGGCGGTATGATCGGCCCGTTTTGTCTCGAGACGATGGTTACGGATGCACTCGAGTTCAAAGTCTTTGAAGTTTCGGCCAGGCTCGTGGCCGGAACTAATCTGTACCCGATGGGGTCTCCGTATTCTGATTACATCTACGACACCATGTCATGCGGCAGACGCATCGCGCTCGAACTACGAAACGCCGTGCGATCCAATCAGCTAGAAGAAGTTTTAAGCTGAACTAAGCCGCCCGACGAGCCCAGTCTGAAAGGGCGCCATCATATTGAGTCATACAGCGCTATCCGTGGCCCGATCGATTTCAAAAAAAATGAATGAGAGACGTAGCAGCGCGCCATGGTTCCCGAAGGCTCTCGCACTTCAGTACAACATGGAACGTTGACGGGCTTATCTTCCGTGTTCGGGATGGGTACGGGAGTTTCCCCGCCGCTATGGCCGCTACGTCAAGCCAAGGTCCGGAATTGAACCGGAGTGTAGCTGCTCTGCAGGCAGCCGCGTAACCGCTCCGCCACCTTGGCGCTTGACTGCTAGCTACTCTAGCGCGCACATAAGAGTGCAAGTTCCATAATAACTCCCCGAAAGCGGTGCTTTGCGAGGATCTGGTATACGCCTAGCTAATGCGAAGGTGTGGCTCGGACGTTAGTAGCCGCGGACTGAACACCTCGTTGCCTTGGTGCGTACATCCCGACTCTATCAAACCGGTCTTTTACCGATGTCCTTAAGATGTCTCTTTTCGGGGGTGGTTTCGAGCTTAGATGCTTTCAGCTCTTATCCATTATGGCGTAGCTGCTCGGCACTGCCTTGCCAGACAACCGATAGACCAGAGGCCACGTTGGCTAGTTCCTCTCGTACTATAGCCAACTTTCCCTCAGACCTCAACACACCCCTGACAGATAGTAACCGACCTGTCTCACGACGGTCTAAACCCAGCTCACGATCTCCTTTAATAGGCGAACAACCTCACCCTTGGCCGCTTCTGCACGGCCAGGATGGAAAGAACCGACATCGAGGTAGCAAGCCACCAGGTCGATATGTGCTCTTGCCGGTGACGACTCTGTTATCCCCGGGGTAGCTTTTCTGTCATCTTTAGCCCTCACCAATAGGGCATAAAGGTTCGTTAGGCCCGACTTTCGTCTTGTGATCCACTACTTTGCTGAATCACATCAGGCTGACTTTTGCCCTTACGCTCTTCGGTGGGTTTCTGACCCACCTGAGTCAACCTTTGGGCACCCTTGATATCTTTTCAAGGGCGTGCCGCCCCAGCCAAACTGCCCACCTATCGGGGTCCCGTTCTCACGGTAAGGGACGCAACCGTACAAGGGTAGTGTCTCAGGATCGGCTCCCCACCACCCAGAAGTGGTGGATCGACGCCTCCTACCTACGCTGCGCATGCACAACCGCATCCCAACGACAGGCTGCAGTAAAGCTCCACGGGGTCTTCACTTCCCATCAGGGGTCTCCAGACTCTGCACTGGAATGTAAAGTTCACCGGGTTCCACCCAGGGACAGTAGGGCTCTCATTGGTCCATTCATGCAAGCCGCCAATTAAGCGGCAAGGTACTACGCTACCTTAAGAGGGTCATAGTTACCCCCGCCGTTGACAGGCCCTTCTTTCCGTTGAACCGGATGTTCAGGTACCTGCACTGGGCAGGATTCAGTGATTGTACTTGCCCTTTCGGGTTAGCAATCACCTGTGTTGTTATTAGACAGTTAGAGCCCCCTAGTCACTGCGACCTGCTCTTCTCAGAGCAGGCACCCCTTCTCCCGAAGTTACGGGGCTAATTTGCCGATTTCCCTTGGGTGGGTTATGCCGACACGCCTTAGTCTTTTCAACTAGGGGCACCTGTGTCAGATCTTGGTACGGCCATCGACTCCCTTTTTCACGGGCCCCTGGGATTATCCGAGTTTCCCCATCACGCTTTGGTCCGTTTCTCACCATTACGGTTCTCCGCGAACTTAATACGCTTGGACAGTTTGGCATCACTGTTCGAACTACCCGGAGGCGTCAGGTTTTAATGTCGCGTGGTACAGGAATATTAACCTGTTTCCCTTTTGACGCACTCGAATTACGGTGCATCTTAGGACCGACTAACCCTCGACTGACGAACATTGTCGAGGAAACCTAGCCCTTTCGGCGGTCGGGATTCTCACCCGACTATGCTGCTACTATTGCCAGGATCTTCGTTCCTGCGCGGTCCACAGGACTTTACAGCCCTACTTCTGCCCACGCAGGACGCCTTCCTACCAGATCACGTCTCCGTGCTCCGTGGTATCGGCAGTCGGCTTGAGCCCCGTCCATTTTCGGGGCCCCAAACCTCGACTGGTAAGCTGTTACGCACTTTTTAAAGGTTAGCTGCTTCTAAGCTCACCTCCCAGCTGTCTAGGGCCTGGGACACCCTTTTAATTACACTTAGCCGACATTTTAGGGCCTTAACCACGGTCTGGGTTGTTTCCCTCTCGGACTAGAAGCTTACCCCCCAGCCCGGACTCCCGACATCTACGACGACGGCGGTTTTGGAGTTTGACAAAGGGGTGAGGGATTTCTCCCACAGCTCCCTCAATCAGTGCTCTACTCCGCCGACGGTCTCCGTCGAGGTCATGCTACGACATGTCTCGGAAGGAACCAGCTGTTTCCGAGTTCGATTGGACTTTCACCCCTAGACACAGGTCACGCGAGCGATTTGCAAATCAGCACCGCTAACGGTCCTCCACGCAACTTTCGTCACGCTTCAACCTGCCCACGCCTAGATCACTCGGTTTCGGGTCGTATCCTGATGACTCCGCGCACTTTTTGTACGCCGTCCCACACTCTTGCGAGCTACGGACCTGTCGGTTTCCCTTCGGCTCCGGCCGTATAGACCTTAACCTTGCCATCCGAATACACTCCCTGGCCCGTTCTTCAAAACGTAAGACAGAACATTGGCGACGATGCTCGTACAAACGCCTCGCGACGTCTTCCTTCGCATCGAAGATCCTTTCATGCCCTGCCGCACCGTCACCACCCAATTTCAGGCCCTTTGCACCTCCCTATATGGGGTGCTTTTCAGCTTTCGGTCACCCTACTAGTACACTATCGGTCTCAAGTTGTATTTAGTCTTGGAAGTTGGTGACTCCCAAATTCCCGCGAGATTTCCAACCCACGGTACTCAAGACACGAATCCCGGCAGACTGATTGCGCTCACGGGGCTATCACCCTCTATGGCGTGTCTTTCCAGACAACTTCAGCTTCTCAGGCTCTGCGTTACGGATTCGGCTTATAACACTACATCTCCCCTTGCGGGGATTCGGTTTGAACTGTGCCGCTTTCAATCGCCTTTACTCACGGTATCTCTTACGATTTCTCTTCCTGCCCCTACTAAGATGTTTCAATCCGGGGCGTTCCCGATCCCTGACGGGATCAACCAATCGGTTAGGAGTTCCCATTCGGAGATCCCCGGTTCAAAGGCTCCTTGCGCCTACCCGGGGCATATCGCAGCTTGGCACGTCCTTCATCAGCTCTTGAGCCGAGCCATTCACTGAGTGGTATAGCAGCCACTTCACATTAACTAGTTAGCGTCCAGATTATGGAACTTATGCACGGTACACTTTTTAAAAAGGTGCACCCTTCCACAGCGGCGCCAGCCCCTGTGTGCATTAACGCTGGAACGATTTTTCCCAAGCGGGTCGTTCGATGGACTCGCTGGGATTTGAACCCAGGGCCTCTGCCTTGCAAAGGCAGCGCTCTTCCAGCTGAGCTACGAGCCCTAGGAAGGTCTCTTGATTCGGCTTCCACCTGTATTGCGTAGGAGGTGATCCAGCCGCAGATTCCCCTACGGCTACCTTGTTACGACTTAACCCCCCTTGCGGAACCTATGTTCGAACGTGGCAAAAACCACGCCCTCACATAAACCCCACTCGGGTGGTTTGACGGGCGGTGTGTGCAAGGAGCAGGGACGTATTCACCGCGCTATGTTGAAACGCGATTACTACGGATTCCAGCTTCATGAGGGCGAGTTTCAGCCCTCAATCCGAACTAAGAATGGGTTTAAGAGATTGCCTTCACCTTTCGGTGTCGGAACCCATTGTCCCATCCATTGTAGCCCGCGTGTAGCCCGGAGAATTCGGGGCATACTGACCTACCGTCGCCCGCTCCTTCCTCCTCTTTAGCAGAGGCGGTCCCCATAGTGTACCCAGCCTGCCGGAGCAGCCGCTGGCAACTGTGGGTACGGGTCTCGCTCGTTGCCTGACTTAACAGGACGCCTCACGGTACGAACTGACGGCGGCCATGCACCTCCTCTCAGCTAGTCTAGCAAGGTCATCAGCCTGGCCCTCATCCCGCTGTCGTCTCCGGTGAGCTTTCCGGCGTTGAGTCCAATTAAACCGCAGGCTCCACCCGTTGTGGTGCTCCCCCGCCAATTCCTTTAAGTTTCAGCCTTGCGGCCGTACTTCCCAGGCGGCGAGCTTCACGGTTTCCCTACGGCACCACATGGATTCGCAATCCACGTGACACCTAGCTCGCATCGTTTACGGCTAGGACTACCCGGGTATCTAATCCGGTTCGTGCCCCTAGCTTTCGTCCCTCACCGTCGGACCCGTTCTAGCAAGACGCCTTCGCCACTGGCGGTCCCTCAAGGATTACAGGATTTCACTCCTACCCCTGAGGTACCTCTTGCCTCTCCCGGTCCCAAGGCCAGCAGTATCCATTGGCAGCCTTACGGTTAAGCCGTAAGATTTCCCAAGGGACTAACTGGTCCGGCTACGGACCCTTTAAGCCCAATAATAGCGGCCACCACTCGAGCCGCCGGTGTTACCGCGGCGGCTGGCACCGGTCTTGCCCGGCCCTTATTCCACATGCTTTTTAGGCATATGAAAAGCGTACGCATTGCGCACGCACTCGAGGTCCCCTTATCGCGCTTTCGCGCAGTGTAAAGTTTTCGCGCCTGCTGCGCCCCGTAGGACCTGGATTCGTGTCTCAGAATCCATCTCCGGGCTCTTGCTCTCACAACCCGTACCGATTATCGGCTTGTTGGGACGTTACCCCAGCAACTACCTAATCGGCCGCAGACCCATCCTCAGACGCTAAAGCTTTGAACCGTAAGGCATTCCAGCGTTCACGGATTATCCGGTATTATCTCCAGTTTCCCGGAGTTATCCCAGATCTGAGGGTAGGTTGTCCACGTGTTACTGAGCCGTTCGCCGAGGGCATAACCCCTCTCGACTCGCATGGCTTAATCGGACCCCGATAGCAGTGGCCTCTGGCAGGATCAACCAGAATTGTATGCACACTACAAGGAATTGTGCGGATTCGCTTGATGCATATCCGCTTCGACCGATTCCATATCAAATGGTTTCAGCCGAATCAATCAACCCACGTCAGTTGCAAGGTTTCTGACAGATTACGCCAGCTCACTTACAACTCCACTGTATGTTTTTCGCGACCGGAGATCGATCCCTCACGGTTGGAAGTAAATTCCACATAAGGACCGTATGTTGGCCGCGATGGACCTCATCTCGAAAGATCAGGCCTCTGTCATATAGACTCCGTAGGTATATAAGGTTAACCGGCGCCAGATGCGGCACCCTGTCACGAACTTCAATGGGGTCTTAAAGCAATAAATAGTTGTTTTTAAGGGGTTGCGTGCGACGGCCGTTCTGGCATCCCTGTAGCCCCCGTCGTGCAGCGTGCTCGTGCGATTCGACGGGCGACCTTAAAAAAGGCCATGCCATGACATGATCATCGAACATGGGCCCGTACGATCGCACGCAATAATGTAGCACACCACGAAATACGGACGCTTCAAGGAGGCGACTGCTCACATCGCTCGTTTCTGTTGATCCATTGGCGAAAAAGCCGCACAGCAGTTCGATGGGCCAATAAACCCGGCGAAGATGATTGCTCTTTTTTTAGCGCTTGATAGCGAGTAACCCCTAAGCAAACCCACATAAGACCATATAGAATGACGGCGCAAGCTCTGTTTGAAGGGAGGTGAGTTATATCAAACCGAGCACGAGAAGCAGTTTTGGTGGCAATCCTAACCGATATGATAGCGGATCATCTAAAGATGCTCCAGTGGATGTTGGAAAGGAATACGACGTTAAAATTGAAGATATTTCAAAAAAGGGGGATGGCATCGCCCGAGTTAGCGGTTTCGTAATCTTCGTTCCCAACACAAAGATCAACGACGAAGTTAAAATTGAAATCAAAACTGTGAAAAATAATTTTGCCGTCGCTGAGGTAGTGGTGGCGGATTAACTTCGCTTGTTCTTTTTGCCGCTTAAAATTAAATATATGGACTGACCGCATTATGGTTTGAGCATTCCTTGCTGTTGACGATCGTGTTGTTCGTCCATCAATTTTTTCTTTGATACCAGAGGAAATCCAAAAAAGCGCGAGCAGCTTACCAACTGAAGTGGATATAGCCTTCCAACTCCGGATCGTAGCCAGAGCCATAGGTGATGCTCGGCTGCCTCAGGTCGTCGATAAATTCCGGGGTAAGGTCATACGTCGCGAGACACAAGGCGTGGATCCCTGATTGCTGGGCGACCTGCAGGCTATAATCGGCGCTTTCGTCTAAGGTGAGGGCCGACTTGAAAACGTCGAGCTCGGCTTGGAGATCGGGAAAGCCGGAGACGGTAATCATGTCGTACGCCCTCAGCGCAGCTAAGTTCTCGTAGGAATCCTCAAGCTTTGAGCGGGTGAGCTTGACGCGCTCCACCCAAACGCCTTGCATCTCGAGTGCGGATACCAGTGCCTTATTCCGATCAAAGGCCCTGACTAAGGCGTTATTGTAGTAACGCGACAGATCAGCAAGCCCCTTGATCTGTTGTTCCACGTGATACATTGAGTAGTGCCCGAAGCGGACAACCTTGTACTCCGTGCAGTCAAAGACCAAGACGGTATGCGTATCCAGTGGGTGCCCTAAGACCCACCCGATGAAGTATTCATGCCCTCGTCGCGGTTGCGGGTTGACAGTCTCGACCACACGCTCTTTCGATGTGCGAAATAACGAGTCGGGCAGCTGGTTTAACGCAAGGGTCGTTGCATCCACATGCTCATCGTAGCGATCCTCTCCTACCTGTTCTCGCTTGAGACCGGCGCGTGTCCGAAGCGCAGAGCCAACAATTACTTCACCGGCCTGTTCCACGACCTGCCTGAAGCCCTCACCAAGGACATCATCAGCCCTGTCAAAAAGGCGGCTACGGGCTTGGACCGCTTCGTAAAGGACTTCGAAAAGGAAGAGATGGAACGCAGAATTTACGGGCCAGAGCTCATCCCCAAGGCGTGGCAGCCCGAGCTCCGCATGTTTACTGAAGAAGAGTTTGTCTCAAAGGTGACGATTGACGGCCAGGTGCACCACATAACCTCTGACGCGATAACCGCCTCGTACAACCAGGACCGCTACAATCCGGTCGACGGCGAGCTCGTGAAAGCTGCTGATGACCTCGCGGCGTTCATGGAAGCGTACCTGGCGCTGCAAAACGGGATTTCGAATTCACAATTGCAGACCGCCGTTCAAGAGAAGAAACGGTTCTATCGCGACAAAACGATTGCTGGCATAAATCTCGACGAGGTGTACAAGGAGTTTCACTAGATCTGGGGCGCCTGTATCACTTCGAGAGCTGCCCCGACGGGTGAGAACACAACAAGGAAGGCAAGCGCTCCGTCGTGAACCGTCTGGTAGATACGCGTCGACAGCCCTATAAGCCCTGAAAACGTGAAGGGAAGGCGTATCGTAGGGTAGTCGTATCTAGCTTGGCGCGGTGAAGCGAGATTTTGCCGCGGTGGACTTCCAACAGCTCGTGGTTTGGCATCGCAACATCATGATATGGGTAATGATCGGTGGCCAACATAGTAAGTGGATAGCAGGGCTGAATACTTACGTTATGATTCGCCTTCCGCGACTGCCTGCGCCTAAAGTCGGCTTCTGGGCACACTTATTCGGCGCAGGGAGAAAGAAGCATCAGGAAGCTTTATCGTCCCCCTTTTTAACCTAACAACTTAACAAATATGTTCTTCGAGGGGGATCACCATGGGACTATTTGATAGGTTCAAATCAAAAACTGCAACAACGCAGGAAGGGCAGACAGCGAGGCAAAGGAGTTATGAATGGTATGAGAAAGGACTTCCCCTTTACATGACAGGTCACAACGAGGGTGCGATTCCGTACTTCGATAAGTCGCTCGAGATCGATCCAAACTACGAAGATGCGTGGACGAGGAAAGCATATGCGCTGTTCAAATTAGACCGCTTCCAAGAGGCGCTCCCGTGCTTCGATAAGTCGCTCGAGCTCACGAAGAAATCCGATTATTATACGTGGGAGTTCAAAGGACACACGCTCGCAGGCCTAGGGCGCGACCAAGAGGCTATCTCGTGCTTCGATAAGTCGCTCGAACTCAACCCGAACAAGAATAAAACGTGGATGGGCAAAGGAAATGCGCTCGCACGCCTAGGCTGCGACAAAGAGGCTATCTCGTGCTTCGATAAGTCGCTCGAACTCAACCCGAGCGATGTTATGGCAGAAACAAATAAGCAGCAGGTACTCGAGAGAAATCGTAAAACCGCTAAGAAGTGAGGAGAAGAAAAAAGCACTTGCTTCGATGCTTCTCCCTAATACGTGGATCAGGACGTGCGCGGCGAAGGGTCAGCTCTATCCACAGGTGCAGAGCCTGATACAAGAGACACAGGCGTTGCAGGGTTCGTGAGGGGCTTTCTTTATCAAAAAACTGATCATTTTCAAAGGGTTAAAATAGTATTAACAAGATAATGTAGAGTTTGGTCAAAGCCCTAAGGCAGCTTATACTGTTTGCAGTGATTCAGCCGGTCGCAGCCCGGGTTTATTTTCTTGCGATCCTGTATCAAGTCTTTGGGCATTTGACCACCAGCAGTCTGTTGCTGCAATGCGCTGAGCGTCTAATAGGGAGGGGAGCGATCTGTCCCCTTCTCCCTTCCTTTTCTTCACTTTTTTTTCGTCGAAATATTAGGGTCGTATAACACGAAGTTCTGCCGGGCGCTTGCGCATTGGCTTGAGCTGCCTGAAAACATATACTACGTGTTGAGTTAGAATTCTACAGTATTTGATTATCATCATTTGAAATGTTGTATAGACTGTTTGAATCTTCAAATCATACATTTCGCCTTGTTTAGTTCGTGGAAAAAATAAACTAAACACGTAAAAGGTCGCTAACTTAGGCTAAGTGTTGTCGTTTTAGTTGCTAAACGCATCGTCACTCCATGACTTTAGCGCCAGGCCCGGAATGGGGCCCAGGAATCAAAGGAAATCGTCAAAAGAAATAACGAGCGAGGAGTTAAGGAATAGGTTATAGGAACACGCTATTACGCTTGATTCTAATCGCGTGGTGATCGCTTAGTGTGATCGTTACGTCGCGGCTGCCGTCCTCGTAGCTTATACTCTTCCACGCGCCGTGGTTTGCAGGTACTTCAAAGAATACGTAGCCGCTTACTATGTCCCCTAGCTTGCTGTCAAACGCAATTATCGATGCGATTGGATTTTTTTCCATGCGCAAACTAGTTGATTGAAAAATCTTTCACCATTCACATTACATAAAAACCATATGCATTCGCGCTTTCAGGATTATCGATTCCAACAAAATTGTTGAAAATCCCATCTTTTCCTTGTTATAATCTAACAGTAATCTATTTCTAGAATTTCTACTTCCCCAGTCGATAAGCGTAGTTCATGTAAGTTGGTAAATCCCATGAAAGCACCAGAGAAGGCTCCACATAACAATGAAGGCTGCACTCTACGCAGTCTCGTGTCTCCTTCCAGTCAAATCCGGAGATCGCAGATCTTATACCAGTTTCTAAAACCGAAGCGCTAGCCGTGTATTCGTTGCGAACATAACAAGGCAGAACCAATTTTCCATACGGGTCGACGTTAATTACCGCCCAGGGCTTACACTTCCATCTCTTCTCATTAGCTATCACTTTAAAATAATTAATCGAATTAACGAGCGGGTAGCCTTTTTTCTTCATATCAACGAGTTTCCTGGCTATCTCTGCGACTTCGTGAGTTTTGATTGCAGACGCCTCGGCGTCGGAGTACTCATGAGCAACGGAGACGGATATTCCAGCACCCAATTCCTTTGCCAACCGCACCATGTCCTCTATCTCATTCAGGTTCTCCTCCATAATCGTCGTGTTGATTGTCACAGGAACCCTTTGTGTGGCCGCAGCTACACCCTGTATAGCTTCTTTGAAGCACCCGTTAACGCCCCTGATCTCATCATGGGTCTTCTCCAAGCCGTCTAGCGAAACATAGACTACGCCGTTGATGTATGGTGTAATTTCATCTATCCTTGATTCGAGGAGAGTGCCATTGGTTATGAGACTCGTGTGCAGAGGCAGAGAACGAGAATAAGCAAGAATCTCGACCAAGTCTTTTCTAAGCAGCGGCTCTCCGCCTTCAAACGCTATCGCACAAACACCAGAATCATAGATCTGCCTTAGAATCGCTTTTTCTTTCTCCAGACTCAAATTTTGGCTGGATCTTTTCCAGAAGGGGCACATTTTACACTTGAGGTTGCAGTTGTATGTTAGCTTGTGTCCGCAGAACAGCGGAGCCCTTACTCCCAGCGAGTTAGAGATTAGCCCTCGATACATCCTCAGACCTAGTCGCAACGTTTCCCTGTAGGCGCTTGCGTGATTTTCTGTGTTAGTATATTGGGTTGCCCGTCTCATTTTCTAGGTCATTTGTGTTTGTGGATCTATATAATACAAACAAGCTTGTTTTGCTACACCAAAATGTCCGCTTACTAAATAAGGCGTGCTACGTAGGATTTTAACATTTAAAGACGCGATAGCAGTTCTTCCTTTTTTTGACTGAAACTCTTCATCCGTCAGCAGCCCTTGGTCTCGCAGCCGCCCAAGCTTTTCTATTTGTTCAGCTACATCAATTTTCGGCTTTTGCCCGGTGGAGCGAGATTTTGCTGCTATGAATCTCGAACAACTCGTGGTTTGGCATCACAAAATCAGGATGAAGATATGGGTAATGTTCAGCGGCTAGCATAGTACGTGCAAAGTCGGCGCTGCCCACTTAACCATTATGATTCGGGTTCCGCGACTAAGCGTAAATGACGTGCAAAGCACCCAATTACAGCTTGTATTCGTTCGCAATGCCCTGCAGCGGTCAAACACTCCCCTCTAAAACGAATCTCGATATAGCAGTGCAAACAGATCACCAAGATAGCAAGTCAAGGGGGTGGCAACAGTATGGATGAAAAGCAAGACGCGGCGCCGCATTCGCCGGCTACCCGTCCGCAGTCTATGAGTGCGCTATCGACAAACCGGCCTGACGCGCACTACGTTCAACTTTTCGTTTTCCATTCCTTCTTCTCCAGCGGCCGAACGGACGCGCAGCTAAAGGAGAAACGTCTAGGTCGTCCGCGCCTGCAAAAGAAGCAAACCTTATAGGCAAGTAGTTTGATACTACTCCTTGAAGGTCTGCTTCGCGGAAGGAAGGAGAACAACTGATGCGAGATGACCTTCGTCTCCTTTTCAATTTTATATTTTACATATAAAACTCTTTCAAACGCACGGCTCGAGTTTCTAGTTGCTAAAGATAGAGCAGCGCCCTTTTCTGATGAGGCAGTCTATGCGCGTAATTTCGACGATCCTTACAAATTCGCGCCTGGAAATCCGGATCTGATGATTACAGCCAACGGCGAAATCATCGCTGAACGCATGAGAAGATGGGGTTTTCGCGGTGAACTCCCCTTCAGGGTGGCCATTCGCGGCACAGGCGGAAAATTACACAGGAGCAAGAAAAAGTTGCTCGATTTAAATACAGGCATTGTGATCGACAAACCGCTTCTTGCGCGATTAAAGTGGGTATATTATATCCTGAGAGGATGGTAGATCCAAACGTCGAGCACGTAGAGAAGCCCGCTGAACATCAATCGCGTTACCCTATGATTCACAGCATGATTATTGGCGTGCATGATTATTGGCGTGCGAGCACGTTTTATGATGATCGTTGATCGTTGAACTTGAGGTTCTTTAAACAACGATTAACTACTTGACAAGGGCTCCGACTACTTCCCAAAAAATGGAGATATTGGGAAATGACGCGTGACGCAGGCCCGTCCGTTGGTTTCCGTCCTTTTTGCTCTCCATGCTCTCCAGCTTAAGCCTTAAGCCTTCATAAACCAACAGGGATTTGAAATACGTTTTCAATACCTTTATGAGTCTCATCTATGCTCTTTGCACCCGTACAGACAATTTTTCCCGACCGAAAGAGTAATGCAGCGGTCTTCGGGTCCTTGGTGCGGTAAACGACGCCCGGAAACCGTTTAGGATCGTAATCTGCGCCCTCTAAAGCAAGCGTTGCTTGTTTGAGGTTTATCTCTTGTCCAATGCCAGTAGAGGCAACAACATTTACAATTTCAATAGTGTCCCGCGGTTCAACCATACGCGTCCTCCCTGTTGGTTCGCAAAAGCTAAGCTGGCTCTTTTACGTCCAGAATCCGACCCGCGAAGACGCTCTACCGGCTCCTGACGATCAACACCGGAACCTTAGCCACCCGTACCACCTTGTCGGCGACGCTTCCGATAAGCAAACGATCTAAACCTTTTCGCCCGTGCGATCCGATAACGACGAGATCGATATCTTGACTGCCCGCGTATATGTCCAGTTCTTCCGCCGGGTGCCCGTCAAGCACTACAGTGACGGTACGATCTTCATTCACGCCGCGCGAAGCCAGGTCTTTTTTGGCATTCACTACGATTTGCTTTCCCTCGTCGAGAAGCACCTCATACATGTTTTCCCAAGATGCGTCGATCGGGTATGCCGTAAGTCCGGCGATGTCAAGCACGTACGCGATGTGCACGGTCGCATCGGTGAGCCGCGCTCTCCCGAACGCGTGATTCTCGGTCACGGAGTGCGTCGATCAAAGGCACCGCAGCACGGATGTCTCAGAGTCCTCCAATCGCGTCGGCTGCTCGCCAGCAGACGCGGCAATCTTCGTCCATCAGTGCCGCGCTCAACGCGTCGAGGGCGCTCGGGTCACCTCGCGTTCCGAGTTCCCGCACTACTTCTTCGCGCTTCGCCGCGTCCTTCGAGTGCTGTATCAAGATGGTTCTTTTCATTTGTTGCACCTCCTTCCAGAGCGGTTAGCGCGGCCTTTTTTAAAAGCGGCATTTGTCTCTCCTGTTTTTATAAACTCCAAGATCTCCTTATAAACAATTTCCTTGTCGTGCCGGATTGAAGATCTACCAGATATCTTATCGAGATACGCAACCAAGACTAGCTGTTGTTCTATATATTCAACAATCTCCTAGACGGTAGCGGTCATTTTTCACCTCTTATTTCCGCTGTCTTTCGCTTTGTAGTCGATTAGTGAGCCCATAACCTCATTTTGCCGTTTTTCATACCGCGCCAGTACAGCGGGCGCCACAAGGAGGAGCGCGAAGGCGATAAGTGCGGTTAAAGTGCCGTAGATGAAGACTGAAGGGGCACCGAATGCCATCCACAGCAGTCCAGCAATGATGCTTGCGGGCAGGGCGAATACTCCGATAACGCTGTTATAAAACCCAAAATAGGTTCCGAGATGTACACCCCCTGAAAGATCAGCCGCATACGCTTTGGCTGCAGCTTCGTTAAAGCCGTTATAAAGCCCATACAACGCGATAATCCAGAGAAGACATAGCGTCGCAATTAGGTCTGAGTTTTATGAGCGGCGAATCTCGTCAGTCTGATGGTCGCCCTTCCCGATAACCGCCTTCGTGGATTTCCAGCACAGAAATCGCAAGCTTTTCTGCGTCGTGTGCGCACATCACCTGCTGCAACACTTCAATGATCTTGCGAAGCGTTGGCTCCGCTGCTAACGAGCCTGTGAGTGTTGTGCATGACCGCACCTCGCGTCCGCCGCTTACGCTTAACTCCTTCATCACATAGCTCGGGCAAGGGACTCCATCCTCGATCTAGACAGGACTGGGTTTGGGGGCAATCGTCCAGCGGAACCTCTCCGGTATTAGGTCCCCAATGCAAGCCGTGGCCGCACAGATCACCGAATCCGCAGCGCCATAGTAGACGATCAGTTCATCATCCGCATCGAGGATGCCCTTCTCCCCGTCTCTTGGAACAGCTCCACACGTGTACACGACGCCGGGAACCCACGACCGCTCAACCTTGCCCAGCTCCCATTCGTCTTCCGGCTCCAGAATGAAGTTGGGGGAACGATAGAGCAGTTTGGCGGGATTGTCCAGGTCTAATAGCATGACCCCCAGCCGATAGATATGCGCATAGTCGACTCCGTGGGTGATGAGCAACCAGCCGAACCTGGTTTTGATCGGCTGGGAGCCGCCACCGATCTTGGCCGCATCCCACATCATCCCGGAGGTGGCTCCCGCCAGTATTTTATGCATCTTTCTGGGCCAGGGACAGCTCAGGTGGGGAGAGAAGGTCACCCACATATGCGGATCCACGCGATGAAGCATGGCGAACTTCCCGTTGAACTGCTCGGGAAACAAGGTGGCATCTTTGTTGGTGATTCCGGGGAAAACTATGCCGTGTCTCTTCCAGACTTTCCAGCGTCTATGCAGGAAAGCATCCACTGGAATTGACGCTAGCGCGATTTGGGCTGTCATGCCATCGTAGGCAGTGTAAGTCATGTAAAGACGATCACCTATCCGTGTCAGACGAGGATCCTCGCACCCTTGCGCTTCCGCTTTTTCCTCCGGCTCGAAGATGGGATGATCGAGCCAGTGTTTGAATCTGAATCCATCGTCGCTGACGGCGAGACCGAGCCGCGAAACTTTGTCTTCGCCGACTGCGCGGTAAACCAGATAGACTTTGCCCTCCAATTTGATAGCGCCCGCATTGAGCACATATCTGGATTCCCAGGGGTGGTTTTTGACGGACTCGAGCGCCGGATTATGCGCATACCGCTTCAGCATTCCGGCCGGAGGCTGCCCTTTGATGGGACCTGCTGTTGCTTTGGGCATAATTTCGCTGGCTTCCTTTTCCGTTCCCAGCACCAGTTGAGCCAAATCTTCCCGTGCCCTTCCCTGCCCCATCAACTCGGTCACCTTCTCTCCCAAGTCTTCGACGTTCCCTCCGACAGCCTCGAAGTATTCGAGGAGGAACTCCCGGGATGTCCAGTCCGTCTCAACGTGCGCTGAGAGGGGTGGTGGGGATGTCCTACCCCCTTTGAAGCTGTAGCTCGCCCACGACCATGCGGAGCACGTCACAAAGCCGCCATCGGGGAGCGACAATGCCAGATGATAGGAATCGGCTACCGATCTGAGATCATCGGCGAGCGTCAATCGATCCTTATTGCCCGGATTCTTCGTGGCGATGGCCTCAGCCATCTGGCGCAGGCGCGTGGCCACTGATCGATGGATGGCGGCTTCGAATATACTGTACGCCGAGAGAGGTTTTCTTCCCCAGTGGCCCTCAATCGACTCGATGACCTTCCGGCCAAAGTCCTTTCGCTCCGAAGCAAATCTCTGCCACACCTGACCGAACATTTCAGCCTCGACGATATTCTTGGCAATGGTCGTCAGGTACCGTAGCCGGGGGAATTCACCACCCATCCCCTTGTGAAGGCTGGTCACCAAAATGCCGGAGCCCAGTTTATCCAGGGCGGAAGAATCCTTCATCTCCACCAGCGACGGGAAATCATCGCCATTGACCACGAGCGACTTGATATCGCAGGGGCCAGAATGTTCGGGACGAATGGTCTCCCGAATGATACCCCAGAGACCCTCGACGTAGTGTCGATCCTCAACCCAGCTAACCAGGGCCAGAACGTCCCGGGGATCGTATTTTTGGAGGAGTTCATCCAGAGTATCAAAACCGAGTTTGATCGGCAGAACCGTCGGTGGCGTCTGCGCCAATATCGCAGAGATCTTTTCGGGAACAAGGGAGAATGCCTCCTGATGGGGGAAGTCGGCAAAAATGGCGTCGACCACCTTTTGGGTGCCTTCGATGGTCGAGAGATCGATATCGGGGAAAAGGCGGTTCTCCACCGAGAGGAGGAATTGCTGGACAGCCAGAGACGTTTCCTGAGAGCTGGCTTCGCGCCGGACTCCCAGCCGCTCATAGACGAAATGCTCGAATTCTTGGCGGCGTCTGGCAAACACCGAATCATAAATACTGTTCGCCGTCACGATCCCGCCGTCGGGGGCGGGTAACTGCGACGGAACCACCAGAGGCACGCCGGGAATGAACTCCCGATAGGTCACCTGGGGCACCGGGGGTTTGAGCGCTTCAGCCTGCTCCTGCCATGCCGCCATGAATGTCGGCCTCTGCACGAGGAACTCATTCACCAGCTCTTCGATCCGCGACTCGGCTTCGATGGAAATGAGATGGTCGGCGTTCACAGGAGCGGTCGACTCCAGTTCGGTTCTCAGCGCTTCGATTTCGATCAAGTTGCTGCCGGTGAACCCGTCATACAGGGGAATGAGGGAATCGAACAGGTCATCCTGGGTAAAGTCTCGATTGAAGGCATAGGCCAAAAGCAGATTATACAGGATGGTTGTCCATAAGCCGGCTGAGAATTTGAACTCCCTCGCTTGGACGTCAGCCATATTCTCTAGTTGCCGGCAGATCTCAGCCGGGAATATCTTATCGTACAGCCAATGGAATCGGTTGAAACCCCCCTGGTATTTGGCTATCAGCACATCCGGAGCTATCTCTGCCGCCATAGGCCGGTGCGGTTTCCGAACGCCGACTGTCGGCAATCGTTTCAGAATGGGCGGCTCTTCAGTTATTTGAGTCGATTGCCACCACTCATGGTCTTTGAGAATTTGATCGAACAGCGATCGGGTCACCTGCCGGAACACCAGTTCCCACTTCTCTCCTGGTTCTTTATCGATTTTCACTCCGAGGTTGGCTTCGCCGATCCGGGCGTTGGTGACGATAGCGTTGGTGACAATCCAAGCGTCTATCCCATGTCCGCCGGTTGTTGTGTTCCAGTTGCGGCGCGCTTCATCCCGATAAACCCGAAGCAGTTGGTGGGCGATGCCCCGGAGGCCGCCCACGAGGGAATAGACCGGAGAGTTGTACACCGAACTCAGCAGTGGATACGTCAGATTGGCGTGGGCGATGACATCAGGATAATGCAGATTAAACCGCGAGACCACCAGATCCATCTGACCACGCTTGACGGGGTCGAGCAAAAACCGAATCCACTCCGGGGCCATCCCCACCACTTCTTTTTTGCTTCTTCGGCTGGCCAGATCGGCCTCCAGCAGGACCAGATCGCCCCCCAGTTGATCCGCGATCTCCATGATCGCCCGGATGCTCCAGCCCTTCCCATCCAGTAGGTCGTCATCGAATTTGAAGGCGATCCGCTCCACAAGGGATTCCTTCCTCAGACGCGTGGAGTTGATGGCCCGGAGCGCTTTCCCGCCCGCCGGCGACCCGACGGCTACGATCACCGATTTCGCATCGGGATAATATTGAACTAGTCCCTGGACGGCCGTCCTCAACACGTGACCAATCGAGTCCGCTTCATTGTAGAAGGGAATCCCCACAACGATATCCGCTGCGCCTATTTGCTGTGCCTGACCGAGAGGGTCGCTTATCGCCTGCCTAAAACGGTCCTGCAGTTGGTTGCGGCTGACGATTCCATTCAGAGGGATTGGCACCTTATTCTCCTTTGGGAATCTCTGGTCAAGACCTGGTAACCCCCCAGCCCGGTATGTAGAATTTCAAGGGGTCTGACCACCTTCCATGCCTAAACAATATTTCTCTTTCTGCCTCGACTGCTGTGTGGCAGACTATCACGAGTCCGCAGGGTTGTCAAACCCGGTCGCGCGCTCACTTATGATCGTAACCCTAACCTTTCATTCATCAGGTTTGACTAGCTCTTCTCCACACCCTGACGCGAACAGCGTTCCATAACTCCAGTCATAAGCTCACTCGCAAAGTTAGAAACACAGATTGATTATTAAGGTTTGGATGCTTCGCAGATCTCGAGCACAGCAATCGCAAGCTTTTCCGCGTCGTGTGCACATGCTTAGGTAGTTTTGATAACTCCCTCCTTTTTTGACGTATCAAACGTGCGCAGCTATAAGCTATCACCCACCGTTGTACCTTTGATGGAAGAGAAAACAAAAACAGAACAAGACGAGACAGGCGGCGTCGCTGTCAGCACGAATAATAGCGCCAGCAAGAAAACTGAAATCGGCAACGCAGAGCAGACGGCCAAAATGCTCAAAGATGAGATTAAATCGCTTAACGGTGGGCAACGCGCAGCAATCATATTCGGGGCTAACTTGAAACATGGGGAGGCAAAGCACATCTTAGAGCTAGCGGACACGATGCACCTGCAGCTAGAGACCACTATCGCGGACAGCTACGCTCAGATGCGACGCATAACGGGTTTGACTGCATTAGATTAGATGAGACGCCGCAGCCGGTTCGATAAATTTAGACCGGCACTTTTCTTCTTTTTTCTACCGGCCGCGCATAAGCTTGTGGGGAGACGTGCGCAGCCAAAAGACAACACTTCAGCTATCAGCATCGGCTTAAGAACAAAGAATCTCATGACTTTGAACTTCGCTCTTCGCGATAATCGTCTTCGTAGATTTCGAGCACAGCAATCGCAAGCTTTTCTGCGTCGTGCGTGCTCATCACCTGCTGCAACACTTCAATGATCTGGCGGCGAGGTGGCTCAGCAGCCTCTTCCGCGTCGAGGCGCCGACGCGGCCCTGTTAGAATCGATGTGACGAACGCAGCGAGGGTCTGGGCAAGCTGTTCTTTTAATTCGAGCGCAAACGTTCGCAAATACGACCCGTCAAGCCGTTCGGCTCTAGCGAGGCAGTAGCTGCAGGCCGCCCCGTATAGTACCACATACCTGAGCTGCGCGTCTAGCCGGGCCCGTTCAACGCTTTCTATTAGCTCTTCCAGCGGTATTGTGTGAATGTAGGCAGCAAAGAGGTTGTAGAGGGCCTGTCTCTTCTCGCCTTTGTTGGTCTGCGGGTGTATTGCTTGCACAAGTGGCGAATTCGTGCTGTGGTTGTGGCAAGATGCTCCATGCGTAGGTGAGCTGATTGCCATCTGGATCGCTGCTTCCGCGTCCGTCAAGCGTGACGGTGCTTCTGACAATAGCGTTTGATCGAGGTCTACTTCGGCATTAACACGGTGTCAATGATGTGAATAACACCGTTAGCACACTCAAGGTTGGCATCTTTTACCACAGCATCGTTTATCGTGATCCCGTGCCGCAGCCAATGATGTTCGTGAACCTCGAGCATACCACCTTGAACAGTCTTAAGAGTCTCCTGCTTGGCCAAATCAGCCGCAAAGTGCTTCCCGGCCACCACGTGATACGTAAGAACGCCAGTCAGCTGTTCCTTGTTGTTGAGCAAACTGTCGAGTGTGCCAGCTGGAACTTTACTGAACGCTTCATTATCAGGAGCGAAGATCGTCAAGGGGCTTTGCCCTTTGAGCGTTTCTACCAGATCTCCTGCGATCGCTGCCTTCAAAAAAGTGGACAAGTCATCAGTTTGCATTACTATAGTCGCCATATCTACATTGAACTTCAATTTAGTCACCTGCTTTACGATCCGGCTTAAAGCCATTTTTGTTTGTGCAGTTATAATAATTAAAGTTCTCGCGCTGCACCGCGAATAAGCGTAAAAGCTGGTTACAGCTATCCGACGATTGAGTTGCCTCAAACGTTCTCAAAACTTGCCGGATTGTCGACGCGTGTCTTTCAAACGGTGCACGAAGGGGCGCTAGCCTTCCTTGTGGTCGTTCTTCCCTCCGGCACAACACCAAGAAGAGATGCAATTAAGCCAGAAAACGCATCAACAGACACCAAATCCTCCGTCTTCACACGGCGTCAATTTAGGCGATAAAAACTCTCTGGAACTGCCTACAGACAGCGGTATCACTGTTAAGGGCTTTATCCTTCTTGCGATCTGTCGCGTGCCTTTCAGCACCCTGAGGTGTTTCAGACCCTCCACGATAATGTGATTCTCCCAGAAAAAGGGGTCGCGATCAACATTTAAATGCTATGCAGGACGAAACTAGTGAGTCTGAGGATGCAGCTCGCTACGCAACAGTCCGTGGAAGCATAAAGCTATGATTCCAATCTCGTGCTTCTGGACATTCTGCGACCAGTCGAGGAAGTGGGTGCGATGAAGGTTGATCTACACGGCGTTGAAGGAACATTGTTGGCCCCGCTCTGGGGGCGCGCAAAATTCAGCCGCGAGTATCCTTCAGTCGGGCTACTTTAAGAGAATAGCATGACCAATTGGAAACAAGACTTAAATGAATTCCTTAGAGAGAAAGAACACCAAGACCCAGAAGCGCAAACGGCCATTGAACGATATGCGTCCGCTGCGAGCAGGTTCTATGAGGCGAGAGTCAACCCGGCCTTTGAAGCATTCGCGTCAGAATTAGAGAGACACGGGCGGAAGGTATTTTTTAGCCCGTCAGGCGAAGTCAGAGAGAATCGCGTTCGCAGCTCAATGGAGGTCTATTTTGAGGGGCGGTTAGAATTCGATTACATCCTCCGCGCGGATATCTCTTCAAGCGGCATCCGCTTGGGTAAGGAGATAGCGAGCATAGACGAAGAGAGAATCGCGTTCGCAGCTCAAAAAACAGGCAAATGGCGGCACGTGGAAAGCCTTTACACTGTCAATGGCTCCGTTGTCGCGACAGAAGACATCATCCAAGACAAGATTTCAGAAGTTCAGATTATACGAGAAATCATTCAAGATTATAAACCCCACGCTCTTAGTCATCCGCTGAGGCCTAAAACTAGCAGTGAAAAGCTGTCTGACCATGACGATATAAGCGACGATGAGTGGTGGGACCTTGTGTTGGACTTTGACGAAGACGTGCAAAAATAAACGAGAAGGCACTACCAAAGCCGCCACGCGCAGCGCGATTTTCGAGACCCTTAAGATCTCTCTCGACGACCTTGATGGTGAAGTCAGTAATCTCGTCGGCGACCGGGGAAGAATAACGCTTCAGGAACTACTACGACACATCTACATAAATGGCGCGATGGCGACCGTTCTCACGTATTATTCTGCAGAGTTTATGGCCCTCCAAGATTGGCGTATTGCATCAGAAAGCGGATCGAGACCCGGCGACTTCCGAAAATAGCAATTCTGGGAAGTCATCAGCAGTTTTGAACTAACTTCAATCCTTGTTTTCTGATCTCGTCTGCCTCTTTTGTGTATGTGTTTTTCTCAACGTCACCCATCATCATCAAAAATGCTTCGAGAGACCTTTACACCGTGAGAGACTAGGGTTGGAGGTTGCCTCGAAAATGGAACCTTCCGCATGCGTTATCGGTCGATTTGAAACGGGCTTCTTGCTGCTCACCAAGCGTTCACGGAGCACGTATCGCGTAGAGAGCAGCTGAGAGAAAAGAGAGGCTATAGCCTCATGGTGTCGGTATAGCTGGAGCGCTCGTCCGTTTATGCCGAGATTTTGGGATATGTTTATGAATATTTGGTCATACTGGATAAGCTCGTATGCCGCTACGGGGTCGGCGCTGTAATGATAGGTTACGTCGTTAGCCGTTGTCGGTGCGTGTCCGAAGGCCACCGTTACCTCTGCGCGTCTAGCGTTGTCGCGCGTCATCACGCCTAATTGTAGCTCGTATGGTTACTCCAGGATGCCATGCCGAATCCGCATCAATATCTACACGCAATTTGTAGTATCGGCAAAAATCAACAATTTCGCATAAATCCTCGAACGACGCGCCGTATGGTTCCGTCGTTATCACATACTCGCCGTCGGGATGCTTATGGGTGGTCGAGTGGTCGAATATGCCGAGAATATTGCCCACGTCGTCTGCGTCTACTTCTTCTTCGCGTCCCGGTACACGCACGCGGCGCTTATGGAGTAGTTTACCTAGCTGAGCGCCGTTCGGCAATTTAACGCCCGGGTTCCGTTTTACGCTCATCACTTCGGCATATACATTTTCTAAATCGTCTAATTCTTCGAGCGTTTGAACCGCCTCGATATACCCCGGCGATGGATTAGGATTATATTGCGTTCTGCGCTCGCGTTTAATATCCTCGGACTTCATATTCTTTCTACCTCCTTAAACTGAAACCCGCGATCACCCTTATACGGCTTATGATGGTCGACTTTTCCGGTTAATATCGCCTTCGGGATACCCCCAGGGAATGCTTCGCACGTCACAGTCTTTGAATGTATATCGCGGATATAGTGAGCGCAGCGGTTGCAAATCGGGGAGTATATGCCGGAACCGTCATCAACAAAACGGCTAGCCGCTTTTACCCTCCTACCGCGTATGAACTCGTCTGCGCTCATAGCGCCCATTATCGGCTTCGGTGTTTCTATCTCCATTTTTTATCTCTTGTATCAAATGACGCTTTAATGTCGTCGTAGCACTCGCGACATATTACAGATCTACGCATATCTGCTGTATATACCGTTCCCATTGGTTAGTCGCTACGTGATCGCCATAGACGGGCCTAAATATCTAAGGGAGCGGTTGGGCGAAATATCATTGCAGTCGGTGTTTTGGAGTTTGGGGTTGGCGTAGGCATTGCGCGTAGAGCTTCAGACGGGCGACGGCGAATAAACCACATAATTCAAAGACGCAAACGAATACGGCCCGGATGTGTCGAAAAAGAAAGAGAAAGAAAGCTGATTGCTAACCGTTTACGTAAGTGTTGCTGCAAATCGATCCGCTTATTGCTGGTAACCAGACGGTTTGGCCTTCTTGATCTGTAAGTATTTTTCGTCCGTCACTTCAGTAAACCTGCTTGAACGAATAGTACACAGTTAAAGCTACGTCCTAGAGACGGTGACTGAAGCCAGCGTTATGCATCCTGAAGGAAGGGCAGGCAACCCCGGATAATCACCACTCGACTCACTGGCCGCCTGGTATAGTAAGAGATTGTCGTTGGCGTTTTGGTCCGCAGCGAGCGCAGTAATGTCATACCTTCCGCTGCTCCCAAAAGATGTAGTCATCTCCCATTGACCGTTTGAGGAGACAGCAACGGGTCCATCTTGTGGGTAATGGCGGTTCGCGTTGTAATCATATAATACAAGCCATAGCCAATATTGTCCTCCCCCAATGTTTTGGGCCGTGCCCTTAACAAATACTGAGTTTTCCACCCGCGTATTGTTAGTGGGGGTTGTAATGGTGGCTGCTGGAATTCCAGGTATATACTCAGGTTGATGAACGAATGGCATAGGAAAAGGTTGCGGAGGGCTTTGACTTAAGTTTTTGTTTTTAGTACGATTACTGTGGGATCAGCCAAACAAGAACTATATACTCACGCATGGGGTTTCTGGAGTGGATTGACGATTTTATAAGCATCCGCTGCCTGAGCACGTGCATGATGCGTACCTAGAGTATTGGTCGGGTACTGTTTTTTTAAATGTGACGAATAGGCAACGTCAAACTTGGATGTTACGGTGCTGTTAAACCAAGAGTTGTTAAAAGTGGGTTGTTAAGTTTGGGTTGGTGACCTGTTACAAGCTTAGGAATAGCTAAAAAAACTTAGGCAACTAGATTAGAATCAAAAGCTGTGGAAGCACAAGCCCTAGGCCGGAGAAAAGGTCTATGGAAACCATATTGAGCCTAGGGCTATCGGCTCCCGCCAAACGATTTAGCGGGATTATTCTTAATGGTTTCCGATTGGAAGAAACCTAAAGAGCATGACCCTCTAGGAAGGAGAAGTCGGGGGGAAGGTTAGCCCCTTTAAACTAGAGAGTCACTGCCCCGCCAAACGATTTGGCGCGATTACTCTTAACCGTTTCTAACTAAATGGTGAGCTATGGAAGCTAATCTAAAAGAGACTGAGGATAGCAAAAGGGTGAGTGATTTCAAACTCATATCTGATGAGCTTAAGCGGCAATTTGATTTACAAATGCGGGTGGACGACTCTCACAATCCTAACCTCTGTCGCTCTTCCTCTGGTTACGTAAATCCTGTGCGCTGAGCGCTCAGTATCACTTCACAAAATATAGAAATTGGACGTTTTTCCGAAACCTGTATCGTGAAGCTAGGCGTCCCACGTTCATCATGTGGTTAGAAGAGGAGCCGGAGCCATAGACTTGACCCCAGCAGTTTGCCACACCACTACCCGTAAGGAGAAGTGTTCGTGGTGTTGCGGTAGTAAGGACACGCAAAGCAACATAAGTGTTTTTCGTTCGCCTGCGATGGTGTTGCCGTGGTCTTTAATTGCCTTCTTGTCATTTCTTCTCGTCGAACGCCTCTCCAGTAGAATGAGATAGTCATGAACCGAAGTCTGCTCTTAAATTTGATCGGTCGGGATTGCTTTGTAGGTTATTCTTACCGCATTTTCTGACGATAATCAGGCGAAGGCCAGAGCTGGACGCGCGAATCTGCTGCTCCTGAGATGTGCTGACCGTTGCCCCAACTGACTTACTTTAATATGTGTGCCAACTACGACATTATCGGAAGTCAACCTGATGTCCAAGTATCCATACTACCTGCGCAACGTACAAGAGACCTATCTCGCCAACAAGGATGCCATTCCGGCCGACGAGGCCATCGGGGTAGCGGCACCACACCCTCTCGCCCCGAGTGAAGCTCTGCTCCCAACGAACTTTTTTAAGCCGTTCAGGCGCTATTTAAGGGCTTTTACGGGGCAGGAAAGGTAAGGTTCCAGCAGCCTTAACCCATTTCACTAAAGCGGGGGGGATCCACCAACCCAATCAATACGCGTAATTTCATAAGCAAGATTTGAGCAGCGCTAGATAGTTATAGAAAACGAAGGCATACTGCAAACAGGAGGTGAACCAAGGCTCATACAAGCCTTGGAGTGTGATGAGATTAGCCGACGGCGTAGAGGTGCTGGAATTACCGATGAGGAGTTTCTCAGGACAGAGCATCATTCATCCGACACTCACCTGGGATGACGATACGGTCGTGCTGGTGGATGCGGGCTTCCCCGGCCAGCTACAACAGATTCGTGACGCGACAGCTAGGGCAGGTGTCTCGTTCGACAGGCTCGACAAGCTGATCATAACCCATCAGGACATCGACCATATCGGAAGCCTGCCGGATATTGTCCGGGAGTCTCCTCATAAAGTCGACGTTGTGTCCTCCGAAGAGGAGAGGCCGTACATAGAAGGCCGAAAGCCGTTGATTAAGATGAACCCGGAGCGTCTGTCGAAGATGGTGGCGTCTCTGCCCGAGGAACGACGGCAGCAGATTGAAATGATGTTTGCGAACCCGCCCAAAGCGAACGTTACAACGGCGGTTGCTGATGGAGAGGTCTTGCCTTACTGTGGAGGGATCACAGTGATCTACACCCCGGGTCACACCCCGGGTCATATCTGTCTGTACCTGAATCAGAGCAAGATCCTCGTTAGCGGCGATGCATTAGTCGCCGCAGACGGCGAGTTGCAGGGGCCAAACCCGCGGTCAGCGTACGATATCGACACCGCCTTGAACTCGTTGAAAAAACTTACGCAATACGACATCAAAACGGTGATCTGCTATCACGGAGGGGTCTACAGGGACAGCGCCAATAAGCGCCTGGCAGAGTTAGCCAGCGCTGCACACTAGTGCCGCCTGAAGGTCCGTCGGGGAGCCTATAGGTGGTGGCGTTCCCGCGCCATACCTCCCTAGAAAGGAGAACGTGTAGCTAACAACGAGGCTAGTTCGCCTCTGGGGCCCGCCGCAAAACTTCTTTGCGCTAAGAAGCCCGAGCGTGTCCACCGAAACACCACAAAGCGGTGCGAATTGCAAGTCTAATTAACGTGTCTATCCGTGTCGAATGTTACAGCTCGACAATCGATTGCTGTGCATTATAACAAAGAATCAAGTTACCGGACTAAAGTTATATTACGCTGAACATACTTAATATGCTAAACATATGTCAAGAGTGTACGCCATTGGTGTGATATCTCACGGATGTAGCTGTTGTGGTGGCGCGAGGCAGCTAAGCTTTTTTCGACGTATCAAACGTGGGCAGCTAAGCGACAACTCTTAAGCTATCACACCGCCGTTTACCTTTTTGATTCATTTTTTTCCGTCAAGGCGGCATATATGACAAAAAAGTTGTTCGTTATTCCGGTGTTCATTCTGATTGCTTCGCTCTCGGTGTGCGGTTGCACCGCGACCACAAACAACACGGCGACAAGCCCCTCACCAACGCATGACGCTTTGCTTGAGAAGCTTGTCAATGCCACGAAGCAGGAAGTATACGGGAACGCGTCATATACGGTTCAGTCGTGGGACGTGACGTGGAACAACGGCACGAGCGTTACCATCATCGGAACGGTCGAGCTGACGTCTACGGGAACACCGGTTGCAGCAAACAGCACGTTTCTGTCATTCCCTACGACGCAGGACGCCACGAACTATCTTAACGCATTTGACAAGACCAATTACAGCCTAACAAGCACGGATTACTCGAGCGACACGAGCCACATTTATTACAACGCGACGGGGCACGCTCCCAGCGTGTATAAGGAGTACACGCACACGGAGGGCAGCTTACTGGGTAGCTCCGTGAAGGTAAACGAGCTCATACAGTCCAACAATATCATCCAGATGGGAACGGCGACCGCCACCTTGTAGAAGGAGATGCGTCTCAAAGAAGGCTACTTGTGCAAGGGCGCCCGACGGCTTGCGTCTTTTGTGGTGGATTCGAGCAATTTTTTCTTGTAAGCACGAGTTTAGCAAGAATCTCACGAAAATGAATAACGCTCTTATTCGTCTTTTTTTCTCCATCGCGCATCCTCAAGACCCGCAATCAAAAGGTAGCACTTATGCCGCATAACCTCCTCCTTCTTAGACCGTTGCATCGTTTGTTTCAAGAAACGAACAACTCAAGTTCGAACAGGAAGTGAGGCAATGCCAAAGCGGATAGACTTATCAAAAGAAACCGCGCTATTATCGGAGTTGAAAGAACAATTAAACTCAGTTGGAGACGACGCACAGCTGGCAAATGAGGACTTGCAGAATATATTGCAAAGACAGCAGCAGAACTTACAGATGATGCCAGATATATCTAAGATGTTCTACGATACCGCGGTGGCGGTCATCCGTAAGATCGGCGATTAATTTGGCGTAATTTCGTGTCTGCAGTAATTTCTCCTTAAATACTGAGCGCGTTACGCGCTCGGGGTCGATATTATTTGTGAAATGTGTCGCCGTTTTTAGCACAAAGGCGACTTTTTCACGTTACTATATATTCACTTACGGTAGATCGAACCTGATGATAAAGAGTGCTCCTGCAGAAAAATCGTATGAGGGCAACGCGCCTCAGGTTTTTTCTCAGGACGCACGGCACTAGGAGTTGCCCTATGACAAATGTTATCGCCATCAACGGAAGCGCACGAAAGGACGGCAACACCGCCATCCTTATCCGACGCATGCTCGAGGAACTCGAAAACGAAGGCATCGAGACCGAACTGGTCCAGCTTGCCGGAAAGAAGATTCAGGGGTGCACCGCCTGCATGAAATGCTTTGAAAACAGGGACCGGCGGTGCGTGCTTGACGACGATATCGTCAATGACTGCATCGAGAAGATGGCCGGAGCCGACGGGATCATCCTGGGTTCTCCGGTCTATTTCAGTGATGTCACTGCCGAGATGAAAGCATTGGTCGACCGGGCCGGTTTCGTTTCCTTTGCAAACGACGGGCTCTTCAAACGCAAAGTGGGATCAGCTGTCGTCGCGCAGAGGCGGACTGGCGCGATGCATTCTCTCGATACGCTGCTCCATTTCCTGCTCAGCGCGGACATGATCGTTCCGGGTCGCCCTTCGATTGGCATTGGGAGGGATATCGGTGAGGTTGACAAGGATGATGAAGGCATCGCGTCGGCAAAGAATGCCGGCAGAAACATGGCGTGGCTTCTGAAGGCTGTGACAAGATGAGGGCATCCTGCAGGAAGAGGGCTCTATGCAAACGTAAGCATCTGCCGTGGCCGACAAAAGACCCGAAGACATAAACGGGGTGAAAGACGGCCGGATCGCGCATCCAAGCCGTGCGTTTGCCCAGAAAAGACGACAGGCCGAAAGTTTTTTTGCCGACCGAGGCTGGGCCCGATGCTTAGCATTGTCACAACGAGTAGTCACTATCCACTGTGTGTGCCAACGCATAAGCACGTCGTGAGGAGATAGGGAGAGTACAGCCGTTCGAACGACGGCGTCACACGCCGGCACTGCGGCGTGGTGCGTTGTATAGATAAGCGTTGTTTCGAAGGACGCCACTCCGGAGTTCTCTATAGAGTATGAAGGATGCGTTGACTAGGTCATCCGCCTCTCTTGGCTATGGAGGTGAGAGAAAAAGATGCACGCAAAAAGGAAAACGGAGAAACCCCTCGAGTCATTTATCCTGCCGAACGAATCGTACAAGTGGGATTTCATCCTCGACAAGTACGCCGTTGAGGAGCCTGACCGAGAGGCCATTACCGAACACCGGGGGATTGAAAGGCTCGGTGATGACGGCTTTGATAAAGACCGTGTCATCACGGGTAGGAGACGAAAACAGCGAGGCTGCTGCTGCTATTGAGCGGCAGAGCGCTACGCTTGTTTATTAATCCATACTCATTTTTTGCGTTAAGCGGATTACGCTCTAACGGCACTACCATTCTTGGCTTCGTCAATTCATTGGGGATTATTCTTTGCCCCTCTTTCTACCGGGTTAAGGCTACACTTAGTCAACTTCCATCCTAGAAAATGCATAGGCACCTAGGAAAAGGAATAGCAGTGCGAAAGCGACAATGACAGTTAGATCAAGCCATGCCGGAAGGAGGAATACGCCGGTGAGAAGCCCCCGTACCCCGTCAACGCCATACGTAAGGGGGTTGATGAATTGTAGCTGATACAAAACAGGAATGCCCTTAATCACTGTAAGTGGCAATAAGGCACCAGACAGGAAAAACATCGGAAACTCTAACATGCGCACAATTGTCATGAATCCCTCAGTATTCTCGATCAAGGCGCCCAGCGTCAAGCCGAAACCAACGAAAGCAAAGAAGGTAATAATCATGAAGCCCATCGCCAAGAAGAAACCAGCAACGCTAATGATTCTGAAACCAAGCCATGTGCCGAGGATAAGAGCAATTCCTATCGTGGCCAGAGCTTGAATGAGTGCGATCGTCAGCGCTCCTAAGCTCCTGCCTATCATGAGCGATGTGCGCCGCACAGGAGCGACCATCACCTCCTTTAGGAACCCGAACTCCTTGTCCCAGAGGACGGTGACACCACTATTCGTACCCCCGAATAGCAAGCCCATGCTGACAATTCCTGGAACGATGAACGCGAAGAAGGGCAATCCCCCAGGCACACTCTGGCTTGCTCCTCCACTTGCAAAGATCTGACTCAATGGAATACCTAAAAAAAGAAGCCAGATCAACGGCGAGGCGAATGTCGCGAGGATTCGCGATCGCATGGCGGAGAATCGTATCAATTCCCGCAACCACATGCTGTAAATTGGCTCGCCCTCAAATAGGGGTTTGTGAGTTACTTCTTGCACTTCCATTTTACCATCCCGCCCGCGTTTCGTTCCAATCTCATCTACCCACCTTCAGCCTCTCGTATCGTCCTGCCGGTGAAGTACAAAAAGACGTCCTCGAGGCTCGGTTCACGCTCATCTATAGATGTAATGACAAATCCATGCGTATCCGCAAAATCTATGAGGTCAGCCACCCTTCCCTCACCGCTTTCCGCATTTAACAAAATCGAATTGCTGTATTCCTCAACACGCGTTATCCAGTCAAGCTCGTTTACCTTCTCCATGAACGTAGCCCTCTTCTCTCCTCCGTCAGCAATTTGAAGTGAGATTAAATCGGACCCTACCGCCTCCTTCAGCTTCTGAGGCGTATCCAGCGCTATTATCTTTGCCTTGTCGATGATAGCCACGCGATCACAGAGATAGTTCGCCTCCTCGATAAAATGCGTCGTGAGCGAAACGGTTACTCCCTCGATCTCCCTCGCCGTCTTTATCTGGTTCCATAAATCCATCCTCGCCTTTATATCAAATCCTATGGTAGGTTCGTCGAGGAACACGACGTCCGGACGAGTCATGAAGCCTCTTGCCACTTCAAATCGTCGACGAACGCCTTCTGGCAAATTGTGAAGCTTGATGTTCTCTTTTCCTTTCAGCTCAAGCAAATCGAGGACCTCCTCTATCTTGCTCTCCCTTTCCTCCCCGCTCATTTCGTACATTCGTGCATGAAAATCAAGGTTCTGTCTGCCCGTTAGATAGTCATCGCTGGACCGGTCTTGGAAAACAATTCCGATATGCCTTCTGACTTCGTCACTATCTTTGACCACGTCGTACCCACAGATCTCGGCGGAACCTGAAGTCGGATGCAGCAGTGTTGTCAGCATCTTTATGGCCGTTGATTTTCCAGCTCCGTTTGGACCGAGGAACCCGAATATTTCACCTCTCTTGACTGTGAAGTTGATGTGGTCAACCGCAACAAAGTCGCCGAACTTCTTCGTAAGCTCGTGTACTCCTATCACGTCTTCCATCATCCATCGTGCTCCTCTACGCTCTTCTTCACGTAGTGCAATAGAACATCGTTTAAGTTTGGCGTGCTTGATTTTATAGAGGAGATGCTAAATCCGTGTGTTTTGGCCAGTCGCACGATCTCAGGTATCCCTATACTCTTGTCCATAAGGCTCAGCACTAAAGCGCCGTCGTGACTTTCAACGCTTTTTGCCCAGGGCATCTCCCGCAGCAGTTCTGCGAACTCTTCCTGCGGGCCCTTTGATAACTCAGGCATTACCAGATTCTCACCGATTAGCAGTTCTGCGAACTCTTCCTGCGAGCCCTTTGATACCTTAAGCGTTATCAGATTCTCACCGATTGAGCCTTTTAGCGCCTCAGGGGTATTTAACGCGACTATCTTGCCTTCGTGCAAAATTGCTATTCTGTTACAGAGATAATCAGCTTCCTCAAGATATGACGTAGCCAAAAGAACCGTTGCCCCCATCTCCTTGTTCACTCGGCGGAGGTAATCCCAGAGGTATCTTCGCGTCTGCACGTCCAGCCCTATCGTCGGCTCGTCCAGGAGGAGGACCTTAGGAGAGGTAAGCATTCCTCTCGCTATCTCAAGCCTTCGCAGCATCCCCCCGGAATAATCCCTTACTTTGGCATTCGCGTGCTGTTCAAGTCCAACAGTCTTTAAGACCTCAGCCACCCTCTTCTCCCTCTCTTGTTTTGGGAGACTGTACATGCGTGCCGCAAAATCCAGGTTCTGCTTGCCCGTAAGGTAGATGTCAACAGCCTCTTCCTCGAAAACGAACCCGATAGAACGCCGCACACTATCCTTCTCCTTCACGACGTCATAACCGCACAAGGTGGCGTTGCCGGAATCAGGATTTAGAAGGGATGACAGAATTAGCATCGTTGTTGTCTTCCCAGCTCCGTTTAAGCCGACAAGCCCGAAGATTTCGCCCTCAAACACCTCGAAGTTGATGGCATCCACTGCCGTAACCTTGCCGAACCCTTTGCTTAGGTTACTTACTGCAAGAATGGGCCTCCTGTCGTTGTCGGGCGTGACTCTGGGGGGTACGCTCAGGCCACTGACGGCTTTCGGCTCTCCAACCCTACGAGTGAGGTCCTCTGTTGTGAGGATAGACATAGTCTTACGTCACCACGCTTGTGCTGGTAGCAAAGACAGTTCGCAGCGCTTCCACGGCTTTGTCGATGGCTTCTCTATCGTCAGCGTCCACACCGCTAAGTTTGTTTGCTAGATATGACACAGTTCCTTGGGTAGATGCCTCCAAAATCGCCAGTCCGTGACCCGTGACGGTTAGCCGTACACGTCGTCTATCAGCCGGATGGTCGTTCCGTGCCATCAAACCGCGCGCGATGAGACCGTCCACAAGCCGAGACGTGGAAGGGGGGGTTAGCCCCACGTGAGATGCCACCTCCCAGAGTGAAGAGCCTTCATTGCGGTTCACAAAAGCCAAGACGCGGAACTGAGGGACGGTCAAGTCTAGTAACCGTCGACGACGCATCTCAGATCGTATGTCTTGCATGATAATTGGAACTACTTCAAGCAGCTTACGGGCGGATTCTTCTAGATCTGCGGTCATAATAATTGCATCTTCTAATAATTAGATGTTCTAACTATATAACCATTGCACGAGGGGTCCTGATCTAATTGGTTTATATGTGGTCCGAGGAAACGACAAAAAGAACGGCAGCATTATGAACAACTATTAACTAGTCGCTCACTCAACTGACGTGTAGGTTTTTAAAATGGTATCTGAAAAAATACTGCATTTTCAAGGAAAAAACAAGGACCTAAATCAATTATCGCAGCAGATTGTTCAGCAACTTTCAACTGAAGGCTACAAGACACAGTCATCCACTGCGCCTTTGGGAATAGTCGTACAGGCGACAAAGGCTGGGATTTTGCGGGATATCATCACTGCGGACAGGGCGTTCAGCATACTCATAACGGGTGAGCCGAATGATTTTTCAATCCACATAGGCATAGGCAAGTTGATCCAGAACCTGGCAGTGGCAGCAGTCGAAACCTTGTTGGTTACTTGGCTGTTTCTTGCTGTTGACGTGCCCGAAATGCTGTGGACTGAACACGTAGAGAACGGCATCGTCAAAGAAATAACGCAGATCGTAGGTTAAACCAAAAATAGACTGCCTTTTTCCTCCTTTTTTTGCACTAAAACTAAATCGCATAGTGTCTGTTGAGGTAACGCAGTTGTGCATTTTATGAAGTGCTTTTGTTGATCAGATCGCATTTTGGCCGTTAATTAACTTGGGGTGTCACGCAGGGGGCTCCTCATTGTCTCTCTTCTCAAAACAAGTAAGCTTAATAGGGGGTTTCTTGCATCACGTTAAAAACGCCAGGAACCGCACCCCTAAGCTTCTTATGCAGTTGGGCTCTCGCCCTCTGTTGTGCTTTGCTTTCTAAAATCCGGTTTCGTTCTTTTTCTGAGTAGGTCGCGAGTGGTCTGTGATAATCCTGATAGTCCCTCGGTCTTGCGCCCACACTCATCATTTGACCTCTACAACTTATAGGCAAGCATTTGCTAGCCACTTTTACTCCTTACACAAATAAAATATGCTCCGTATCTGTTCTGAATATGCCAGCGGTTTTAGCATCGTGCAAAACTTAGGGATCTTTCTGCTATCCCTTGTCGTTGTGTTGATATTAGAGACGTTGTTAACGGCTCCATTCGCGAGGAGACAACCCCCATAGCAGCTAAAAAGAATGTAGCGATTACGACAGCCGCCCCGATTGCTGGAGTTAATGTTGACGTGCAACAGAAAAACCCCCTATGCCTCCCTACGAGTTGCCCAAAAACCTACTTATTGCATATGCAAAAGTACTGTGTTGGTTTTGCGGAGCGTGTTTCTCCTTCGTGATCTGTTTTTTCCTTGCGTATGCTTTATCCTCGTGCGCTACGTAATTTGATGATACTATGACCGACGAAAAGAAAGAAGAGAAGCGAATCACGCCGAAGGACTACTGGATGAGTGACCCCTTCGCCGAGATGCGCCGCGTGTTCGACACGTTCCGCGTCAACGTGGAGGACGGCCTCGAGCGCCTATGGCCCTCGCAGGTGCCCGCTTTGAAACGGCCACGCGTTGACGTCCTTGACCTTGGCGACGCCATCCAGGTGGTCGCAGACCTGCCCGGAGTGAAGAAGGAGGATATCGAGATCAACCTTACGCCCGAACGAATCGAGATCAGCGCTGAATCGAGCACCGAAACGGAACGCAAGGATGAGGATTACGCCTACCGCGAGCGCGGCTTCGCATCGTACCGCCGGACGCTCAACCTCCACGCCGACGTTCTTCCAGATAAAGCAGCGGCAACGTTCAAGAGCGGCGTACTCGAGGTGACGATCCCGAAGAAGGAGCCCACTGAGGCGAAAAAGAAAACGCGAGTGAACGTTAAGTAGGTCGATGCGCCATGGAAGAACGACTCAAGCATCCCTTCGAGGCAACCGTTACGCCCGAGGTGCTCGAACGGGGGCGCCACTGGATCACTGTCCGGCTGAGGAACGTATCGACGGAACGCCTCGTCGACGTGAGCGCGACGCTGTATACCTATAACTCGCACGATCTCGACGTTTTGACAAGCGGCTCTTTTCATTTCGTGCAAGAGTTGCGCCCTCACGACATGGCAGCGCTCAACTTCCACGTCTTTGCGAACCACACCGGATGGGTCTATCTGCACGTCACGGCGAACCGCGACGGTGCTTTCGTGAACTGGTACTCTCCCTATTACGAGGTTCGACTCATTGAAGATCCCGCCGAGATTCAGACCTTCTTCGTGAATCGGCCCTACTGGGCCTATGAAGAAACAATCGAGACGGAAACGGTCGTGCACGCCCACCGCGACGTGCAGAATCTACGGCTTGAGATCGCCGCAACTCCCCCGTCGAAATCCCACACGCTCATGGACGTGATCGATATCGACTTTATCGCAGAAGGCGGCACGAAGCGATTCGTAAGCGAGCTCTACGCGAGCGAAGAGGGCATGTACCACCTCACCGCGCGGCTTTTTCACGAACAGAAGCTCATTAGCAGCAAGCTGGCATCCTGCTACGTTACGCCCCTTGAGGAGTGAACCCGCGTCTCGTCGGTGGGAGCTGCAGTTTGTGTCGGGTCGCGCCCAGCGGATGCTAAGGGGTATCAACCCCTCCTTCCTTTTTTTGCGAGTAGGCCGAAAAACCCGAGAGACATGTATCCGGTGGGGCGTAGGTGCACCCTAATGCTTCAATCCGTCGCTCAGCTGAGCAAAGTGCCACCCTTTAGCGTGTGCGCACACTCACGCAGCCCTCTCAGCATCGTGTGTCCGTCGTCCAGGTTCTGCTCGACAATCTGCACGAATCTGCTCCCCACTATGGCCGCGCTCGCTCCGTTGTCGATCACCTGCCTGACGTGCGAAGGCAACGAAAGGCCGAATCCGACCGCTAATGGGGCTCTCCCTCGAATGAGTGACGCGGTTCGTTGTATACTCGCGATGCTCTTGTCCTGCAAGATCTTCCGCGCGCCGGTGATTCCGTTCGCTGAAACGAGGTACACGAAACCTGACGAGGCTGTCACGAGCTTTTCCAATCGCGCCGCTGAGGTCGATGGGGCAGCGAGAAAGATGGTGTCAATGCCATGTCGCATCGCCGCCTCCCTATACTGCGACGCTTCTTCAACAGGAAGATCCGGGGCGATGACGCCATTCACGCCGCTTTGTTGAGCCGCTGTGCAGAACGCTTCAACGCCCATCTGGTGCACGATGTTGTAGTACGTCATAACCACCACCGGCACCTCGTGCGCCCTCGATATCGCGCGGGCAAGGTCAAAAACCTTCCTTGGGGTTGTTCCTGCTTCCAGCGCCCGCCCAGCTGCGCGTTGCAGCGTTGGACCATCGGCGATCGGATCGGAGAACGGGATTCCGAGCTCAACGATGTCGGCCCCGCCTGCGACCAACGCATCGACGATTTTCAAGGTGTGCTTTGGTGTAGGATCGCCTGCCATCACGTACACGATCAGGCCACCCTCACTCTTTTGTCTCAAGTCGCGAAACGTCGCGGCGATGGCGCTCATAGGTCTGCCCCCACGTAGCGCGCTACCACGTCAACGTCCTTGTCGCCTCTGCCTGAAAGCGTAACCACGAGGACATCGTCCGTATCTAGCGTAGGCGCGAGCCTCATGGCGTGAGCAACGGCGTGTGCCGACTCCAAAGCAGGCAGGATGCCCTCAGTCCTTGACAATTCGAGGAAGGCCTCAAGCGCCTGCGTGTCGCTCACGGCGCTAAAGATGACTCGGTTCTCGTGTTTCAAAAACGCGTGCTCGGGGCCAACGCCGGGATAGTCGAGGCCGGCTGAAATGCTGTGCGTCGGCTGAACCTGCCCGTCAGCGTCTTGAAGCAGGTACGTCAACATGCCGTGGAACACCCCCTCTGACCCTGCGCACAACGACGCCCCGTGCCGTGCCGTCGCGAGCCCCTCTCCTCCAGCCTCAACCCCGTGCATCGCCACATCCTCGTCGAGGAACGGATGGAACGTGCCGATCGCGTTGCTGCCGCCTCCAACGCACGCGACGAGCGCATCCGGGAGGCGCCCGACCTGTCGCGTCATTTGCTCGCGTATTTCGTACCCGATAACGCTTTGGAAGTCCCTAACGATCATCGGATAGGGGTGGGGCCCGACAACGGAACCGATCAGGTAGTGCGTCGTAAGCACGTTGGCTGTCCAATCGCGCAGGGCTTCGTTGATCGCATCCTTGAGCGTCCGGGATCCGAGTTCCACCGGGCGCACCACTGCGTTGAGCAGCTCCATCCGGAACACGTTGAGCTTCTGACGCTCCATATCTTCAGTCCCCATGTAAACTTCAGATTTAAGCCCCAGCGCCGCACACGCGATAGCGGTGGCTACCCCGTGCTGCCCTGCTCCCGTTTCGGCGATAACGCGTGTTTTCCCCATGCGCTTTGCAAGCAGTGCCTGACCGAGTGTATTGTTAATCTTATGGGCGCCGCCGTGAGCAAGGTCCTCACGCTTGAGGTAGATCCTGGCACCGCCGAGTTTCTCGGAGATGTTTTCGGCGTAGTACAGGGGGGTTGGCCGTCCCGCAAATGTAGTGAGGTATCCGCTGAGCCGCTGTTGAAAATCGTGATCTCCACGAAAACGCGCATAGGCCTCTGCAAGCTCTGAAAGTGCCGCTACCAACGTTTCAGGAACGAAACTGCCCCCAAAGTGCCCGTACTTGCCGTTGACGGGATAATCGCTATAGTCCATCAGATGCCTCCGTCACTGCTTCGATAAACGCGCGAATCTTCGCGGGATCCTTGATACCTGCGCGGATCTCAACTCCGCTTGAAACGTCAACCGCATACGGGCGCACATTTTCGATGGCTGCCCGAACGTTGCCTGGCGTTAAGCCTCCCGCCAATATAAGGGGGGTAGGCGCGATCAGTTCCCTGATTGCCCGGCTAACGTTCCAGTTATGCGGTTTCCCCGTGCCCCCATGTGCGCCGGGAACGCGCGAGTCGGTGAGAACCGCATCGCAGTGCGCAGAGGGGAGGGCGACGTCCGCCGCCCGATCATTCACCGCCACGGCCTGGATTACCCGAATGCCGCGAAGCTGCTCACCAATGGCATCGCGAGGCAGCGTGCCTGCCACCTGCACCACATCGGGGGCAAGACACGAGCACAGCGTCTCGAGCTGATCGATGGTGTCAAACACCGAAACGAGAACGCCCTGGACGAAGGGCGGCGTCGCTTCGACGAGGTCCCGTGCGCGATCCAGCGATATGCTTCTAGGTGACTCAGGCACATCCACGACGAAGCCGAGCGCATCCGCGCCCGCATCGACGGCTACTTCGAGGTCTTCCATGTTCGTTATGCCACAGACCTTGACACGCACTCGCCTCATGCCGCACCCACCATCCTGTTGACCGCTCGACGCGCGTCCTCAGCCCGCATGAGGGCGGAACCGACCAATAACGCGTCTACGCCACATCGCTTGAGAAATAGGGCTTCTTCTGGGGTCTCAACGCCGCTCTCACTCACGACGACCCTCCCATCTGTGGGGACTTTTTCCAAGATATCCCTGGTGGTCATAAGATCGACGGTTAGCGTCCTCAGATCCCGGTTGTTGATGCCGACAAGGTCTGCGTCAGTAGATAAGGCCCGCTTAAATTCAGAATCGGTATGTGCCTCCAAGAGCACTTCAAGTCCGATCGCGTGCGCGAACGCAATCATGTCCTCAGCTCCGCGTGTGGCGTAGCCTCGGTCAAACAGCGCCTGTATCAGCAGGATAGCACTCGCGCCGGCGTCTCGCGCGGCTTCGATCTGGCAGGCACTGACGACGAAGTCTTTCATAACGAGGGGGACCGAGACGCAGCTTCGGACGGTGCCCAGCATATGAGAGAACCCCTTGAAGAAACGGGGTTCGGTCACTACGGAAATTCCGACAGCACCTCCTGCTTGCATGTGCCTCGCAATTGCGCCCGCGTCCACGTGGACCGCTCCCATCGTCGGGGACGCCAGCTTAACCTCGGCAATGAGCGGAAGACACGCGCACCTGCGTATACACTCACTCAAACGAAGCGTGGGGCGGGTATCAACCGGCTTGTCGCGCTCCGCGAACCCGGAGTAATACCCTCCCGCGACGGTTTTGTGGGCGGTGCGACAGAGGATATCAAAGAAATCAGGCATGCGACCTCTCCAACTCGTCGAGCACTGAAACGTTCCCGCCGGAGAGCTCTACGAGCGCTCTGAGTTTTCCATAGGCTGCACCGCTTGCGATCGATTCAGCTGCCAGTTCGACACAATACTCGAGGTCATCGCCTAGACCGCCAACGAGGATCGCAGCCGCCGCGTTGGCGAGCGTGACCCCCATTCTTGGTTCTTGAACGCGGGGATTCGAATTGAGCAATGTGATCGCTAGACGAGCGCTCTGTCGCGGGTCAGTCACGAGAAGTTGGCTCGGTTTGACCGACTCAAGGGCAAAGTCTTTTGGACTCAGCTCGTGTTGGGTAAGGCTCGTGCCCGTCACGCGTGCCACGACCGTCTTTCCAAAGAGCGAGATCTCATCAAGTCCGCCGATCCCGTAGACAACCATGGCATCCTCGCACCCGAGAGTCATCAACGTCATGGCGAGTGGCATCACCCACGCCCGCTCAGCGACGCCGAGAAGGTGCGCCTGGGCGTTCGCCGGATTCACGAGTGGCCCGAGAAGATTAAAAACCGTCCGCACGCCGATCTCTTGTCGCGTCTTAAGCACGGCGCGCATTGCCGGATGGAACTGAGGGGCGAACATGAACCCGATGCCGATTGACTCGATTGCCTTTTGGACCTCGGCTGGCCCTTGGGACAGGTTCAGTCCGAGCTGTTCCAGCACATCCGCACTGCCACTGTTGCTCGTAACGGAGCGATTTCCGTGCTTTGCAATGGTGACTCCCGCACCGGCGGCGACCAATGCCGCGACGGTGCTGACGTTGAAGGTTTTTATGCCGTCGCCTCCTGTGCCGCACGTGTCGACCATCCGCCCCTTGACGTTCGGACGGATGATGTGACAGAACTCCTTCATAACCAACGCAAAGGCAGCGAGCTCCTCTACCGTTTCCCTTTTCATCGAAAGAGCGGTGAGGAACGCGCCGATCTGTGCCTCTGTCGCCGCGCCTAACAGCAGTTCTAGCATGGCGGCGCGCGCTTCTCGAGGCGTCAAGTTCGCTCCGCTCACGACCTTCGCTATGCTGTCCCTGATCACGCTCGCCCCCCCTTGAGAAAATTGGTGATGACGCGTTTGCCGGATGCGGTCAAGATAGATTCGGGGTGGAACTGCACACCTTCTATCGGGTACGTGTCGTGGCGGACGCCCATGATCTCCCCGTCGTCACACGCTTCGGCCGTTACCTCGAGGCACGGCGGGAGCGATGCGCGGTCCGCGACGAGGGAGTGGTAGCGGGTGGCGAAGAAAGGATTCTCAATACCATCGTAGAGCCCTGAACCGCAGTGCCGGATGTGGCTTGCCTTGCCGTGCATCACGTGCTGCGCAGCTGTGATGTGACCGCCAAAGGCTGCGACGATTCCTTGATGGCCGAGGCACACCCCGAGAGTCGACGTCGTCGGGCTCAGATGCTCAAGGATAGAAGAACACACGCCGAAGAAGCGCTCCTCTGTCGGTGTGCCCGGACCTGGCGAAAGGATTATCCGATCCGGATCAAGTGCCGTTGCCTCCTCGAGGGTCAACTGGTCGTTTCGGTACACGAGCGGTGTTCCGCCTAATTCGCCTACATGTTGAACGAGGTTGTACACAAATGAGTCATAATTGTCAATAACAAGAACCTTCATCGCAAAGTGCCTCCTGTGTCCTCGAGCGCCTTCATTAACGCCCGAGCTTTGAGTTCCGTCTCTGTCCATTCGTTCTCAGGAACGGAATCGGCAACGATGCCGCCTCCCGTCTGCAGATGACACGTACCCCCTTTCGCAAACAGCGCCCGTATGGTAATCGCAAAATCCATATCGCCGTTGCATGAAAAGTACCCGACCGCACCTGCGTACGGTCCGCGCCGAACCGGCTCAAGCTCTTCGATGATTTCCATAGCGCGAACTTTAGGCGCGCCCGACACCGTGCCCGCCGGAAACGCCGCACGCAAGACGTCAAAGCAGTCCGCACCATCACGTAATTTCCCGGAAACCAGCGAGACAATGTGCTGCACGTGGCTGTACCGCTGCACGTCCATGAACGCAGGAACGTGCACGCTGCCGGCCTCGGCAACTCGGCCTACGTCGTTGCGCGCCAGATCGACAAGCATAACGTGCTCCGCTAGCTCTTTCGGGTCGCTAAGAAGGTCGTCCGTCAGCTGAGCGTCTTTTATAGGGTCTCCTGTAATCGGGCGACTGCCGGCTATGGGAAAGCTCTCGATCTTGTCATCGGTGAGTTTCACGAGGGTTTCAGGACTTGTCCCTATAATAGCGCGGTCTTGCATCTTAAGGTAGAACATGTATGGCGAGGGGTTCATCGCTCTAAGCGCGAGATACACGGGTGCCAAATCGCCGGAAAATGCGAAGCTATAGCGTTTCGAAAGGACCGCCTGAAAAATGTCGCCAGCAGCGATGTACGCTTTCGCCTTCTCCACCATCGTCGCGTACTTCGCCTTGCCGACATTCAGGCGCGGATGCGCAATGGCAAAGTCGCCCGGCTCACAGGGCCTGCGCAAGAGGGCAGAGAGCTGTTCGTAACGGTTCTCCTCGAGATGGAAGTAGAACGCCTCACGGCGCACGTGGTCGAGAACTATCCCGTCGTCGTAGATACCCATTTCGAGGTCAGGAAAGTCAAGATCATCGACGGCCGTTTGCGGAAGGCGCTCCCAATAGCGGATAGCGTCATAGGAGAGATACCCGACCGCCCCACCGAGGAATCCATATCGATGCTGTGCGTGCCGCTTCAAGCTGATTTGGTTCTGAACAGCTTTTAAGGGGTCCGGAACGTGTTTCTGACGTTGATTGACGGTGGTGACGCCATCCTTGACGCGCACGACCGTGGTCGGATCAAATCCGACGTAGGAGTATTGTGCAGTGTTTCCTAGGCCGGTTCGCGATTCGAGCAGGAACGCGTAATCGTGCCCTGCGCTCAGTTTAAAGAAAATTGACGCGGGTGAACCGTAAGGAATTCGATGAAAGCACACTTCACGAACGGGGGTTCGTGCGGTCAGATTGTCGGCCTCGCCAAAAACATTCACCCATAATTATGCTCCACGTTATGCTAAAAGGTATACATCAATGTACTATAAAAATCTTTTTAGTACATCAATATGCTTTCCTAAATCCCGGCCTTCTATGACTAGTTTCTTCATTTTCGCTGCGTCGTTCAATCATGTCAGACCATGGCCATGCGTGCGTTCTTTGGGCAATCGTGAATTGTCTGACAGAAATGGCCTGCTGGCCCTCTTGCATTAACTATCGCAGTCATCTCTTGTTTTGTCGTGAAGCTGCATATCGACGAATGTACAAGTAAGCGACCAAGACCAGCACAAGGTGAAAGAGCAGACCTGTGCTCGAAACAAGCTTTTACCGCCGAACGATTTTAGGGGCGTCGCGCCGGCACCGTGACAACTGGCAACGATTTTGAGCTCGCAGCTACCGTCCTTGGCCCACGTGTCGCCAACGCTCCGCCAGCGCTGCCAAACGAGTGACCTACCGAACGATTTAGGCCATTTTGACGCCCAAGAAGCGCTCAACCCCCGGTGAAAGCACTTATTCTCGAACGTTGAATTATGCGAGAGGTGATCAATCGTGCGTTACTTGGTATATTTCGAGATTCCTGCCGACGAAGGCAATCGCTTAGACTTCGAAGAAGGGGGGCCTGGACCGATTCTCGGACATGTTATGGATCGGTTCGCGCCAGAGGCCTCGTATACACAGGCCGGCATGCGCGCTGTTTTCATGGTGGCCGACCTGGATGAGGCACAAATGACGGAGCTTATGCTCATTGTGTCGAAGAAGTTCGGCACGTACCCAGAGTTCACGCCCGTCATTCTTGGAGCGGCGACGCCTGAAATTGCTGCGAAGGCGATAGAAGAGGCGAAAAAGGCACTCTAGATCGATGACTTGTTCGCTTACTTTTTTTCGCCCTCGCATAGCGAGAACAACTTCGCGCGACTTGGAGCGGCGATGCATATGACGACGTGGTTACAAACAGCACGCTCATCACCGTCAGCAGCGTAGTTTTGGTGTAGTTTTGGTGTAGTTTTGGTGTAGTTCTCACGCCCCGTCGCGAGCAGCCACCGTATGCAAACTCAGGACTAGCCTCCGCACGCTCACGTCCGTCCGTTCCGCAGCGTGACGTCGCGTTCACTCTGCGACCTGACAAAAAGAGCCATACCGTTGCGTGCTCTCGGACGTGGTGGTGGCGGCTACCGCAGAGCCGGTTACGTCTTCCACACGTGGCTTAGCGAAAACCTGCCGCGCGTCGCTCGGTCTAGTTGTTCGGTGAACTCAAGGGCCAACTTGAGGAACTCGGCTCGCACGAGCGCTTCAGAAAACGTGGGATCAGCCTCGTGCACCATGCGCGCGAGCACAAACGAAACGAGACTCGGCTCCAGGTACCGGTGTTCATATCTTCGGGCGACTTCATCGACCGCCAGCTGCAACAGCTCACGGAGGCGCTCCTGTTCAGCCGCAGCACCAAAGTTAATCGTTTCGGCACACGCTTGGTTCGACGCGCTTGATCGCACTACCAACACCACGAAACCGCTGCTTCGTCAATCAGCTTAAGCGTTGTGATTTGATCGCGTTTTCTGAAGCTGGGATGCTCGCTTCCCTTTCACGCGTCCTCGTCGTTGCACCGTACAGCCGTCAAGCGCACCAGCGGCGAAAACCAAACGAAACACGCACGCAACTGCGTCTGCTAGTGGATACCGCGCCGCACGAGCGGTTCCATCAACGCGCTCAGCGCACCTCGAAGCGACAGCGATACACGAGGAACGAAGCGAAACGGGAAAAAACGGGGAAGGAACTAAGGGCAAAGAGGGATATACACGCGACCGATCATCGTGATAAGCGACTCGGACGCCCGTGACCTCTCCAATCGGTATGCGCGCTACGAACCGCGTCAGCGCTCACCGCGCAGTTTGGCCGGAGTGTTCATCAGCTGTGATCTCGGCCGCGCCGATGACTTTTCCGCTGTCGTCGCGATCGAAAAAATCGGCCAGAGCCTGCTCGCCGGCGGAGCGCCCGACGCCCCGTGGGCAACACTCGGAGGACTGCGCCCGGGCCGCGGTGAACCGCTCGATCAACCAGTTAAGCTGCGGGTTCGCCACATAGAGCGGTTACCCCCAGGCACGCCCCGGCTCACGATCATAGGTCGGATCCGCGCGCTCACCCCAAAACGGTCGGCCGAGGCACGGCGGTTGGTGCCATACTACCTCGTCGTGGACGCCACGGGCGTGGGCCTCTCCGCCATCGACGCGTTCCGCGCGGCACGCCTCCTGCCGCTGCCCGTGGTGATCGGCGGGGACGACGTTTCGTACGGAGACGGCTTTTACCGCGTCCCGAAGCGTGAGCTCGCACGCTCAGTAAAGCTGCTGCTCAACAAAAGTTGGCTCCGCGCCACAAAAGACCTGCCGCTGTGGGATCTGTTAAAAGATGAGCTGCAGGATTTCGCTACGAGGGTCAGCATCAGTTCCGGCGGCCCGTGGGAGGAAGCGTGGCGCGACGGCGAATACGATGACATGGTACTCGCGACCGCGCTTGCGTGTTGGTACGCGCTCCAATACTAGCTGTCTGGCGCGCGCTGACTGCGACGCTTGTTCTTGGTGCGAAAGCAGCACTTTTAAGGCAAAGGCGCCCTATAACCCTAGTTTAAACCCTAATATCGTCGCACACGACGCTCGAGGAGGATCGGTTATAATGACTGAAAAAGCGTGGGGAATCGCCGTCTATGCACTGCTTCAAAACAACGAGGGCAAATGCCTGTTTCTGCGCCGATCACCCGATTCAAAGACCAATCCGGGGAAGTGGGAACCGCCCGGCGGCAAGCTCGATCCGGGAGAGCGGCTGGATGAGGCATTGAAGCGAGAGGTGTTCGAAGAAGCAGGCCTGCAGATATCCGTGCGGCGATTGCTGGGGGCCATCGAGTACGAGGTGCCCGCGGTCAAAGTGGCGTGCCTCATCATGGAAGGGAACCTCGTCACAGAGGACGTCAAACTCAGCAGCGAGCACGATTCCTATCGGTGGGTGCAGCCGTCCGAGATGCATCAGCTTGACCTTGCGACGCAGTTTCGGCGCTTCTTTGCAGAATCGCAGGGAAATGTTATGCCGGAGTGAAGCGATACTTATGGGTGCTACATCAATTCGAAATGAGCGAAGGTGCCGAGCACGATGAGTGAGGCTGATCAAGAGCAGTTCCGCACGTGGTATGAGGGACAGATCGAGAACTTCGAGCTCGTGGAACCACGTTATAAAGAGCTCGCGCAGGTACTCTACAACATCCTCGATGCACTCGCTAAGCGGTATGCGCCCCTCGCGATCGTTCAGACGCGGCCGAAATCAGTTTCGAGTTTCGCTGAGAAGATCATTCGAAAACAGGATGAGACGCGCGATCCCGTCAATGACTTCACCGACCTCTGCGGCGGACGCGTCATCACCCATACCCAGACAGAGGTGACGGCGATCTGCACGTACATCGAGAAGCAGGCTGAGCCGAGTGATTCCGATCGCGTTTTCGATATCGATTGGGACAACAGCTTCAATATTGACCAGCGCCTCAAGGCGGCCGAGTTCGGGTACCGCTCGGTCCACTACATCGTCAGCCTACATCGTCCCGGTTCGATTACTGTCGGCGGGGTTTCGATCGATGTGCCCGAGACGGTCGCCGAGTTGAAAGCGGAAATACAGGTGCGCACGCTGCTCGAACACGCGTGGGCCGACTTCAGTCACGACAAGGCCTACAAGGGCGCTTTCACCTTCCCCAGACAGTGGCAGCGCGAGCTCGCGCGAATAGCGGCGCTGCTCGAAGACGCCGATCAATCCTTCGCGACGATCGAGAACCGGCTTACGGCGTATGCCGCCAACTACAGCGCCTACATGAACGAGACGCAGGTGCGAGATGAGATACGCACCCTCAAGATGATCCTCGAGCACGACCCGCACAACGTCCAGCACGCGCACAGCATCGGCCGACTGGCGATGACGCTGGGCGACTGGGAGCAGGCTATCGAGACCTTCAGCGCGTACGCTGACACGGGCTACGCCCCCCTTCTCAAAGATCTGGGTGTCGCCCTCTGCAAGCAGAACAGTGGGACGCCCGAGAGCGAGGACTACGTGAAGGGACAGGGCTACCTTGACGAGTCGCTCGCGAAAGCCGAGAATGCCGACACGTACGTGCGCCTGGCCGACACGTATCGCGAGTGCAACGAACCGCGGGCGCGCGAGCTCTACCGTAAGGCGTTCGAGCTCGATCCGTCAGATCCCTACGCGCTCATCAACTATCTCGAGCTCGAGATCAGTCACCGTGGTACGACGTCGATCATCGACGTGGTGCGACCATTGATGCGCATGGCGATACAACGTTGTTGGGGTCAGACCGCCGTCGGCATCAACATCCCGTGGGCATACTACGCCCTCGGGATGCTCCACCTGCTCCTCGGTGAGAGCCACGAAAGCCTCATCGCCTATGCGAAGGCGATCCAGATGAGCACCGCCGAGTGGCCGATCGAAAATGCCTACCACTCACTAGTGAAGCTCGCGCCCGTGCACGAGGCGTTGGGCGGGTACGAATGGGCGCGCACCATCTTGCTCATCGGATGGGCCGGACGATTCGACGCCGCAGAGGCACGCGCCGACCTGAAAAAGCTGACGACGCCCAATAGCCGACGCTTAAAGGAGCCGGTAGCCATCGTCGCAGGCGGCTACGATTCTCCCGATGAGGGATACGCAGCGAGCTATCGAGGGCTCATGCTCGAGGCCTTCAAGGGGTTCACAGGGACGCTCATCTCGGGCGGCACGGGCAGCGGCATCAGCCGCATTGTCGGCGACGTGCAAGAGCGCTACCCCGAGCTGCAGACCATAGGATTCGTGCCGCGCGTGCTTCCTGACGCCGCGGTCGATCAGCGATACTGCGATATCCGGCGCACCGATAGCGAGGGCTTCAAAGCTTCGGAACCCCTGCGCTTCAACCCTTCGGAAACCCTGCAGTATTGGGTTGATCTCATCGGATCAGACGTTTCGCCCAAGAGCGTCAAGCTTCTTGGCATCGATGGACAAAGCATCGCCGGCATAGAATACCGCCTCGCGCTCGCGTTGCGCGCGAGCGTCGCCATTGTCGCAGGAAGCGGACACGAAGCGGCGCGGTTGATCCAAGACGACGAATGGAGCAAATCCGAGAAGCTCATTCAGCTGCCAAAGGATCCAATCTCGGCACAGGCGTTCATCAGTTCAACCGAGCAAACGCTCCCCACACCGGTGCGCGAGCGCATGGCGCAGGAGATCCATGACAACTATCGCAAGCTCCTCATGCGCACCCAAAGCCAGGAACCCCGGCGCGCCAAATGGGACAAGCTCCGCGACGACTTGAAACAATCCAACAGGGCGCAGGCAGACGATATCGCCCATAAATTGAACGCCGTCGGCTATACCGTCCGGAAGGCGCGCAGCGATACCGTGACGCGGATGCAATTCACTCCCGACGAGGTGGAGATCATGGCGGAGCTTGAGCACGGCCGCTGGAACGTGGAACGCCTCCTTGACGGGTGGAAATTGGATCCGATAAAGGACGAAGAGAAGAAGCTAAGCCCGTGGATCATACCTTATTCAGAGCTTCCCGAACACATGAAGGAGTACGACCGAGACGCCGCGCGTAACATACCACGCCTGCTCGCCGAGGTGGGAATGGAGATCGTTCGAATGCCTGCCAACAAGCGCAAACCCTCGCGTCGAAAACCTGTTCCCGGGTGACACCGCGTTTGGACGAGGAGCACGGCCGAGTTACTGGCAATTCTGCACCTCACGACACGGTGCTCTGACACCATACGAATGGCCGCAAGCGCGAGCGAAAGGACGTTCAACCCACTGTCTCAGACAGCTTAGCCGCGACTTGGTCGAACTGAGCCCGTCTCGCGTCCTCTCGGCGGCCATCGCAGCGTGTACATCGAACAAAACCAAGAAGTTGCTCAGAACGTCTCAGATTCGAGGGAATATTTCAAAACAGCTGACGTTCGGTTTAGATATCTATACGCGATATGTATAGGTACTGACAGTAACGACGTCCGAATCAGCTCAGTGATATGTCACTAAGAAGACAGTCTGGTGAATCAACAAGCGAACGGACACGCACGATAGCATGAGCCTTTTGTACCGCTATAAGCCACACAAAGACACGATTCTCCAGTCGGTCGCAACGCGGCTAGACCGCGCGGGCGTTACACCCAACCAGATCACAGCGCTCGGATTGTGCCTTGCGTTCTCCTCCGGGCTCGCGGCGCTCCGTGGTCACCTCTACACTGGCATCATCCTTTTCGCCATCGCTGCCTTCTGCGACGCGCTCGACGGCTCCGTTGCGAGAGCTGCAAACCGTGCAACGGAATTCGGATTGTACTTTGACGGGATATCCGATCGGTTCTCAGAGCTATTCTTCGTCGTCGGTGCCGTGTTAGGAGCAGGTGTGCCCCCTTCTGCTTTTTTTGTGATTGGAGGCGCTTTCACGCTCTTATTTGCACGGGTTTATGGTCGGACGCATGGGAGGGGCCCCGTGTTCACTACGTTTGGGAGGCCTGAGCGGCTAGCGCTCCTCATTGCAGGAATCCTCAGTCCCGCGCCCCTTAACACGGTCCTTTTTGTCGCAGCAGCTCTGTGCTGTGTCGTTTCATCGGCGCAAATCCTTGCCTTAGGACGGTCCCGCAGAGCAAAACTCGGACGAGCCAGAGGCGCTTCAAGTGACCGGCAGACACAGGCCCACGTGATACAACGGCACAATTAGCCAATGTGCCCTGTTAGCTCTGCGCGCCCTCAAATGAGGGACCGAGCGTCAGTTGCTAGCCGGACGCTAACATCGAGAAACACAAGTAAGATGCGCTCTTTGTATGTCACTGAGCACGCAATGCACTTCAGAAACATCGATGTCGTGGTTTTCGATGCGATGGGCGTCACCTTTGTAGAGGGCGACGACGTCAGCAATCTGCTTATTCCTTTTGTCGCTCGTGAGTGCGGCTGCACAAACCGAGAGACGATTCGACAGCTGTACCTGTCGGCGAGTCTTGGACGGATATCGTCTCAGGAGTTCTGGGCGCGGGTGGGCTGTGCGCCCGCCAGCGAACGAGAGTACCTCGACACGCAACTGAAGCTCGATCCTGACTTTATCGCCGTCGCTGAACGACTGAAGAAGCGTTATGTGCTTGCTATGCTGTCGAACGACGTAAGCGAGTGGTCCGCCTATCTTAGAAGGCGCTTCGCCCTCGACCGACTCTTCACGTCAGTCGTTATCAGCGGTAATTACGGCTTTAGGAAGCCTGACCGTCGCCTATATCAAATCCTTCTGCGGTCACTCAGTGTTGCACCACACCAGTGCGTTTTCGTTGACGACCAGCCGCAAAATCTGGAGACCGCGGCGCAACTGGGGATGCACACGATATGTCGTATCCGATGCGATCGTGACCCGCCTACCTACGAGCGTGCCATAGAGTCGCTTCGCGACCTACTCACGCTTCTGTGACGCGCACGGTGACTTGAACCGCGCGCGGCTGATCATCGCCCACCAATTGGGGCTTTTGGAGCGGGATGCACGTGTAATGAGGCACACCGGATTGCCACGACGCGTTGAGGAACGCATACGCACAGACATACCGTTACCAACGCAGCCACCGGCTGCAGCTGTTGAACCCGAGCAAGGAGAAGAGGCTTATATGCGTTTACACATACGGACCCGATAGCAATCACCAGAGGGATGGCTGATGCATCTGCTTGCGTTGATTGCACGATGTCGGTGGTTGATGGTTCGGACTACTAGTAGCGCCCTTTGTTAGATTAATCGCATGCAGCTCAGCGCAACGTTGAAAAAGCTTAGTTTCTTTGACGTCACCAACTTGCTCGTCGGGGCGATCGTCGGCGCCGACATCTACGTCGTCGCCTCCTTAGGTAGCCAATATCTCGGGCCAGCAAGCCTCGTCGCGTGGGTGGCGGCCGGACTGATCGCCATTATTATTGCGCTCAACTTTGCCGAATGCGCAACGCTCGTGCCACGGGTCGGCGGCGCCTACGCGTACGCACAGGAGGTGTGGGGAGATTTCGCGGGGTTTATCGTCGGCTGGCCGCTCTGGGTCGCCGAAGTGGCAGCGCTCGCCGTTTTTCCCGTCGCCTTCGTGCGGTACTTCACGTTTTTCTTCCCCGCCCTCACCACCGTGGAGGGTGTGGTCATCAAAGTGCTGTTCATCGCGTCGATCACCTACGTCAACGTACGCGGGACGAAGATGGCAGGACGAGCCAATGACGTTCTCACGATTGCGAAGCTAAGCCCTCTTCTACTGTTGATCGTCGCAGGGGCGATCTACATGGCATTTAATCCGGCAGCAACCTATGCGAACTTCGTGCCCTTTGCCCCGCTCGGCTTCGACCACTTTGGACAGGCGCTCGTTTTGATCTTCTGGGCGTACGCCGGGTTTGAACTCGCCGTTATTCCGTCGAACGAGATTGAAAATCCGACCCGGACGATACCCAAGGCCATCATCGTCGGAATGGCGATAGTTACGCTGTTCTACCTGTTGACGAACTTCGTCATCATCGGCGTCGTTAACTGGACGTCGCTCCAGTTCGATCCCGCGCCCCTTGCCACCGCTGGCAGCGTGGCGTTTTCCCTAACGCCCACGCTGGCGCTGGTCGGCGGCCTCATACTCGGCGTTGGGGCACTGATATCCGTTTCTGGATCCGATGAGTCGGGCACGTTGTCGACGTCCCGTCTGTCCTATGCCATCTCACTCGACGGTCTATTTCCACGTTTTTTTAGCAACCTTCACGCGCGATACGGCACGCCGCATAAGAATCTCATCGCCCAAGGCGTTCTTGCGCTGGGCCTCTCGCTGTTCGGAGGCTTGAGTCAGCTAATCCTCTTTTCGACCTTTAACCTTGCGTTTGTGTATCTCGTCACCAGTGCCGTGGTTCTTGCATTACGAGAGCGCGGACGGATTAGAGCGGGCCGCACGGTCATTGAAAAGATGACGGGGCCGATCCTCCCTGTCGCCGGCATACTCTTGTCGGCGCTTTTGATCTTCGAAAGCGGCATAACCACGGTCATTTATGGACTCATAACGATTGCAATTGGGATCCCTATTTACGCGTTCTATTCACCACGAAGCGAGGTGGCGGTCGTTAAAGCGACGTTTTATTCCACGGAGGCTGTACTTGCGCGAGTTGCACGGACGCAGCGGGTCTTTCTGGGATATTTGTTGCGACTGGTAACACCCCGACGCTGACTCTGTCCCCGCAGATCGCGCCAACTTCGCTCTGGTCAGTTAGACGCTTGATCGCACGACGACTTGTTCAACGCTGAAAGGGAACTAACGAGTCTGCAAATCCTCATCACGGTTTGCTCCGGCACGAGACAACCTGATGCACTAAAAGGAGGGCGCCAGCTACTTTTTCGCGCCCTGGCACAGGCGCACGCTGAAAAAGGGCACGAAGCCCTGGTCAGGCTTTCACGACAACCGTGTGTAGCGCGCGTTCCCTTTTCTTTTAATGATGAGATGCGCAAAGGGCGAATCGCGACACGATTGTGGGCGTAGCGTCGTGAGAGGGTCATTCATCACATGCCAAAGGGCGTAGCAAGGCGTTCGCTCACAGAAAACCATTGTGCCAACAACTTGGGCGCAGGCGGCCCGACCCGCGACGATAGGTGATGTGGTGGGCGGCTAGCAGCTATCCGGACGTCTGGGAAGCGACCAGTTAAACTGCGTCTCAGTTGTTCTCGTGTTCACATCTCCCGTCGCTTCGTTAGCCACAGGGCTAATATGAGACCAATTATGAAGTACACGAAAATCACCGCGAGCGCCTGCGCCACCGAAGGGTAGTACTGCGCGACAGTAAGAGTTCTCGTAGTGTTACGAAATGTCCGCTCTACGGTGCGCACCACATCCACAGGGTAGGGCTGCTGGAAGATGTCGAGAACAATGCCCGACGCAAAGGTAATTGTAAACCACGGCTTAAAGTGTGCTATGCTACCCCCTACACGATCAATTATGGGTAGTATCAAAAAAAACGTAAAAAACGTCAGCACGACCGAATACACTGAGCTTCTAAAAATGGCACTGAACAGATAGGCGATCGCCAATATCCCAAACAAATAGGCTAAGGCATACAAGAATGAGAGGCTGGTGTTCGCGGCAATGCTCCCGTCAATCGCAACTACCGCTATTACGGTAATGGCGTAGTAAAGCGCGACTGCCCCGACCGATATCAGGGCGCTTGCGATGAACTTGCCAAGCACGAGCACGTGCCTCTTCACAGCGTTCGGGAAAAGCAGAAGGCCTGTCTTTTGTTCAAATTCAGACACGATTGCGTCTGCCCCGAAGAACGTCGCACAGAGCACAATAAGGATTCCGATTTCGGTAAGCATACTCGACGAAAATGTCGTCGGATCAGGGTCATACCCAGAGCCTATGGTAGGGGGCACGACTAGGTTTAGAATACCTATTATGGCAATCAGTGCAATAATGATGAGCAGCCTTTTGCCCCGTAGGTACTTGAGGAGCTCGTACTTTGTCACAACCGCCATCTGCCTAAGATCACTTGGCGGCACTATGACTCCTCCTCTGGCACAAGCCTCAAATAAACATCTTCAATAGCAGACCGAGTAGGTCTGTAGAATGCTACACGTACGCCGATATTTTTTACCTGGTCAAGCAGGTCTGACTGCTCGCTCAACCCGCCCTCGACCGTTATAAGGAGCTCTGACGGGTCGACTCGCTTTACCGATCTTACGTTAGGCAGAGCCCGCACGGAGGCACATTGTTCCGCGGTTATCGGCTCAACGGCGGTGAGCGAGACGCCACCCTCGCCTGCGTGCGACAGGTTGGCGACGGAGTCGTAGACGAGGAGCGTCCCCTTGTCAACGATCGCGACCTTATCGCACACTTCCTGTACCTCGTAAAGGAGGTGAGAGCTCATGAAAATAGTAAAATCTCTCTCTTTAAGCTGCATGATGATCTCCCTGACTTCTATCATGCCGCGCGGATCAAGTCCGATAGTTGGCTCATCGAATATCAGAATGGATGGATCGTGGAGGAGCGCCGAGGCAATCGCAACTCGTTGCTTCATGCCGGTCGAGAAGTCCCCCGTTCTCTTGTGGGCTGAGTCCGACATTTTAACCTCGTCGAGCACTGCGGTCGAGCGCTCTCGAATAACATCGCTGTCCAAGCCGCGTAACTGCCCCATGTACGATAGAATCTCTAGGGGGGTGAGCTGCGGATAAAGCTGTGGCGTCTCAACAACAGCACCAACGCTTGCAAGCGCTTCTTTAGGGTTGCGCACCACGTCGATTCCGTTGAGGAACGCTTTGCCACCAGTCGGTCGAAGAAGGCTAGTTAAAATCTTGATTGTGGTGGTCTTACCGGCGCCGTTGGGGCCAAGATATCCCACACAGACCCCTGGCTCTATTGTCAAGTTCAGGTCCTTGAGTGCCTCGAACTGGCCAAACTGTTTGCGCAGGTTCTCTGTTACGATGGCATCAGTCATGCTGTGGTATCTGCCGTTGGGGCCTGGTTTAAAATTTGCCTGTTAATCGTGCCTAAATGCTCTGAAAATCTGGGTGCCTTTCCTTGAACTCTTCCGAAATGTAGGCGTTAAGGACGTAATAAGCTTTTCGGTAGCCTCCGGGAGCTAGGAGACAAAGCCACATCGGGTGGCCGAGCGACGTCGCCCATTTCGATAAGACGCCATTTCGTGGGAGCAAACTGTGTGGATCCAACCACAGCTGCCCCGTTTTCTTTTGTTTACGCCAGCAAAGAGCTATACTATACATAAAGAGGAGCTCGGCGCGTCATGGTCCCCCAAACCGCCCCAATCGGTATTCGACCACCACAGTCTGTCGCGAAAGCCGCTCGCCGCTTCTTGCGGTGCTTGGACACCAGCTCAGAAAGGCTTAAGTTTCTTCTCACCCATGCAACGTATTTGATTAGTTTTTTGAACGCACAGGACGTTTAAGAAGGCGAAACGGATGGCAAAAAAAGAGGCAGTGGTTATTGCGCTCCTTATCGTCGCATCACTATCCATGGCCGGTTGCATTAAGTCAACCACGACGGCAGTGACGCCGCCAGATCCTCAGCTTGCACAATATATCGAGGCGTATAACACGACGTTGAGGGCCGAACATCCAAATAATTTGACTGCGTGGCTTGTCACGCCGATAAATGCATCATCTGCGGTTATAACAGATGCGTGGACGTACCCGTCATCTACCAACAGCGCGGTAAACCTCACCTACAGTGAAAACGTCACGCTGATCCGGTTCGGTTCTCCTGACGCGGCGACAACATACGTTAATAATAATAACGCTGGTTATCGGTTGGTAGCGACCTCGTATCCGAGTAAGCTTAGTCCAGAAGCGAATCAGCGCGCAAAAGGGAACGCAACGACTGTTTATGCCATTTATGATACCGGGGCGTCGCTAGGAACTCCAGGTAATCTGATTCTGCAGACTGATCAATACGTCTGGATCGGTGCGTATGAATACTTGCCATCTCCCCCGTGATACTCTGACGACGGTTTGGCTATAGCAGATGCTGGCCAAATTTGGTAGCTCTACTCATAAAGCAGTCTGGAAAGCGCATAGCGTTGTCTTCAAACGTCGCGTCCGAGGGCAACCGAGATCAGAGGAAAATGCGTAAGCGGCGGCACTTCTTTTTTTTGTGTCTCTGTTTTGCTTGCTTGGAACGCGAACGTGCTAAGAGGTCAGCCGCATGAGACGAAAAGTCGCGATAATGTGCGGCGTGTTGGTGCTCGTAAGCGTCCTCGCCGTCGTGGCCCAGTTTTTGGTGGTGCCATAAATCAGCAATTGAAAGTTTATGGGTAGAAGCGCCCCAAAACCGCATCGAAACGCTGTGACTGCGTCGACCTACAAAAGAGCTTAACCACAACGTGCCGCACCTGTTAATCAAAAAAAGTCGGTGTAGCGAGCTTTGCAGCACGTTTAGGTCTAGCTATTTGGTGCGGTCGGTCGAAGCACGCTGTTCACGGCGTTGGCGAGGCGCTCTGCACACTTGTTGCAGTTCGGATCGTTGGTCGTGTTCACGCAGCCGAAGCGAAGTCCGTACAGACAGGCGCCGTTTCTTATGCTCGTTACGTTCGTTGCCATAACGTTCATCTCCGATCCAAACTGCACAGAGTAGTTTCATAAGGCCGCGTGAGGCAGCGATTTCGTGTAAAACCGTGACAGGGCGTTTGTGTGGGAAAGCGTGACAGGGCTTTTGTGTCACACCAGCGTGCGTAGGCCGGGGGGGTAAGCGGTGACCGCAAGACTACTTCCGCGCCGCTCTCAGCCAATGACTATCCGGGTTCACACGCATTTTCAAATGTGAACAACGAGTGCGTGGAAGTCGACGAGCTCATACTCGAACTCGCGGACTACAAGAACGACTATGCCGATATAGCGGCCGAAAAACTACTGCGAATGTGTTCGTGTAATTGGAAAGCGTATCAGTACCTACAGAACCGTGTGCACGATGCGTGGCTTCCTGACAGCGCCCGACAGCAACTGCGACAGATTGTAAGCAAGATACGGGTGCGATCGCATCAGCAGCGCGAGTACGGGTGGTACGAGCCATCGTAATGCATTAGTGCTGCTGCGTTTCACACAGACTCATTACGAAGAAATGGCGGCTTGCAAAAATGGACTACGAAAACGAAATAAATGACCTAAAGGAACGCGTGACGAAGTTAGAAAAGAGCTTAAACGAATCAAAAGCCGAGCTCAAAAGTCTTCTCGACCAAATACGATTTGAAAACGACCGAAGAGACCTTGAAAGCCTCAGCTTGCACTGATTTGTCTTTCGGCCAAACTTACGTATGCCCTAGCCACTATTTCAGTCCAACAGGATCTCCTCGACAGTGCGCCGCTTTCGTGGAGCAGGGACCTCATCAGGGTAGCCGAGCGGCAGCAGTGCAACGACGTGCATTGCGTTACTCCAGCCAAAAATGTCCTTGATCTTTTGTTCATCGATCATTCTCACCCAGCAACTCCCCAAGCCAAAATCCAAGGCCCGCAACACGATATGTTCAATCGCGATAGCGACGTTGAAAGCGATGCTAGGAGCCATATCTTGGACGTTCATCGTTTTCAGTTGGTCGGCCCTCTCACGAAGAACGCGCACCATGCTCTCCTCAAGCGCGCCTTCCTTTCCAAAATCCTGACTTCTCGCGGCGATGCCTTCGAAGTAGCCGTGGAGGTCGGCGCAGCATACCAGCACCACCGGAGCCTGCCCCACAAATGACTGGTGATACGCTGCTTCTACCAGTTTGACCTTGGTCTCGTCGTCGGAAACAATCTTGAACCGCCACGGTTGCGTATTGGAGGCTGAGGGCGCCAATCTAGCAGCTTCTATAAGCGCCAAAATATGCTCGTCGGGAATACGGTCGTTTTTAAATTTCCGAATGCTGTGCCTTTGCTCGATCGCGTCTTTGGTGGTAAGTTCTTGAGTTGTCATATCGCTCTCCGTTCGATCTCTGGTTTCGCTTCCTCCTGTGCTCACCTAAAAGGAGATCCTTTCAATCGCAGACTCGCGCCCGCTGTCGGAAAAGGTCCAGAACCACGCATCGCCTTTCTCAACGCGGAATATGGCGATGTTCTCAGCAGTAGGACGCAAGAACGGGCGGTCCTCAAGAAGACGCTCTTTGAGCTTCGGGTCATCAAGGAACGCGACCACGCCTGACGCCCGCATCACCTTCGCTGTGGAGAAATAGAAGCCTTCCTTGGCCGCAAACCACATTCCCAACATGCGAACCCGCGGCTGGTCGCCGTCGACGGTCGCAACCGCACATATGGGGTGCTCCGTTGCAAACCGGATGCATTCGTCGAAGTCCATCGTACCATCACCGCTCGTTCGTGTGCATTCATTACTTAATTAGCTGGTGGGAAGCGTGCAGTGGACTCTCGCCGTCGTCATGCGCGTCAGATACGACACGCGCGTGAGCACGTCAATAACACCACCGCAGCGAAAACCCGAGAGTGTCAGCGGACAAGCGACGGCCGATGTCGGATGTGTCTCGCCTTCTACCGCTATGCGACAACAGCTATTTCTCCAGTCTCTCTCCACCACAAGGTCCCCGCCATCCTTCCGCGCACGAGAATCGCAGTCCAACTGTTATTGAGCAAACGGCGCGTCCTTGCAGATCACTTGCGCACGCGCTCTGCCTGCTGATGTCAATCGTGCATGGATTCCGCCGGTCCGAGCAGGATCCTTCACTTCGATCCACCCGTCCTCTACGAGACGCTCAAGAAAGCCTTGTATTTCACGTTCATTGTAACCTGCTGACGTTCCCGTTGCTTCGGGAACGATCACCCAGCCGTCTTTGTCGCTTTCACCGGCGTCAAGATGGCGGCGTGCAAGCTGACAGAAGAACTGATCTCGGCGCTCCTTTTGATTGGTCTCTGCGATGGCGCCCACGTCTAACCCCTCTTTGACGCGGTGCCGGATGTCATCATCCGCAGTATTTGTGGCCCTAACTCCCACGAGACGCGCGCGTCTTCAACGCCCGCGACGAACTCCAAAACACGTAGTATCGCTAACAACTGCACGCACATCCCCTTTCTTCAGATTAGGTTTCCGCGGTAGGAATAAGAACCTTCCACCAAGAAAGTTCGCTTTAGGAAGACCAAAAACAAAGAAAAGGGGGGGCGTGGCAGCTTCAGCAGCTCTAGACACGTTAACTTCTGAACGACGAGTCGCGTTCGACTTTCAACCCTCAGTGCTGGGGAAATTTACGGTAAACGTTGATCCTTTTCCGACTTCACTCTCAACAGTTATTCGCCCAGCGTGCGCCTCGACGATCCGCTTCACCACTGCTAAACCAAGTCCCGTTCCCTTCGCCTTGCCGGTAAAGAGCGGTTTAAAGAGCTTGTCTTTAGCGTCGTTCGGAATGCCGATGCCAGTATCGTGCACGCTTATCGCCACCGAGCCATCGTCGGTAGATGCGCTAACGGTGACCGTCCCACCGTCCGGCATCGCCTGCACGGCGTTGAGGATTAGGTTTGCTAACACGCGATGCATCAGATGGGGATCCGCCATCAATTGCAGGTCTGGAACCTCCGTCGCAATGCGCACACCATCCGTGTGCGGCAGCGATTGAACGACGTCTTCGATCAGCTTCTCGACAACGATCTCTTCGCGCTCAGGGACGATCGGACGGGCGTAGTCCTGGAGGTCGCCAACAATCTTGTCCATGTAAAAAATCTGGTCGCTGATCCTGGCAAAGAGCGCTTGTTCTTTTTGCCACTCGTCGCGGCTGCGGTCGGCGGGAGACATGCGTTCGAAGCGGAGCCTCTGCAGATCGACAATGTACTGGAGACCTTGCAAGGGATTGCGGAGATCGTGACCGATCATAGCAGCGGTCTCCCCGATGCCGGCGAGGCGCTCGACGTCCCTGAGCTGCGCAGTGCGTTTCTCTACGAGCTCTTCAAGATGTGCAGAATATTGCGCGAGTTCCTCGGCGTAGTGATGAGCGGCTGCCTGTGCCTCAAGCTTCGACAACGCCGTGCCGAATTCGGTTGCGATCGTGCGAAGCAGATTTCGCTCCTCTGGCGTAAACGAGTGCGGGCGCATCGCGTATATCGTGAATTGTCCAATAAGGGCACCTTCGGCGAAGACGGGAACGGAAACGGCGGCTCCGTGCACTCCGTGCCTTGAAGCAAGCGCGTCAGCAGGGAGTTCCTCGACGACAACAGATTCCCCTTTCCGAAACACGTCTCGCACGTAGGGGGTGGCGTCGATATCGATCTGATCGAGGGATTCAACGAAAGCTGAAGGTAAGTTATGTGCATAACGCACCTGCAGCCGCCCAGCTTCGTTTTCAGTGGCAATGAATCCAGCAGCAAACCCCAGCAGCTCAATCGTCGTAGCTAGGGCCTCTCCAAACAACGTAGGAAGGTCGCTAGCTTCGTTGATGACGTGGATAACCTCGTTGAGCACCGAAGTGCGCTGCGCGTGCTCTTGCAGCTGGTGCTGGGCCTGCTTTCGCTCGGTGACATCCCGCGCAGCTGCAAAAACTCCTTGAATCTCGTTCCGTTCATTCTTGAACAGTGTCGCGTTGTACAACACATCCGTGATTCTGCCCGATTTGTGCCGAATGGCCAGAGGGTAGTCTCTGACGAAGCCGTCAGAAAAGACCTGTCGGTAGCCCGCATTTGCTTTTTCCGGCTCAGTGAAATAGTTGCTGAAGTCACTTTCAATCAGCTCTTCGCGGGAAAGGCCAGTCACCCCCTCGGTGGCCTCGTTGACATCTGTGATTTTTCCGTCAGCATTGATGGTGACGAGGGGATCGAGACTTGCTTCGATAAGGCTTCTTGCGTAGAGCGAGGCGGCACGGAGCTTCTCTTCAGCCTGCTTCCGCTCAGTGATATCCCGCGCAGCTGCAAAAACTCCTTGAATCTCGTTCCGTTCATTCTTGAACAGTGTCGCGTTGTACAACACATCCGTGATTCTGCCCGATTTGTGCCGAATGGCCAGAGGGTAGTCTCTGACGAAGCCGTCAGAAAAGACCTGTCGGTAGCCCGCATTTGCTTTTTCCGGCTCAGTGAAATAGTTGCTGAAGTCACTTTCAATCAGCTCTTCGCGGGAAAGGCCAGTCACCCCCTCGGTGGCCTCGTTGACATCTGTGATTTTTCCGTCAGCATTGATGGTGACGAGGGGATCGAGACTTGCTTCGATAAGGCTTCTTGCGTAGAGCGAGGCGGCACGGAGCTTCTCTTCAGCCTGCTTCCGCTCAGTGATATCCCGCGCAGTCTCGAGGATCGCCACCGGCACATTCCGTGCACCGTACTGCAACGTCCAGTGGCTCATGACCGTAATGGCGATGCCGGCGCGAGTGGTATGTCGTAACTCTCCCGCCCACCTTCCCGCACGCAAGAGCTGACCTATGATGTCCTCAAGGCGGGATGGAAAGACAGTGTGAAGCAACGTATGGATTATCACCCCGCGCACGTCGTCTTGCTTCCACCCATACTGCTGTTCGGCACCCTTATTCCAGTACTTTATGTGCCCATCGAGATCAAAAATTATGATCGCGTCAGTTGCCGAGTCAAGCACAGCAAGGCGCTGTTGTTCGTCAATGACGTCACGCTCTTCCGTCACGGCCTGGTCAAGCATGAGCACGCGTGTGACCGAGCCGTTCGTTTTGGCAAGAGGATAAAGGGATATTCGAAAACGTCGCCCTTCGCACCATTCTTCCACGTGCATCGGGGCACCTGAGGCGACGACCTCTGCCATCCATCTCCGGCGCCTCTGCGCTGCCTCAGCAGGAAGAACATCGTACGCGTAGGCGCCGACGAGTGTGGCAGCGCTAGTGCTGATCCGCTCGACAGCTGCTTCGTTAACGGCGAGGATGATGCCTTCAGCGTCCGTGAGCACCGCGGCATCAGAAAAAGCGCGGAGAAAGCCAGACACTATTTCGAAGCGCTCAGGCGGTGCATCGCTGCGTTCGTTCACTTCTTGATCCCCAGCAAACCATACGGTTGGTGGTCGAAGGTCTAGTCGTCAACACACGTTAGCGTTTATAGATATAAGGTTTCACCCTTGAAAAATCGCCGCGAGCTGCCGCTTCTGCAGCTTAAAACGCTACGGCGACTTAGTTTGCTCCTTATCGCCCTTTGTTAACTGCTCGTAGAGTTCAGGGCCAACGCACTCTTTTGCATAGGCGCACCAGTGAATGCACAGGTTCATGTCGTTAAACACCGTGAGCCCACACTTGCCGCATTTGACCTTGACGTCTGATGAGAAAATCTCCACGTAGTCGCCGCACCGCGGGCACTTCTTAGTAGTCAGGGTGGGCGTTCGTAAATGCGACGTCCCAGGACAACTACCAAACAACGCCGTCTCCCCTTCTAAACGAGCACACCCCGATTCTCGCCTCCAGAGTGTAAGCTATGAACGCAGAAAAGGAATGCTCTAATCGATTTGTATGCGCGCGAACGCACATAAAGTACTCCGTCGTGATTACCTGAGAAACTAAGATCGCCGAACGCATCAACACTCACCGATATCTCTTTCCCGCGAGGAACGCATCGATCCCTCGCTTGTTGATCGTTCTGAGGTTCTTCGTGTGAGCGTCTTCGTGCGTCGCCGTGAGGAAACTGAGCTTCTCGCAGGTCTCAAAATCAGTGCATTGCCAGCACCCCTGAAACTCGTGCTTCCTGCAACAATTCCTGATCTTGCACTGCGGTGGCCCGCCATTGTCGCGGCACCCGCGTTTGCACCGAAGCTTCACCATTGCCCCAAGGGTCTCGTAACACGGCGCATAGTTGGCGAATGGCTTGAAGAACGTGGCAAGCCCTGGAGCCACCCGCTCGAAATGATACTCGCGCAGCTTTTTGCGCAAATCGCGCGCTAAATCAGCAATCTCTCCCGAGTGATTCGGACAGTCGCCGCAGTGAAGACCACAGTATGCTATCGAGCTTACGTCGGCTTCATTCGTGCTCACGGTTCCACCTTTTCTCTCTCAATTCGTGCGCTTCCGATTCTATAAGATTGTTTCCTTTGTTTTGCGCTTCGGCGGTAAACTCCTAGCGCAGGTCATATCCAGCATTACCGCCCGACAATGCTCGCTGCGCAAGCTAGTCCTAACCAGCTTTTCATCGGCTCTGACGCGCAAGCGGGCTAGCGTTTCTTCACGAAGATTGGTTAGCGCGAAGCGGACAACAGCGTTGGAAGCATTTCGAAACAAAAGCCTTAACAGGAATTTATGAATATTGAGAGCAGATACGATGATGTCAATCGTGGGTTTTACGACGCACAGGTGATCAAGATGGGGACCGCAAAGCAGACCTCTTTTCCGGACGTCACGACGTTCCACGGGCACGTTTGTCCTGGAACAGCAATCGGATACCGCGCTGCAAAGATAGCGACGCGGGAGCTTTCCTCTGATAAGTCAGTCGACGAGGAATTGGTAGCCATAGTTGAAAACGACAGCTGTAGCGTCGACGCCGTACAGGTTGTAACTGATTGCACATTCGGAAAAGGCAATCTTGTGTTTAGAGACTACGGAAAGCACGTGTATACGTTCATAAACAGGGACACCGGTGACGCGGTACGAATCGCATTGAAGAGCTCAGTGGATCTCGAGCACGTGGATCCAGCGTGGAGCCAGCTGCGGACAAAGGTGAATTCCGGATCTGCCTCGCGGCAAGAAGAGCAGGAATTCAGGAAGCGTGCAGACGGGATCGCCGAAACGCTCATGAAGATGCCAGAGGAAGATTTGTTTGACGTCACGCATATCGAAATCGCCGAGGTTCCCAGAAAGGCACGGATATTTCGGTCGGTAACGTGTCACAAATGCGGAGAGCCGGTTTCAGAACACAGAGTGCGACTGGAGAACGGCGAAACGGTATGCATTCCCTGCTCAGGGGGAATAACGTGAAAAACCTCTTCTGCTGCAAAAAATGGTCGCTCACGGCCGTAGACGAAACGCGACCGGAACGCTCAGCAAGGCTTTTGCGCCAATAAAGACCCCTCCGCGGACAATTGAGAAGCGTGAAAAATCAGGCCAGCCGGCGCCAAGGGCTGACCGCTACACCGTTCTGGCGAAGGCTTTTTGACTCCTGACGTGAACTTGCTCTTATGAGCGACAAACACCTCACCACGAATCAAGGCGTTCCCGTCACCGATAACCAAAGTTCACTGACCGTCGGTGAGCGTGGACCAGTCTTGCTGCAAGACGTGCATCTGATCGAAAAGCTCGCGCACTTCGACCGCGAGCGCATCCCGGAGCGCGTCGTACACGCGAAAGGGGCGGGGCCCACGGCTACTTCCAAGTCTACCAAAGCATGGCCCCGTATACCTGTGCGAAGTTCCTCCAGGATCCGGAAACGCAGACGCCCGTCTTCGTTCGTTTTTCAACGGTCGTCGGCGCTCGGGGATCTGCGGACACAGCGCACGACCCGCGAGGGTTTGCAGTCAAGTTCTACACCGAAGAAGGAAATTACGACCTAGTGGGAAACAACCTGCCTGTTTTCTTCATCCGCGATGCCCTCAAGTTTCCTGATATGGTGCACTCGTTCAAGCCCGCGCCAGACTCGAACATCCCGACGAGCTCCTCCGCAAACAGTCGCTTTTGGGATTTCATCTCCCTGACGCCCGAGTCGACACACATGATCGCCTGGCTGTTTTCGGACCGCGGGACGCCTAAGAGCTACCGGACGATGGAAGGATTTGGCGTCAACACCTACAAGTGGATCAACGCAGCGGGGGAAGCGCGCTATGTGAAGTATCACTGGAAGCCGAAGCTGGGCGTCCAATCACTTGACCGTCATAAAGCTACAGCTTTGGCAGGGACCGACCCTGATTACCTCACTCGGGACCTCTGGGATACGATCGCAAACGGAGGCGAGGCGGAGTACGAACTCAAGGTGCAGCTGATGGATATCGTCGACGAGTTGAAACAGGACTTCGACCCTCTTGACGCAACCAAGACGTGGCCCGAGGATACCTTCCCGCTGATGTCGGTAGGCAAGATAGTTCTGAATCGGAACCCCGAGAACTACTTCGCAGAAACAGAACAGGCCGCGTTCTCGCCCGGCGCCATCGTTCCGGGTATCGAACCGTCTGCTGACAAGCTGCTGCAAGGCCGTGTCTTCTCGTACGCGGACACCCAGCGACATCGCCTTGGGCCCAATTATCTACAGCTCGCCATCAATAGTCCGCACGCACCGGTTGAGAACGACCAGCGCGACGGCGCAATGCAATCAGGATCGTTCCGTGGAGCGGTAAACTACGAACCGAACACTCTCGCTGGTGGCACGCCGGAGGCAGCGCCTGCCGGCCCGACGTCCATGGAGCGGATCGAGGGGGACGTCACTCGCCGAAAGATTAGCCTCAAGAACGATTTCGCACAAGCGGGCGACAGGTACCGATCGCTCAGCACGATCGATCAAGACCATCTGATCGACAACATTGTCGACTCACTCGAGAAGGCCGACAAACCAATGCAGGAGCGCATGGTGGATCACTTTATCGAGGCAGACAGCGAACTCGGAGCACGCGTGGCTCAAGGGCTCCACCTGTGATGGTGATGCAGTAGGCCGCGCCTCTGTCCCAGCTCGCACGTGGATCTGAAAGCCCGTAAGCAGCCCTCATAAATAGCCCAATCTTGGGCTGAATGATGAGAAAAACGCCCTCTCCGCGGAGCAGGCGACTAGTTGTGGGAATCGCGCTGCTGGCACTCGGCTGGGCAAGCATCGTGTTGAGCGGATATGATCTCCTCGTTCCGATCGCTCGCTCTAGAAGCAACTGGTGGCGCGCTGCTGCTCGTCGGGGTAGCGATGCGCATCTTAGCGTTCAAGGAGATTCCCTCCACATATCACATTAAGGGCCTCGTAGCCTCCGGCGTTTATGCCAAAACAAGGAATCCCATATACCTCGGATTCATCTTCATGATCGTTGGAGTCGCTATGCTCTCGCGGGGCGTGCTCGCACTCATCTGGGCCTTTACCTGCGTCTGCGTTCTCTATTGGATCGCCAGAAGCGAAGAAAGTGATTTAGAGCGGATTTTTGGCGAGCGTTATCTGGTATACAAAAGCACCGCCCCAATGTTTTTCCCTCGATTCTTGAATACTAAAGATAGGTCACCCTAGGGCGAAGCGGCGCGGATGATGATGGGACATACTGGAAGGTACACTCCTTTGCGCTCAAAACCGAGCTACGATTGCACGTCAAGCGGTCGAGCTGCCTGCCACTTGTGAGGTTTTGAAGAAAAAGAACTATAGACAACGTTTTTATCCGTGCACCACACGAGCTGGTGCGGGAAACCACGCACCCGAGGGGCAGCTACCGGCCGTGAATGGTAACTGACGAGCTGTTACTTAAGCAACACCACATTTCCCATCCCGCGCCGCCTACGCTCGATGAGGCCCCTGCTCTCCAGCCCGTAGAGCGCTCTGCTGACGTTGGATTTCGGAAGGCCGGTCTTTTCGACCAGTTCGCTCTGGTGAACGATTCCCTCGTCGATAATTGCTTTGAAGAGGGTCTGCTCATCGTCTTTAAGCGTTCTGGCAACCTCTTCCCACCGCTGCCGACGTTCTTCGAGGATTACGTCCCCGGCGGACGCAGGCGCAGCAGCCGCAGGGGTGGTTGAGTCGTGCAGCAAGATGTACGTGCCGCTCACGCTCATAAGAACGAGCGCAACAGCGATTACGAGCACATCGGCGTAGGTGAATAGCCCGGGGACCTGAGTCGTAATGGCAGTATTGCCCTCAACGAGGATTTGCACCGGCGTAGGATTGAGCAACTTGAGCGCGAGCACGAGCACCGAGGCAATAAAAACAGCTGCCGCAAAGAGTGTCTTTCCTCGAATTCCCCCCCCCACCATAACTGTGCCTCGCGTCGTGCGGCCTAAGGCTAGTCATTGCACGCCGGACCGTAGCAGATGCGCTCCTCCACAGAGATTACATTCTCATGCGCTATATCGATGTTGATCTTGTAAAACTTGCCCCCGACTCGCAGCACCAGAGAATCGATGCTAGGCGCACCGGACGAAGAGGGAGGCGAGCTGAGAATGCCCACGACGGTATAGTTCTTTCCGGCGACGGACGCGTTCACGCGCACGTCCTTCACTGCGATCGCAAGGAGGCTCTTCACGCGCGCTTCATATTGCGCTTGCTGCTGGGCCTGTTGATCTGCCGATTGCGACGTCTGTGGCGGTTTAACGACGCTGATGTAACCATTGCTGGTCCCTGGTATGGCGTTCTCTGCTCCGAGGACGACGAGGGCAGCTCCCGCCACGACTCCTACAACGAGCAAAGTGATAAGTAATTCTAGACGCCGTTTGAGTACGGCTTCCATTTCTTGTTTACCTCGATGGCTTAGCGCGCGCCAACCATTTCAACTGAAGTAGTAGGGTAACGCATCGTCGACGGTTTTTACCCCGACGACCGTCACGTTATAACCGTCGTGACTCAGCTGCGATTGTAAGTTTACGAGCCCTGTTGTCGGGTTTGTTTCGAGCGGAGAAGTAGTGCTTACGACGGTTTGATCGTAGGGGACGAGGATGACCCGAGCGCCATTTTGTGCTGCTGCCTCTGCCTTATATAAAACGCCACCGACATCGCCTACCGCTCCGCTGCTGTCAACGGTTCCGGTGCTATAGACGTACTCATTGGTCGGCTTCTTCATTATCGCCGCGTATGTTGCGATTGTCATGGGAAGACCAGCGCTTGGCCCATCTACCTCGTCAACACCCTTAGGCACGCTTACCACGAATTCAAAATCTCGCTGATTTGCGTTGACGGTAGCGCGCTCAGCTGCAACGGTTACTACAGTTCTCGCGGTCTCTTGAAAATCGACGCCCGTCGCCGGCTGGGTCTCAACAAAGACGTGGCCCGTCCCAGCTTGCGTATATACGACAACGTTAGACACGGCCCCTGAGTAGCTGTTGTCGCTCGTTTGCTCCACGGCAAGCATATGCGCGGTTCCGTTAGTGGTCCCCTGCGCGTTGATTCCTGCCGGGGTTCCTGTCGAGGATTGGGAGGAGTTAAATTGAATATAGGGCGGGTTTAGACTAGCTGTGCATCCTGCGGTCGCAACCGACAACAGTAGCAGAACGCATAAAATAGGTATTGCGCGAAGCCATTTCATAACATCAAGTCCTACCAACAATCACGTAGCAATCTCTTGCATCGGATAATAATCTTTGCCAGTTGCAAGCTCCTTGAGCGAAGCAAAGACGAGGCACTTGCTTATTCTTTCCCGAATTGCGCATCAATTACTCCTAGGTTTCGATTCGGTGAGACTGCGACTCGACACTTCGGCCAATCGGAAGTTATATGATCACGTCCTGCAAATTTTTATTTCATTCTTGCCGCGTGTTATCTTGCGTAGGCAAGTCATTTATACGCGCTGAATCCATTTCTGCGTAGGCAAGGGAGGACGTGAAGGCAGCAAGGTTCTCAAATGTTTCTTCCATCACTATCGCATACCTTAATTCCCAATCGTCAGGCATTTTCAAACCTCCAATAGCAGCCGGTTAACACAGAGAAGTTTTCAACGTCGCGCGACAGTCGCATCACGTCGACCGCGGCACCTGAGCCGGCTCGAGGTCAAAGACGTTGTACACCCACTGGCCCGCTTCTGCCAATCCTCCCACAGGTCCCGCTTCGATACGCGGTATTTCACCGAGAGCCTGTCGATAATCTCCGATATGTGCAGTTCAGCGATCTGGAGACGATACATCTCCCGTCTCCTCGAGTAGAGTTCCATTTTTTTCGTCGCGGCCTCCCTTTGCGGCATTTCATTACCTCGTGCCGTTGCAATTTAAAAAAAAGGGGGAATAAAGTGAGAAGAGGCGAGGGGATCCTTTAGAGCTCAAGGGGGGAAGTATGGCACTGACGCCCCTCACCTCATTTTTTCTCTACTGCGCTTGGCTTGTCTGGTTCACTATGCTCTGCAGCTTGGCCTGCTGATCGGATGGCAACTGATTATACCAGTTGGTCACCGCCTGTTTGAGGTCGTTCTGCAGGGCGTTCTTCTGGTCGGTGGGAAGTTGCTTGTACCACGTCATCAGCTCGTGCCTCACTGCTCTGTTGTGGCAGACGGTGTTGAGATTCGTGTTCTGATTTGGCGTGCCGAGCAACGGTCCGAGGAGCGGCCCGAGGGGCCCACTTGTGCTGCTCGTGCTGCTTGAAGCCGTTGAAGTGGTGTTGGTTGTAGCATTCGTCGTCTGCGCATAGACCGCTCCCGCGAACCCCACGGACGCTATCAGCACAACGAGAACGGTGACTGCTATCGTGCGTTTCTTCGTGTAGTCTCACCTCCATTCCCCCATCTGCACTGGAAGCCACGTGGATGGCCTCGGCAGAGGGCTCCCGGATGCACCCCAATCCTGTATCGTAAATGATGGTGCTTCCATAGCCCTGCAACAACATTAATGACCTAGCTTATCTTTGATGCGTGCGAAACTAGTTTCCAACTGGTTTCGTGCCCAGTTTGTTTTTATTTGACCTCTAAAATTTTTCATACGTCGATAATTTTCAAAGTCCACGTCGCTTCGCTGAGCAAGAGTCACGAATGCGTATCACAGTCGGTGATCCTCGCACGCCAGCCAACGTCAATGGATACACGTGCTCGACGTACGCAAAAAAGCTAGCGCCTAAAAAAACATGCACGTTAACCCTTAGAAAAACGTTGAGCGTCCCGCGATTGCGTCGCGTGAACCCGCAGCTCCGACAACACTAGTTAGGAGACTATAATAGCAGCCGCACACTGTCGCGCAACGGCAGCATTTGACGGGTCACGACGCGCGCTCGAGGTCAAAGACGTCGTATACCCACTGGGTCCGCTTCCGCCAATCCATGCACAGCGCCCGTTTGGATACGCGATACTTGGCAGAAAGCTTCTCGAGGATGTCTGACATGTTCAACTTAGCGATGTACAAGCGGTACATCTCTCTTCTCCTCGAGTATAATTCCGCTTTTTTCGTCATGGCTATCACTTATTTGGAATACCCCCTTTCTCCTTGATCGGCTTAAACTTTTTCTGGAAATGAAGGTCATGAAGCACAAGCATCGGCCCCTCAACGCGCTCCTGGTCGTACGTGGCATTTCACATCCAACCCTTCTCCATCCAATACTCATACTGGTGCGCCCACTCCTCCCTGTTTGCCTCGATTAGCCGCACGAAAAACGCTCTTCTCTCTGCGATCTCCTTCTCCTGCGCCGGATAGGCACGCTTTGTTTGGATCGATTCTGCCAGCGTCGTTCCGAGCTTGGAAGCCTCGTTAATGGCAGCATCAAGCGCAGCGGGATTCCTGCCAAGGGCAACGCCGACCTCCCCTACCGTCACGACGCCTAGTTCATTCAGGAAATAGTTCATGTAGCCCAGCACGTCTGCAGTACCGGAACCTCCGGATGTGGTCACGGCACAGCCATATTTACCCGAAAACAGCTGACAATGAATGGCATCGGCCATGCGATCGATCACCGTCTTAAGTTGCGCGGTCACGCTGTTGATGTACACAGGCGACCCGAGCACGATGCCGTCGGCGCTGAGCATCTTGCCCACCAATTCGTCGAGATCATCCGCTTGAACACACTCGCCTTTTGCGAAACACACCTGGCATCCAATACAATAGTTGATGTCTAACGCGCAGATATCGACGAGTTCGATCTCTGCTCCCTGCGTTTGTGCACCGTCAAGAACAGCCTCGACGAGTTTCATGGTTCGGCTGTTCTTCCTGCGGGGACTGCTGCTTATTCCAACAATCTTCATTATAATACCTCAATTGTGTGCGGTATGTTCTCGCCTAGTATTAACGTTTCAGATGTGCGGCAAGCGTACCTTTATAGTGTCTCTGCTATAGACCGTGGTGTGCATGGTCGACTTTAGCTCCATCTACTACGATGCACCGCCGTGGGACATCGGCCGTCCGCAGAAGGAGTTCGTGCAGCTCGAGGAGGCTGGTGAAATCGTTGGATCCGTCCTTGACGTCGGATGCGGGACTGGAGAAAACGCGCTATTTCTTGCCGCAAAAGGGCATGACGTGTGGGGCGTTGATTTCACTCCTATCGCGGTCGAGAAAGCGCGGTATAAAGCGACGGAACGCAATCTCAACGTGACGTTTCTCACGCGGAACGCACTGGAACTGCGCACCCTAGAGAGGACATTCGATACCGTCATCGACTCAGGATTGTTTCACGTGTTGAACGACGAAGAACGTCCCCGGTTTGTCACTAATCTTACAAGCGTTCTTCACCGCTACGGGACCTATTTCATGCTTTGTTTCAGCGAATTGGAACCTGGCTCATACGGTCCGCGGCGGGTTACGCAAAGTGACATCAGGAACGCGTTCGATCGCATGTGGCACATCAATTACATTAGACCCGCACGGATGGAAAGCCGACGACTGACCGATGGCATCCACGCCTGGCTCTCGTCCATCTCGAAGGAGTGAGGGGGCGCACGATTGCTGCGCAACGGATGGGAAACTCGATACGTCGTCGACATAGCTCATTTGCGGCGTAGGCTACACATATCAACAAATTCGCGTGAAAAGTATATACGCTGAAAAGCAACTAAATTTAGGAATGAGCACATATGCACAGTAAAATCGCTGAAGCCATCAGGCTGCACGGCGGGCCCGTCGCCATTCTGCTGACCGATCACAAGCCCGAAAACGCGTTGGAGTTCACGGAAGACGGCGGACAAAAGAACCGCTGCATCATTCCGTTGTTCGTCGCCGCTATGAACGGGCGCACAGCAGTGCTCGAAAAAGAGACTGTCCTCTGCCCGGGCGGGCAGGTGGGGCTCTGCTTCGGCCCCTATCAGCTGGGCTACATCGACTACTTCCTGTCAACCGGAAAGGAGGGGCAGTTTGAGGGCGAATACCGGAAGAAAACCCCTGAGCTCGTGCGCGAGTTCATTGCGAACCTCCCCGAGATCACCCTGCCGACGCGCTACGTGGTGATGAAACCGCTCAGCGAGGTCACCGACGGCGAAATTGCCGAGACTGCAATCGTCGTCTTCGTTGCGAACGCCGACCAGCTGTCAGCGCTCGCGACCCTGGCGAACTTCGACCGAGCGACCAACGATAACGTCTCGACGTTGTTCGGTTCTGGATGCCAAAGCCTGGTGATGCAAGTGCTCGATCAGGCGCGCGCGGAAAGGCCAAAGGCCGTCATCGGCCTCACCGACATTACCGCACGCAAGTACCTCGATAAAAACGTACTGTCCTTTAGCGTGCCCTTCAAGCGGTTCGTCGAGATGGAGGCAAACGTCGAAGGGAGCTTCCTCACGAAAGGCAAAGACTGGCCTGAGATTGCAAAACGACTCTAAATACCTTGACCTTTAGGGAGGAAAAAATCCTCCCTCGGGTTACATTTCGTCATCTGCTGTGCTGACGGCCGAAGATCGTATACAAGCTAAATGACAGTTACGCCGTTGGCGCTGACATCTTCTCCATCCACATCTTCGTCATCTCCGAGGTCTTGACCTTGTGCTGCACGTACTCGATCTTGGATTCCGTCTTCATAATCCGCTCGTCCAGCTTCCGCGTGAGGAGCTGCTTTTTGGCCGCGCCGACTCTCATCTGTCAATAAAAGACACACGCTACGATCTCGCGTGGAGCCCTACGTAAACTATAAAGCGGACGCTATGCATTTTGCAACGATGCTTCTTCTTTTGGCGCCTATCCATGCACCGATAGCGTCTGCCTATCTCGGCGGATTCGACTACAATGCCACGCATTTCATCCGAGGACTCAATGACGGCGGCTTTCTCAATACGCTATTTTGGTGGGTCACGTTCACGGGCAGCATCACCTTCATGGTGCTCATCACGATCGCGCTCTATCTCGCCGGTGCCCGCAAAGAAGCGCTCGTATTCGCGCTCGTCTTCATAACAGCGAATATTTTCGCGTTCGGACTGAAGTACGCCATTGCGCGCCCACGGCCGAGCGATTTGGGCGTACCACCAGAGGCCCAGCCCTCGTTTCCAAGTGGTCACACCACAAACGCCTTTGCCTTCGCCACTACGCTCTCGTCCTATCACCGAAAGTTCAGTGTCGCGTTGTTCGTGTGGGCCGTACTTGTCGCCTTCAGCAGAGTCTACCTCGGCCTCCACTACGTAACCGACGTCATCGGAGGGGCCATCCTCGGTGTCATCGTAAGTCTTGTGGTAACCCGTGCAGCGAAGCGCGCTGATGAAAAAATCACTCGTATTGCCAGCACGCCGCCACCCCCTACCACATGGCAAGGCGTGGTCAAACTACCGGTCGTATTCATTATGCAGCTGCTCAACGTCGCGTACGCTTTGATCAAGCCGACATAAGTCGAAAATGTCCGCAAGCCTTTGTTAAGATCGAGAGACAGTCTGTTCAAATCAAGCCAATTTTCAAAACCATTTGCTCAATGAATTTGAAAGCTTCGCGATAACGTCAATCACCTTGCTTGATAAATCGGCTAGTTGGTCGCCTTCAAGAGCATTTTCTCCAAGGAATATCATAATCAACGGGGCTATATCACCTGCTTAAGTTGATGGCATGACAAGCCGGCGCGTTCTATTCTGCAGTTGTCTCTGAATTGTCGCCACCTAATAGTTATATATAGCAAGATAAGATAAGTAAGATTAGTAGGATTAACACGATTAAGCGTACTCTCGGAGGGAAGATTGTGCACGGTCAGATGCTTCGAAAGATGAAGTACTATGGGGACACCATCATTGGCGAAAAAGGTCAAGTGGTGATTCCAGCTGAACTGAGGAAACAATTTGGAATTGAAACGGGAGACCGTTTTCTTGTGATGGGCAGCACGAGAATGGGTGCGTGGGGGTTCATTCTCGTAAAAGCTGACGTGCTCTCACAATTGGTCCAAGAGATATTTGGTGGCAAACTCGAGGAAGTTCTCGCACCGGAAGGGCAAACAGATCACCACGCCGAAAAAGCGAACGATGACACTCAAAAAGAGCTATGACACGTTTCTCTAATGCTTGCGCTGGTTTGCGGGCTCGAACAAAAGCCTCTGAATGGCGCGCGCGGGCTTCCAATTGGGAAACCTTCAAATAGTCAAATATCTTATACTATATCTTTAGATATATCAATCAGGTTAGTGACATGGACGACATTGCAATCAAAGCCACAAATCTCGTCAAGAAATTCCGCGACTTCGTCGCCGTAGATCATCTCTCCTTTGAAGTGAAGACAGGCGAGATATTTGGTTTCTTGGGGCCAAACGGCGCGGGCAAAACGACGACTATTCGGATGCTTTGCACACTGAGTGGCCCTACTCAAGGATCGGCGACCGTTGCCGGCTTTGACATTGCTCATCAGGGTGATAGGGTGCGCGAGCACATCGGACTTGTATCCGAAAAAATGATCATGTATGATCGGCTCACAGCGCATGAAAACCTGCGCTTGTTCGGCGAGCTTTACGATATCCCGCGAAACGCCCTGCGTGAACGCATCGATGAGCTGCTCAAGGTCGTTAATATGGAAAAGTGGGCAGACCAGCAGATCGGCACGTTTTCGACCGGGATGAAGCAGCGCATCAATGTGATCCGCGCTCTCCTCAACGAGCCGGAGATCCTATTCTTGGATGAACCAACGCTCGGTCTTGATCCGCAATCCACGAACGAGATCCGCGACTTTACGCGCAGGATCAACGAAGATGCTGGAACAACGATCATCTTAACAACGCATGCAATGGCCGAAGCTGACGTGCTATGCGACCGGATCAGTATCGTCGACTACGGGAAGATCGTCGCGCTCGATACGCCGTCAAATCTGAAAAAAGTAATAACCGGTGCCGATACGAACGTCATTGAGCTCGACGTTCCAAACATTACGCCAACGCTTATCTCGGACATTCAATCGTTGTCGTGCACGCAAACGGTCACGGCAGAAGACGAGACGCACATCAGGGTTCACGCGTCGGGCGATGAGGCGTGCGATAACGTCATTGATACGGTGCGATCAGGCGCAGGACAGATTCGATCCATTCATAACGTTGAGCCGACATTGGAAGACGTGTTCCTCTATCTTACTGGCCACGAGGTAAGGGAGCAGGTCGCCGATAAGGTAACCACACAGGAAGGGCATTCTCGGCACGGATCGAGAGTGCGATCGAGGATACGGTAGGGGCTGTCCAATGGGAGTTAGAAGTGGTATTCGTCACGCGCTGTGGATTGCGTGGAAAGACTTGTTAGACATAAGCAGGAATCGCATGGGCCTTGTGATGCTCATCCTTATGCCCCTCTTCATGATGGGCATGGTCGGCTACATCTTCCCCTCAAATAGCGGGATGTCTAACGTCCCCGTTGCGCTCGCGAACCTTGACGCTGTGCAGGGCAATGCCTCCCTCAGCACGAAATTCGTCGCACAGCTCGAGGCTCTGAACAACAAGACCGGCATGATGGATCTCTCGACAGTCGGCAGCGCCGCCGACGTGAAATCGAACATTCAAAACGGCCAGCAGAGCGCCGGCATTATTATTGGCAGCAATTTCACATCTAACCTCAATAGCGGTAAGCAAGCAGACGTCACGATTGTCAATGATCAGTCGAACCCTCAGACGGCATCTCTCATACAGACGCAGCTCACGCAAGTCATTGAACAAATGGGCACACAGACGGCCACGTACGGACTGAACCAGACGTATAAAACGCCGCTGAACTATTCGCTAGCCCAGGTAGCACCATACAACATCCAGACGACGGGCATCGTTCCAGGACAAACCAACTACTTCGAGTTCGTCGCGCCTGGCATCATGGGGATGGTCGTCATGATGTCGCTTATGACCGGCCTCCCACACGCCATTTCTTTCGAGCGGGAGATGGGCACCCTCGACGGCATGCTCGCCGCACCGGTGCACCGGATGTCGATACTGGGCGGAAAGGTCATCGCCCAGACAACACGCGGTATGATCCAGGGGATCATCGTCCTTACGCTTTCGATCGTTCTCTTTGGCGTGGTCGTACAAGGGAGCATCGCGCTTATCTTGGGAATTTTGCTCCTCGGCGTGTTCAGCCTAGTCGGCTTGGGTATTCTCATCACCTCGTTCACGAGTACCGAGGAGACCGCTACGATGATCATGATGACGCTAACGTTTCCCATGATGTTCCTCAGCGGCGTCTTCTTCCCGATATCGCAGATGCCACAATTTATGCAGGTCATCGCGCAGTTCCTTCCGCTCACCTACGCCATTAGCGCGCTGCGAAAAGTGGTAGTGCTTGGTGTGGGCATACCAGCGATTTCAACGGACATCATCATACTCTTCGGTTTCGGGATCGTTTTGTTGTCAGCGGCGCTCCTTGCGTTCGAGCGTGCCATGAAACGATAGTGAACGGAGACGAAAGCCAGCGCCCCTCACAGCACCCCAAACAGCTTTACGCCTGCCGAGTCGTGACAACGCCCCTCACTTGAAAAACTGCGATAACGAATCCGTTCCACCGCCACACAGAGACAAGGTCCTGGTGCCAGTCTCGCTTCACGAATCGTGAAGTACTTGGCATGGGCAATGAATAAGATCGGCAACAGAGCGGCTGTAGTAAAAAGCCGTTAATGCCGCGAAGCGAGTACTCGAACAGTAGGTTAACGCCGGTCGCGACTAAGACGAGTCGCTAGCGGTTATCGATGCTGCTCACCTTCAGCTGCTAAACGCAGAGTGCACCCGGCCCTGCGCGCGTAGACCTTCAGACACGGCGTGCGCGGTTTTCGCAGCTTATCGCTGCTTATCGCTCCTTTCAAACGTCTCGTCGTCATTTCAGTCTATCGATGGCCATTCACAACGCACGTGTTTCTCGGTGCTCAGCGGTTCTCAGCGGACGTACGAGTGGCATGCGCAAACGGCCTCCGTGAGGTGTGACACAAAAAAGTGATCACACAAGCTTAAACACATCCAGAGCACGGTATTCTGCAAGGAGGGGAAAAACTATGATGGCCGAACGTGTGACGCTCTATTATGGGCGCCTTGTTGCACGCTTAAACGAACTGCAGGCCCCAGAATGCCAAGAGTGTTCTGATCGCCTAACGTGCGCCGTTAATCAAGTGCTCCACCCGGGTGAGACGCGCTGCATTGTCCCGTCTGATGAAACTGCGGCTCGCGGCGACGGCGAAGTGATACCGCTTCGTTAAGTGCGCTTGATAGTGCGCTGACGCCGTATCTAACGCAAGCGATGCGCACAATGAGCTTCTTCAGGAAGCTCGCACTCGTTGGTGCAGTAAGCTGTTCTACTATGTTTTCGATGGAAGGGTCACCGACAGCATTCGTCGTGACAACCATAGATTGACCACCTCCAGCTGATCTGTCCTGAAACAACCGTTTTAAGACTGGCCCATCGCGGCTATGGAACCTTAGCTACGGCGGGTGACGCGTAATACCAGAAACACGGCAGCAAGAGCACCAAGCGCGTACAACGCCTCAAAACCGGGAAGCGGGTTTTGGCTACTTGCAGCTGCACTCGCTTGAGCGACGTTTTCCGTAGAAGTATTCGCCCGTGCAGTCGCGCTCGATCCAGCGGTTGACGCCGTGCGCGGCACGGCGCTGGGCGAGGGGCTTGCAGATGGCGCGCCCGTAACGTCTGCTGCCACGCGCTTTACGGTGACAGCATCGACGGCTTGCGCCCCAGGCGGCAGTTTTGTTATTCCCGTTCGCTGCGCGGCGTACTTGCTCAGCGTAGCACTAGCACTTTTATCGGCGACGACCGCGTAAATCTGGAACGTCTTGCCGACGCCAAATATGGTGCCTACCGAGAGACGAGACGACCAAGTCGCATCACTGCGCACCGTCAGCAGGGGGGCTTCCGGATAGTACTTGCCAGCGGTTGGATCGTACGGCACGATCCAAAGCGAATACCCCTTTGAAAGCTGTGCTTTACCGCTCACGCGCTCCGTAGGCCCTGCCTTGCCGTTCCTGGGAGGCGAGCTGATCTTTACTACGCCTCCTTGCGTGCTTTGCGCGCTCGCCATGGTGCAAGCCGATGCGAGTAACATGACGGTGACCAGCAGTAGAATGGCCCATTTATCCGCGCTCATACTGACTCCTCCCACAAACAAGCTGCTGATTATCAGATAAACCTTTTCAATTGGTTCGCTGTGATACCGTCCGATCTCGTGATAACCCTATCCTTCAAACTTCCCAGTCACGGCGACGAGCTGCAACCCATCCGCGCCCGCGCAGTTAATTATAATAGGTAGCGTTCCGACTAGTAGCTGGAACCTATCCTAACGTAAGGCCTCAAAACATTACAGGCATCCTGCTCTGAATTGACTAAATATCCAAGCAATCAACGCGCTTCTACGCCGCTGTTTAAATGTTATAAGCGCAGATCTCGGTAAGAGAAGTAGCGACAAAAAACCGTATCACATGACCACGGAAAGAACCGACATTATTATAGGGCTTGAGGTGCACACACAGCTCACAACCCAATCGAAGCTTTTTTGTGGATGTTCAACGCGTTATCAGGACTCAGAGCCAAACACCCACACGTGTCCTATCTGTCTCGGGCTTCCGGGGAGTCTACCGGTCGTCAACGAGATGGCAATCGTTTACGCCGAGCGGGTCGCGAAAGCGCTCAACTGCTCGGTGCAACAGACGCAGTTCTATCGGAAGAACTACTACTACCCAGATTTGCCGAAAGGCTTTCAAATCAGCCAGTACGACTTTCCGCTCGGCACTAATGGCTACTTGACAGTCGACAGCGCAGGGCAGGAACGGACGATTCGAATCAGGCGCGTGCACTTGGAAGAAGATCCAGGGAAGCTTACGTACCGCGGAACCATCGAAAAGGCGCAGTACTCACTCATCGATTATAATCGATCCGGCGTGCCGCTGCTCGAAGTGGTCACCGAGCCTGACCTTCGCGCCCCCAAGGAAGCGCGTCGCTTTCTGAACAAGTTGCGCAACATCCTTGAATACCTCGACGTCTTCGACGGCAACCTCGAGGGATCGCTTCGCGTCGACGCTAACATTTCGATCGCCGGCGGGCAACGGGCCGAAGTCAAAAACATCTCCTCATACAAGGGCGTGGAAAAAGCGCTCCTGTTTGAAATCACTCGCCAGCGAAACTTGCTTCGAAGAGGCATCCATATCACGCAAGAAACGCGGCACTTCGACGAGGCACGCGGCATCACAATTTCACTCCGTTCAAAAGAGCAAGAACACGACTATCGGTACTTCCCCGAACCTGATCTTCTGCGCGTCGATCCCGAACCGGTGGCCGAGCAGTTCCGCGAGCAAGTGCAAGTCGAACTCCCGGATACAAAACGTCACCGCTTCATCGCGCAATACGGCATTTCGGATTACCTCGCGAAAGTGCTCACCGCGTCGAAGCCCTTGGCCGACTACTTCGAAACGGTCGCCGCACGAGTCGACCCGTCGGCGGCGGCAAGCTGGGTCGTTGACGTGCTTCAGGGCGAGCTGAACTATCGCGGGCTGAACCTTGACGCGTTCAGGCCCAACTTCTTAATCGACGTCATAGCCAACGTGAACCAGGGAACCATTACCGAAAAGGCAGCCGTCGAGGTCATACGAACTGTCCTCGACACCGGAGGGACCCCGTGCGAGATCATCGACGCGCAGGCACTTCACGCTGCCCCAATCGAACAGATCACCGCTGCCGTTACGCAAGCGATCGAAGAGAACCCACAGGCCGTTGACGACTATCACAGCGGCAAGAAAGGCGCGCTTAACTTTCTCGTCGGTCAGGTCATGAAGAAGACACGCGGACGGGCTGATCCCACCCTCACCAATCGTCTCATTCGGGAGCAACTCTGATGCACCTCATCGTGACCGAGAAGGATATCGCGGCGAAGCGGATCGCCGAGATTCTCTCAGACGGAGCAGCATCAGCAACCAAAGTCGCCAGCGCTAACGCGTATCGCTTCAATAGCACGGTCGTGCTAGGCCTGAGGGGTCATATCGTCAAGCTCGACTTCCCAGATGAATACCGCGACTGGAAGACAAACCTTCACGAGCTAATCCGGGCTGACGTCGTCACCGTTCCCACGCACAAGAGCATCGTGTCAGGACTCAAACGAGCCGCTAAGGATGCCGACCGGGTGACTATTGCGACTGACTTTGACACGGAAGGCGAACTCATCGGTTTAGAGGCGTGCGCGATCGTCAAGTCCGTCAAGGACGTAGGGGTGGACCGCGTGCGGTTTAGTTCGATGACCCCCATTGAGGTCAAACGCGCGTTTCGATCGCCAACCAAAATTGACCTCAACCTCGCTCATTCCGGGGAGGCACGGCAGGCGGTGGACCTCATTTGGGGTGCTGCGCTCACGCGGTACATATCAACGGCTGCCAAGCGACTTGGCAATCGTTTCTTGTCTGCGGGACGCGTACAAAGTCCGACGCTCGCGCTGATCGTCGATCGCGAGCGAAGAATTGCACAATTCGTGGCAGAGCCATACTGGGAAATATATATTGACCTCAGCACGAGCAGCGAAACGTTTCACGCAAAGCACCAAACAGACCGATTTCGAAACAAAGCGAGCGCAACGGCGGCGGCACAAAACATCGGCGACACGGCCACCGTCGTTACGTTTGCCAAAACCGAACGAGAAGACACCCCCCCAAAACCCTTCAACACGACCGAGTTTCTCGCTGCAGCAAGCGCGCTTGGTATTTCAGCAAGCCGCGCTATGGAAACGGCGGAGCGCCTCTACACGGCGGGATGGATAAGCTATCCGCGCACGGACAACACAGTCTATCCGAATGAGCTCGATCTCCGCCTCTCAGTGAACATGTTCAGAAGCGGTCCATTCGCTGAGAATGCTCGCTTGCTGCTACAAAAGAAGCAGCTGGTCGCCACCCGAGGTAAAAAGCAAACGACCGACCATCCGCCGATCTATCCCACGATGCGCGCTACACAAGCTGACCTCGAGCCACAAAGCTGGAAGGTGTATGAGCTCGTTGTGCGACGGTTCTTTGCAACGCTCTCCGACCCGGCGCGATGGTGCACAAAAAAGGTCACGCTGGACTCCCAAGGGGAGCTGTTCAGAGCGACCGGGCTCGAACTTTCACATCAAGGCTGGCGCTATCACTATCCGTATGCACAGACGCAAGAGCGGTACCTCCCTGACCTTCGCGAGGGCGACGTTCTCACCGTCACGAACAAACAGCTTGTGGAGAAGGAGACGCAGCCGCCGCAGCGATGGGGACAAGGCCAGTTGATCAAGAAGATGGAAGAGCTCGGGTTGGGGACGAAAAGCACCCGCCACGAGATCATTAAGAAACTCGCTCAGCGCGGCTATGTTGACGTGAATCCCCTTCGTCCCACCGGTATCGCGTGCAGCGTCACGCAATCGCTCGAACGCTACGCCCCCACAATTACGAAACCTGAGATGACCCGACTCCTCGAAGAGGAGATGGAGAAGGTCAAAGCGGGAACGCTGTCAAAGGAGTTCGTTGTGGTCAGCTCGAGGGACATTCTCGACAAGGTCTTAAGCACGCTTGATGAGCAACACGAAGAGATTAGCATATCGCTGCAAAAAGGGCTACGCGGAGATGCGACCGTTGGGACGTGCCCTCAGTGCAGCTCGGATCTCGTCGTGCGTCGCTCAAAACGGGGCGGACGCTTTGTGGGGTGCAGCGGATACCCGCAGTGCACCTTTGGGCTCCCCCTGCCGAAATCAGGAAGGCTGCGCATAACTGCGCGCAAGTGCAAACAGCACGACATGCGACTTATCAAGGTACAAAGCGGCAAGCGATTTTGGGATCTGGGCTGCCCGCAATGCAACTACAGCAACTGGAAAGAGAAGAACAAGGGCGCGTAGAAAGCACTGCGCCAGGTGCCGGTGGGTGCTGCGCACGCGGTTAGTGCTGTATCACGCGGACAAAGCGTGCGATCTTGTCTTCGATGTCAACGTCCTCTTCGATTGCCGTGCCCGTTACGATGACATCCGCTCCCGCCTTCGCGAGCAACTCGGCCTGCTTGTCGGTGCGTATCCCGCCGCCGACGATCAGCCTTGTATCGTCTATAGCTGCTTTTACCGCCTTTACCATTTCGGCGGGGACCGTATCGGGGACGCCAGAACCTGCCTCAAGGTAGATCCATCGCATCCCAAGATATTTTCCTGCGAGCGCGTATGCGGCGGCAATCTCGGGTTTGTTGCGCGGAATCAAACGCGCATCACCAATCCAGCCAACAGTTCCCCCGGGTTCGACGATGATGTACGCTACGGGAATAGGCTCTATTCCGTAGCTCTTGACAAACACGGCGCCGAGCGCTTGGTTTGTACTGAGATACGCTGTGCTCCTAGAGTTCATAAGGCACAAGAAAAACATCGCGTCGGCCGTGGTACACACACTCCCTACGTCTGAAGGGAAGATGATAGTAGGGACACCCGTGCTACCTTTGATTTCCGATACGGTGCACTCTAGGCCATGTCCGCCGACGCCTACGGAGCCCCCCACAAGAACCGCAGTCGTGCCTCCCGCTGTAGCTCCCCGTGCAATTCGCGCGGCTTCCTCGGGCGACTGTGAGTCGGGATCGATAAGCGTTAGATGTATCGTTCCTTCCTTGCTGATCGCCTCTTCAAGGTGCTGCTCGATCCTCAATCGGCTAACCCCTTCGTTCCTTCGACTTGACCCTCAGGTTTTTGTAACCACATTTCCTGCATCGAGTCGCCCGTGGCGGGTTGCGGGCGTTACACCGCATACAGATTTTGATATTTAGCAACCTTTTTTCAGCTTCTGGAAAACGTGCCATCAGATGTACCTCTCACGTCGGTAGAACCATACGCCTAACAGCATTTAATCTTTCTGTTTACGTTAACCGCAGGAACGCGGATAAGAAGTCATTTAGCCTTCTGTATAGGCGCGTTCACTTGCAAGCACGTCGCCGACGGTGTTCGCGCCGGCGTATTCATTGAGGGGTGCGGCGTTCAAGTTTAAAAACGTCGGACCCCATTTGAACTTGTTTAAGAGTTCTCTTGCGCGTTGTGACTCCCCAAGGACGTAGAGCGCAGCAGCCAGTGCTTCTGCCGTTGTGAGCTCGTACGGCCGCCCATAGTTCACCGGATTCGCTGCCAAAAGATACGGAAGTCGTCGCCTTGTCCGCGCACGGAAGGACTCGAACACGCGCTCACGCTGTTTCCAAGAGCAGTCAACCGCAACGAGCGTCGTCACAACGTCCGCGCGGCATAACGGAGCGGGTGCGGATGGATCAAGGAGTACCGTATGAGAGCCCCACAAGGGTCGTGGCGTCGGGAAAAGAGTTACGAGATGAAATTTAGCAAGTTTTTTGGCGGTACACTTCTTCGGATTACACTGCCCTGCGTGAAAGACGTACAACCGCGTGCTCATCTTCAGCGGAGCTTATTCGTTCGAGAGGACATGTGGGAAGACAAGATAATCGAGCTTCAACACTCGCGAAAAACCGCATTCGTCGCAGATCACGTTCATCTTGTACTCGTCGAGATGTACGCTGTGCCTTGCGTGTTCTTTACAATTCAGACAGCCGCTCGTCTTCGCGAAGTCCCACGCATCATATTTCATCCCCACAGGGGCCATCGGCGGCGTATCCGTCCCATAAATCACGCTTCGTATGATATAGTGACGCTGCGCGCCACACGCCGAGCATATAACACTGCCCTGTCTGTCTTTAATCCGCACAACTTGCGTTGCTCTTGTATGGCAGTTAAAACAAACGACTTCTTTTTCAAACTGCCATTCTTCCGGCATTATGGTCGCATGCATAGGCCCACCAGCGCTAACACCTATGGCTTTACATGTCTTTTATGCACACTCAATTATATAAGAATATTTAAAAAAAGTAGGTGTCCAAAAAAGCTCAGAACGGTGGGCTTCTTTGAACGGGGAACAGTCAGTTGCTGCAAAAACCGATGCGACGTTGAGCTAAATCGTGCAAAACGACGCAAGCTTGTCCGCAACGTCGCCGGCAGTCCTGATAGGAAACTCGTCGGCCTTCATTTTGGAAACGTACTCGTGAAGCTCTATTTTTTGACCTTTCATCGAGCACTGCATGCTCCAGCCCTTGGGAAACACGGTCATCAGCTGTTCGCGACTCGTTATCGGAAATGGCACCTCAGCTTTCTTCAGCTCGAACACGATTTCAGCCTTGAAATTCTGAATCTCAGAGATCGCAGGATCGATACCGTAGTCCTCAAATACAGGTTTCTTAGGGGGTTGTTCAGCCATTATGATCGCCTCAATACGACAGATAGACTCCAAAGATGCTTATACATCAAGCTATTTCGTAATATGATTACACGATAGCTACTTAATAGTTTTGGAAAAAAAGCGAGTCAAACCGAGATTGGATCTTAATCTAAAAGCATTCCTAAAGCACTTCGCCTCGCCGAACCCCCTGCGCAGAGGCACCGCACTCGCGGTGCGGGCACCGTCGGCTAAACGGCTAGTCGAACTCGCTGTAGATCTGCTCCATCAAATTGGGAAGGCTTCCCAAGACGTCATCACACGAGATAATCCCGAGGATTTCTTGTCCGTTGAAGACGGCCAGATGATTCACCCCGGCTTTTCGAAACATCTTAGCAGCGTACAGGATGGGCATTCCTGGAGATACGATGAAGAGTGGCTTGCTGGCCATCTCTCCCACCGTCACTTTGCCAATATCGACCTCGTCGGCGAACAAATCGACGATATCTCTCTGGGTAATGATGCCGAATGGCTCATCCTTTTCAAGCGGCGACACAATGAAAGCGTCTGTTGCGTCTTCTACCATGCGCCTTGCCGCCTCAAGGAGTGATGCACTCGGATCAATCGTCTGCGGTCTGTGCTCGATCACGTCCCTAACCTTGAGTCGCTTCACGATCCTCACCACGAGTCATTATGCTAACTCCGTACATAAAAGCTCGGGCACGCTGGACAGTGCTGAGAGTGGATTGCAAAAGAGGAGTTGCGCAGACTTACCGCCTTCATTAGATTTCACGCGTGCAGGTTTGCAAATGCCTCCGCGCTAACCTTCAAAACCGCGGAATTCTGGCATTGTGGCGCAGACACTGGCTACAACCAACCATGTCCATCCCCAGCCGTATCGAGCGCTTTTCTCGTATGAGAATACGCCTCGCAGAGTATTACAAAAAATGGCCCGTAAGGTTCTTTTTTCGTTCATTGTCTAAGAGAAGCAAAAAAAGGGTGCTTTTTCTTAGCAATATTGCACCGTAACATATATCGTCCCCCAACTTATATTTACATAATTAATATTGATAAAAATGTAACACCTTGGTGACACAATGTGGATAACGGTGTTATACAGCTAGTCGATAAACTGAAACAAGGAGCAGTAGACAGGTGTCGAGAGCGCGTTTTGCGCGCAGCTGAAAACACGAAATATAGCGATCAAAAAAAGCTCGAACGACACGTTCCAGATCATGATATAGCTGCACAGCTAAAAGCGCGCCGCGGGCTATAAAATCAAAACTCCGATGGAAGCAAAAAATGGCTGAGGAAGAGCCGTCGGTATTGCAGCAGATACGAAGGAAAGAGGTAGAACTAAGCGTAAAAGCGGACCAGGCGCGGCGGGACGCCGAGCAGATTATCACAGACGCTAAAAGGGAAGCCGCTGATATTTTGAAAAAGGCGGAAACTGATGGAACACAAGCCGCTGACGAGTACTCCAAAAAAAGACTAGCGCGCGTCCTTAATGAGGTAGAAGAGCTGAAACGGCTCGGCACAGAAGAGGCAGAACTGACAAGACAGAGCGGAGAGGAAAACTTGTCCAAGGCCGCAGAAAAAATAGTGAAAGCGGTGACTCCGGAGTAGATCGATATGCTGCAGAAAATGACCAAGATCCAGGTCATTGGACCAAAAGATGACTTGCACAGCACGGTTGATTTTCTGTACAACCTAGGGACGGTTCATTTAGAAGACGCGTCGACGACTATCGCCCCAGGAGATACGATGCTGCGACGCGTGCAGGCGAGCCCAAAAATCGACATCGCAGGTGCGTTAGTCAAAGTCAGCGGGATGTTTCACCTGCTCCCCACGATGCCCGTGAACGAGGCGCTAAAGACCCAAATCTATGAGGGACTTCGGTGGAAAAATGATGATGAGCTCGTCGACGAGGCAAACCAGGTTATCGGCGAGCTCGAGACGGTAACCAAAGAGCTAGCTACGCGAAAAAGTGATATTGAATTTACGCTTACGAATCTCACTCATTACGAAGAAGTTATTGAGAAGCTGCAGCCTTTGGAGGCTCAACTTCCTATTTTAGAGGGGTTTGAAGTCACCGTAATTCTCATCCAAAGGGAATTTAAGGATGTCCTCGAGATTGTTCGCTCAGCGCTAGTCGAGATCACGCACAACCAATTTGAGCTCATGTCAGCGGATGTCGACGAGGCGACGACGGCTGCGGTGACGGTGTTTAATAAAAGGTATTCTGACCAGGTCCACTCATTTATTTGGTCCCAAAATGTGAATGAAGTTCGACTCCCGCCCGAATATCTGGATAAGCCATTTGACCAGGTTCTGACATTAGTCGACGAACAACGGCAGAAATCAACGGTCGAAATGAGCGCCGTCAACGAGGAGTTAGTAGAACTGTCGAGGAACTGGTACCCGAAGCTCAGCGTGCTCAAAGAAGTGCTTGAGGACAGGAATGAAGAGCTCAGTGTTTTCACCAAGTTCGGGCAGACAGACTACACCTTCGTTATGATTGGTTGGGTGCCACAAAAGCAGCTCGCAAACACTAAAAATGCATTAAAAAAGGCATTTGAAGGCAGAGTCATCGTAAACGACCTTAGCGTAAGTCGAGAGGAGAACTACAACGCGCCGTCGTGTTACGACAATCCGCGAATTGTCAAGCCCTTTGAGACTCTCAGCAATTTGATAGGTACACCACGGTCCGGCGAGATTGAGCCGACACTGCTGCTCGCGCTGTTTTTCCCGTTCTTCTTTGGCCTCATGGTAGGCGACATTGGGTACGGCATCTGTATACTCGTGTTTGCGCTGGTGGTGAGATGGTTCTACGGACAACGCAGTCCCACAATCAAGCAACTGATGAACATCCTGATCATCTGCTCAATTCCCACAATGTTCTTTGGCTATCTCTATGGCGAGTTCTTCGGAAATCTCGGGCAAATGATGGGCTGGATACAGCCCGTAACGATAGATGGGGTGACATTAGATAGGATTAAAATTATCGTGCCGCTGATCATTTTCACGGTCGCCATCGGGGTATTTCACGTATTCTTTGGCCTCGGCATAGGGGTGGTGAACGCGCGCAGACGCAGCAATCAAAAGCTTGTATGTACCAGGGTTGGCATGATCCTCACCTTGGCGAGCATCATAGTGATTCTGCTCGCGATAGTTGCAGTGGTTCCCTCTATACTCGTAGCGCCCGGCATAGTTCTACTCGTCATTGGACTCCCGCTAGTCATGTATGGAGGCGGAATTGCCGGAGCAATAGAAGTCATGAGTACGTTTACAAACGTCCTCTCGTACGCGAGACTCATGGCAATAGGGATGGCTTCCGTAGTACTCGCGCTTGTAGCCAATGAGCTAGGAAGCTCAATGGGAATCGTATTGGTAGGTCTTTTGGTAGCGGTGTTGCTTCACGGATTAAATGTCGTCCTGTGTATGTTTAGCCCCTCGATTCAAGCACTCAGGCTACATATCGTAGAATTCTATTCAAAGTTTTATGAGGGCGGGGGCAGATCGTACGATCCTTTCAAGCGGGGGACGGCAAAGTGAGAGTCCGGAGGTAGCTTTTATGCAGCGCACGACGTCGAAGCCGTCTGTAGAGCGGGGGCAAAAAAAGGTCATCAAACCTCTCTGCGAAGGTGGAGGACATGAACGCAGATATGCGACAAGCAAGCGCGCCACCGAGTAGAATATTATTGGGATCCAAGTCGCAAATCCGCGTGGGATCACGATGTTACCGTAAGACGCGGTGCTGACAAAAAAACCATAGGAGTTGGAAAAATGCTCGATTGGTCGATAGCGATTGGTGCGGGAATAGCTTTTGGATTGGGTGCACTCGGAACTGGGATAGCTCAGGCAAGAATCGGTGCAGCAGGAGCAGGAGTGATTGCAGAAAAACCAGAATTATTCGGCTTAGCGCTCGTGTTTGTGGCACTTCCAGAAACTTTAGTCATTTTAGGCTTCGTTGTCGCTGCGATTATCCTTTTCGTTCTGCCTACGATGTGACGACGCTTAGGCCTTTCAATGGTGGCGCTGCACACTGCTGGGTTTACAATGAAATCTCCTGTTGTTTCAGAATACCAATCGGAATCTAGTCGCTAGCGCGCAAAAAAAACTGCTCATCAAAGGAGAGCCGAAAAAAAGGCTGTTGGGGCGAATGACATACGAAAATTTGATTGCGTCGATGGGGGTAAGCGCTGAAAAGGGTATCACAGAGATGATACAAAAGGCGCATCAAGAAGCCGCAGAAATAAAAAGAAGCGCAGAAGCAAAGGCTGAGGCGATTAAGGCCTCACACTGCGAGAACGCACAAAAATCGGCTGAGATAGAGCGAAACAAACTGATTTACAACGCCAAGGCCGAAAATAAAATGCGGATCATAAAAGAGAAGGACGCAGTCATACATCGAGCGTTTTTCGACGCAAAAAAAAGTTTAGACAGTTTTAGAGATAACCCCAGTTACAAAGAAGATTTCAAGAAGATGCTCCAAGAAGCGGTTCGCGAACTCGAAGGAGAGAAGGTAAGCCTTCATATCGATACGCGGGACGAAACTCTATGCAGGCAGGTGTTAGATGAACTAGGCCGGAACTCCGAGATCGTCGGTGATTTGACCAGCGCAGGAGGTTTAGCCGTCAGCACCAAAGACGGAAAGGTGGTCGTAACCAATACGATTGAATCAAGACTGAACAATGCCAAAGAACTCCTGAAACGAGAGATCTTTTCCACGCTATTCGGTGACTAAGGTGGACTACGAGTACATCGGTGCGCGCATAAGGGGCATGAAAAGCCGTCTCCTTGAGCGGAAAGAACTCGAGGCCTTAGGGGCCAAAATGGACATCAACTCCTTTGTCGACGAGTTAGAAAACACGCCGTACCGACAAGACCTAGAAGATGCGAGTGTCAAATATATCGGTCTCGCGTGCGTCGAAGACGCGCTGCGGCGGAATCTCAGCAAGACCTTTCGATTGATATTAAGTTTTGTGAAAGGCGAAGACGCTGAAACGCTTATTAACATATTCCTGAACAAATGGGACATCCAAAACATAAAGACGATCTTGAGAGGGAAAAATATCCAAGAGGTGCCTGAAGAGATCGCAGAGAGCCTTGCACCTGCCGGAGCGCTTAGCGATGCGACGCTCACCGAGATGATTAAGCAACCAGATGTCAAAGCAGTTATTGACTTACTTGCGACGTGGGGGATCGAATATTCACGGCCGTTAACGCAACATTTTAAGGAATTCAGCGAAACGCGAGATCTCGTTGTGTTGGAGTATGCTCTCGACAAGTTTTACTATAACCACGCTCTAGACGCCGTCGCTGGTGATTCTTACGATGAAGGGATCATTCGGGGGATAGTGCGGACGGAAATAGACGTGACCAACATAAAAAACGTTTTGCGGATCATTCGCGACAAGGTTGAACTTGAGGACCCCCAGTACTACTTCATTTCCGGGGGAAAAGAGTTAAACGTCGATAAGCTCTCGGCTTTAAGCAAAGCTCGAACGATGGACGGCGTTACCAAACAATTGGCGGGCACTTCTTACGCCTTCCTCGCCCAGCTTCCGGACCAGTACATCACCGCAGAAAAGATATCCCCATTTGAAAAAGAGCTCGATAAGTTTCTCTTACAAAAAGCCCTGAGTTTGTTCTCTGGCGATCCGCTAAGTCTTGCCTTGGTCATTGGTTATTTGTGGGCCAAGCTCAACGAGATCACCAACATCCGGATCATAGCGATGTGCAAGTCCGAGTACGTGCCAGAAAAGGAAGTGATGGAGGAACTGGTCTTTGTATAAATTTGTAGTCGTAACCGACCCAGAAACGGCACCGGGTTTTCGGCTGGCGGGAGTCGAGGTTCTCGAAGTGGCTACCTTAGCGGAGGCTATGAGCATAATCCCCCCTTTGTTATTTAAGGATGACACCGGCATTGTCGCGGTGAACGAGGATTTTATGGCTTCATTGGACGATAAGCTCATGGAAAAAATCGAAAAGCTGCACAGACCAATAATCATTCCGATACCTTCGAGAACAAGACAGATCGATCGCACCGACTACATCGAACGGATGCTGCGCAGGGCGATTGGGTACAACATCGTGGTGAGGCGATAGGACATGTTGCAGGGATCCATCGCGCGGATTTCGGGCCCGGTCGTCTACGCTCTCGACATGAGAGGGTCCAAATTGTACGACGTCGTCCGAGTCGGTGACGAGCAGCTTAACGGCGAGATCATACGATTAGACGCAGATGAAGCCGTCATTCAAGTGTATGAGGACACCTCAGGACTAAAAGTTGGAGAGACGGTGGTGAATACCGGGAGTCCGCTGAGCGTCGAGCTGGGTCCCGGAATAATTTCGTCCATATATGACGGGATTCAGAGGCCTCTGCCGATACTAATGGAAAAAAGCGGCGATTTCATTTCGCGAGGTATCACGGTGCCTGGCGTGGACAGAGACCGAAAGTGGGAGTTCACCGCTTCAGTGAACAAAGGTGATGCACTCGAATCGGGAGACGTCGTTGGCAGCGTATACGAGTACCACATTGAACACAAGATTATGGTTCCGCCTCACGTCTCTGGGACGGTAACCAAAATAGAAAGCGGAGAATTCACCGTAGAAGACACGGTGTGTACCTTAGACAACGATACAAACATAACGCTGATGCAAAAATGGCCGGTGCGAATCGGGAGGCCGTACGCCAAGAAGCTGGACCCCACGTTACCCTTGCTCACGGGACAACGCATTTTTGATTGCATATTTCCCGTGACTAAAGGCGGCACCGCCATGATTCCTGGTGGATTCGGCACCGGAAAGACGGTGTCAGAACAAACGCTCGCCAAATGGGCAGATGCTCAGATTGTAGTGTACATCGGCTGTGGGGAGCGAGGCAACGAGATGACTGACGTACTTACCGAGTTTCCGGAGCTCGTTGATCCTCGCACCCAACAACCCTTGATCGAAAGAACCATCATGATCGCGAACACCTCAAACATGCCCGTCGCAGCGAGGGAGGCCTCGATTTATACAGGGATTACAATGGCTGAATATTACCGCGACATGGGATATGACGTCGCTTTAATGGCAGACTCGACCTCACGATGGGGAGAAGCGCTTAGGGAGGTCTCAGGCCGGCTTGAAGAGATGCCTGGCGAGGAGGGATATCCCGCCTATCTCGCGACACGATTGGCCGCCTTTTACGAACGTGCCGGCGGGGTTGTTTGTTTGGGCTCTGATGGACGAGCTGGATCTATCACGGTCGTCGGGGCAGTGTCGCCACCAGGAGGCGATTTCTCAGAACCGATAACACAAAACACGTTGCGGATAGCCGGCGCGTTCTGGGCCTTGGATACCAGCCTTGCGTACAGAAGACATTTTCCGGCCGTCAATTGGATCAACAGCTATAGTCTCTACATAGAAAGCGTCCAAGACTGGTTTGCAGAGAACATCGCGCGCGACTGGAGAGAGCTCCGAGACAAAACGATGTTTCTTCTCCAAAAGGAGGTCGAATTGCAGGAGATCGTTCAACTTGTGGGCCCTGATGCCTTGCCAGAGAGCGAGAAGGCGATTTTAGAGGTAACGAGAATGGTGCGTGAGGACTTCTTACAACAAAGCGCGTTTGACGAGGTCGACTCTTTCTGCCCCCTTGAGAAGCAGTACTGGATGTTGAAAGCAATCCTTACCTTCCACGATGCAATAACCGATGCGCTGAGCAAAGGGGCCTCGCTCCAGCAACTGCTTGACTTGCCAGTCAAAACCGATATCGCGCGCATGAAGGAACAAGAAGATGTGGCCACCATCAAAGGCCTCCTGGACAAAATAGATACAAGTGTCGCATCTCTGGAGGTCGCACAATGACCTCCCCTAGTCTGCTCACCAAAGAGTACAAAACGATCAACTATGTGTCTGGGCCGTTGATATTCACCGAGAACGTGAAAGGAGTGTCATTCGGAGAGACTGCCAAGATTACACTTCCCAATGGCGAAGAACGGACTGGTCAAGTTCTAGACGTTTCTCGAGAGCTCGCAGTTATTCAAGTCTTTGAGGGGACTAGCGGCATAGACGACCTTGAAACACGGGTCAGATTTACAGGGGAACCGCCGAAAATAGATGTCTCTCTTGACATGCTTGGAAGGATTTTCGACGGCGTTGGCAACCCAAGAGATGGGGGCCCTGCCATCATTTCTGAGGACAGCGTGGATATCGCTGGGACCCCAATAAATCCGTACGCACGGGACAAACCGGCGGACTTTATTCAAACGGGAATGTCCGCCATTGATGGCTTAAACACCCTAGTTCGTGGACAAAAGCTGCCGATATTCTCTGGTTCCGGCTTGCCGGCAAACAGGTTAGCCGCTCAAATCGCGCGCCAGGCGAAAGTGCTAGGCGAGGGAGAGAACTTTGCGGTCATTTTCGCTGCAATGGGCATTACTTACAAAGATGCGTCATTCTTCATGACGGATTTCGAACGGACAGGGGCGCTCGAGCGCGTGGTATTCTTCATGAATTTGGCAGACGACCCGACTATTGAGCGCGTCGCAACACCTCGGTGCGCTTTGTCCGTTGCAGAATACCTCGCTTATACCCACAACCTGCACGTGCTAGTTATTCTCACTGACATGACGAATTACTGCGAGGCTTTGAGAGAGATCTCCACCGCGCGCGAGGAGGTTCCGGGCCGCCGAGGCTACCCAGGATACATGTATACGGACCTCGCGTCAATCTATGAACGCGCAGGACGGATTAAAGGAAAAAGCGGATCTATTACCCAAATTCCGATCCTAACTATGCCCGATGATGATATTACCCACCCTGTGCCGGATTTGACAGGCTATATTACCGAAGGGCAAATCGTGTTGAGCAGAGACCTGTACCGGAGAGGAGTTGATCCTCCCATCGACGCGCTCCCGTGCTTGTCTCGACTGATGAACCTAGGGATTGGAGCCGAAAAAACCAGGGAAGATCACCGGAACGTAGCAGATCAGCTCTACGCTTCGTACGCCTACGGCAGAGATTTGAGACGACTGGTAGCGATTGTGGGGGAGGAAGCGTTGACTGAATTGGATAAGAAATATCTGGAGTTCGCAGACGAATTTGAGCGGAAATTCATCTCACAAGGAGATGAAGACCGAAATATCGAAACCACCTTCGCGATAGCTTGGGATCTCTTCTCAATGCTTCCCGAAGAAGAGCTCAAGCGAATCAAGTTGGATTACATTCAAAAATACCACCCGGTCTACAAGGGGAAATCACGTGGAACAAGTTAATCCGACCAGAATGGAACTCATCAAGAAGAGGGCTCAAATAAAGCTAGCGGAGCAAGGACGAGACCTCTTGCGCGAAAAAATGGACGCCCTCATTCAGGAGTTTTTTCACATTATGGTCTCGGTTTCCAAATCGCGAGAAGAACTGGAGACCGCAGCAGTCGCCGCGCAGCGCTCGCTGTGCGTCGCCGAAGCCGTCGACGATCTTACAGCTCTGAAATCCGCTTCTTTTGCAACGAAACGATCCCTGACCCTTGAGATTCGGGGAAAAAACATAATGGGGGTTCCCGTTCCTCTCGTTGAGCGAAAAACGGTCACAAAAAGCGTCCTCGAACGGGGTTACAGTATGATAGGGACGAGCGGCCGGATTGACGAAACGGCAGAGCGGTATGAAGCGGAGCTAGATCTGATCATCGGGCTGGCAGAAACTGAAACATCTCTTCGCAGGCTCGGAGACGAGATTCAAATGAACAGAAGGCGCGTAAACGCCCTCGAACAAGTACTCATACCTGAGCTAAAAAGCCAAGCCAAATACATCAAGATATCCATTGAAGAGCGGGAGAGGGAGGATTTGTACCGGCTGAAGAAGGTAAAAAAGATCCTCGAACGAAGACGGAAGGCTACAAAGAAAAAGCAGCCGGCTGCTTCTTATGGGCGCGGCGTAAGTCCGATCGTCTAGCCTGCGTCGACTGGCAAAAAAACGACGGGGTTACGCCTTCTCGGGACCGGTAAGAAGGGTTATTCCTTAGTTATTATCGCAGAGCAAACCTCATCAACCGCTATTTTTTCCGGTTTTTCCTTACTACTCACTTGATTTGCGATTTCTATGATTACCTGTAAATCTTTCTGGGTCAACTTTGCGAAAGAGATGCCCTCCCAATCGCTCCGCTTGATGCAGACCCACGCCTCACCTAGGATGTGCTTGAGCACGTCAATGTCTGTTGAAGTGAATGACTTCCACTCAGACGGCATTTTTCGCCGTATTTTTTCGAGTGCAACTTCAACGGCTTTTTCCTTGTGTATTTGAAATAGCCGTCTTCCAACTTCCTCGTCATGGGCTTCAGGCATAACACTACCCTAATCGTATTCTAGCTACGTTTAGATATCTTTTTTGGAAATCAATTCTTAAGAGCTGCCTATCGAACCTAGCACCGCGGCGGTTCGCGCGAACAGAGCATGACCCATTTTTTCCTTTGATCGGTGGTTATGCGCAGTGTGTCGGCCACATATCCCACAGCGGTGTCTCAGAGAAAGGCGACCGCCACAGATACGTTGGTTACGACGAAAAGATCTGTGTCACGCGGCTTCAGAACTCGCCGCTTTTTTCTTGATTTTCTTAAGCCTGAAAATATTTTCGCGTTCCATCTCTTCAAGCCTGAACATGATGAACGCCTCGGCCTCTTTTAAGTCCGGGATAACCCGAAACTCAAGCGCGTTTACGCGACGCTTAATCCTTTCAATTTCCATAAGCAGTCGCTTGACTGCGGTTTCGACTTCAGCCGCACGTATAATCTTGTCCAACAGCTCCTCGTATGCGGCTGCAGCTTCGTCAATCGCCGATGACGTCCCTATTATGCCGTACCCGCGCTCATCTATGCTATGGCTAATCGCGGTAAATGATACTTCGGGAACCGTGACTCCCATCAAACTTCTGCTCGTTAACGCGATTTCTGGCGTATGCTTCAAAGCAAACGCCGCTGAATAGACTTCAATCACGCCTTCGACCATTTCCGCGATATCGATCTTTTCCTTGGCGATTTTATATGCGTTCGCCAGATCCATGCTCGCATCTTTGACCTTTTCAAGGACGTCAAAGAACTCCAGCAAGAGCCCGTCGCGCTTCATCTTTAGCAGGTTGTAGCCCGACTCCGACAACCGTATCTTCTTCTTAATTTCAAGCAGTTCTGATCGCGTCGGTTTTACTTCCCTTAACGCCATACGTTCTCCTTGTCAAACGAGTATTGCCGCTATTCGCGCGCTCACCTATTGTGCTTCGGCGTTGCCGAAAGCCACGTTAGGAAGAGACTGCCGGCACGGGCTCCTCAGATTTTTTTGCGACGTGTGCCGGATGGTATTTCTCAATAAGCTTCCTGTCAATCCTGGTCAGTTGCGCTTCTGGCAACGTTGCAAGCAAGCCCCAGCCGAGCTGGAGCGTTTCTTCTATACCGCGATCTTCCTCGTAACCCTGTCGCACGAATTTGTCCTCGAAGATATCTGCAAACTCGAGCAAGGTTTTGTCACGATCGGAGAGTGATTCCTTCCCGACGATGGCTACAAGCCCGCGCAGATCTTTACCCTCGGCGTACCCCGCATAAAGCTGGTCCGATACTGCCTTATGGTCTTCACGCGTCTTTCCAACGCCAATGCCCGAGTTCATGAGGCGTGAGAGCGACGGGAGGACGTTCACCGGCGGATATATGCCCCTTCTATGCAGTTCACGCGATATCACGAACTGCCCTTCTGTAATATACCCCGTAAGGTCGGGAATTGGGTGGGTGATATCGTCGCCAGGCATGGTGAGAATCGGGATTTGCGTAATCGAACCGGTCTTCCCGCGGATTCGTCCGGCGCGTTCGTAGATCGACGCGAGGTCCGTATACATGTATCCTGGGTAGCCTCGGCGGCCCGGAACCTCTTCTCGAGCAGCGCCAATCTGCCGCAGCGCTTCGCAATAATTTGTCATGTCAGTAAGTATAACGAGGACGTGCATATCGTGTTCGTAGGCGAGATATTCAGCCGTTGTGAGTGCAAGCCGTGGGGTAATGAGCCGCTCAATTGCAGGATCATCTGCAAGGTTCAAAAACACGACGGCTCGCTCAAGCGCCCCAGTTCTCTCAAAGTCGTTCATAAAATGTCGCGCCTCTTCTGCGGTGATGCCCATAGCGACGAAAATGACGGCAAAGGCTTCTTCTGCACCCAATACTTTCGCCTGGCGCGCAATTTGCAGCGCCAAGTCGTTATGGGGCAGACCCGATCCCGAGAAAATGGGCAATTTCTGCCCTCGAACGAGGGTATTCATTCCGTCTATTGTGGAAACGCCAGTTTGGATGAATTCGGATGGGTTGTCTCGCGCATAGGGGTTAATCGCCGCGCCCGTTATGTCGAGTCGCTTATCAGGCACGATTTCAGGACCGCCATCAAGCGGTTCACCTGATCCTGAGAGTATTCGACCGAGTATATCCGTGGAGACCGGCATCTTAATAACTTCACCGGTAAACCGTATTTTCGAGTGTCGGTCAATTCCCGCCGTCGTCTCGAATACTTGAAGTGCTACCAACTTTTCGGACGTGTCAAGAACCTGTCCTCTTTTTACAGTTCCGTCTGCGAGGATGACGTTGACAAGCTCCATATACCCAACAGGCTCTGTTTTCTCAACGAAAACGAGGGGCCCTGCAATGGATGTTATTGTTCGATACTCTTTCATTTTCTTCACCCTATGCTAGTTCCGCTCGCATAGCCGTCTCAATCTCTTCAAGCTTGGTCCCGTATTCTGCTTCAAACTTGATTTGCGCCAGCTCCGACTTTGCTGGGACGTTCATGATCTCATCGACGAGTCTGCCCATATTGAGAGCTTTCCTCGCGAGATCGTCATAAACCATGATGGCCGCGAGGATGTCATGTTGCTTTTGAAGGGGACAGTACGTGTCAACCTCGTGATACGCATTTTGCTGCAAAAAGTACTCGCGAATCATCCGCGCAACCTCCAGGGTTAGTTGCTCATCATCAGGGAGCGCATCAGATCCTACTAGTTGCACGACTTCCTGAAGTTCACTTTCTTTCTGGAGTATCGACATAGCCCGCATTCTGAGTTCTTCCCAATCTCCGGCGACATGATCGACAAACCATTCCGAGAGGTTTTGGGTATAGAGGCTATAGGAATCGAGCCAGTTAATAGAGGGAAAATGGCGCCGTTGTGAGAGCTTGCTGTCAAGAGCCCAAAATACTTTCACAATCCTGAGTGTATTTTGGGTCACAGGCTCCGAGAAATCGCCTCCGGGAGGGCTCACCGCCCCGATAACGGTGATAGAACCTTCGTCACCGCCTAGTGTCTTGACACGCCCCGAACGCTCATAGAACTCAGAGAGCCGTGCGGCGAGATATGCAGGATATCCCTCCTCGCCGGGCATTTCCTCTAGACGTGAAGAGATCTCACGCATAGCCTCAGCCCATCGTGACGTGGAGTCTGCCATAAGGGAAACGTCATACCCCATATCGCGGAAATACTCAGCGATGGTCACGCCGGTGTAGACTGACGCCTCGCGGGCTGCTACCGGCATATTTGAGGTATTTGCTACGAGTACGGTTCGGTCCATGAGCGGCGCGTTTGTTTGCGGGTCTTCGAGCTCCGGAAATTCCGTGAGCACATCCGCCATTTCATTGCCGCGCTCTCCGCAGCCGATGTACACCACAATCTGCGTGTCCGACCATTTCGCGAGCTGTTGCTGCGCGACCGTCTTTCCAGAACCAAAAGGTCCAGGAATAGCTGCAGTTCCGCCCTTCGCCACAGGGAAGAGTGCATCCAGAATCCGTTGCCCCGTAACGAGGGGGGTGTCAGGCATTAACTTCTCAACCGATGGTCTCGACACGCGAACGGGCCATTCCTGCATGAGCTTGAGTTCTGTTCCGTCGTCTAGAGTGCAAATAACGTCTTCTACCGTGTGCTCTCCTGACGCTATCGTCTTTATCGTTCCGCCTTTCTTAGGAGGGACCATGATCTTGTGCTGTAAGTGCGGCGTCTCTTGTACATGGCCGAGAGCTTGACCCGCGTGGACCTCCTCGCCGGGCTTCACCTCCGGCACGAAGTCCCACTTCTTTGAATGGTCGAGTCCCGATGCAGCAACGCCCCTCTCGATGAAGTCACCTAGTTGCGCATTCAACACTGGAAGCGGCCGTTGAATGCCGTCATAAATTGAACTTAAGAGCCCGGGCCCCAGCTCAACGGAAAGCGGTAACCCCGTGTTCTCCACAGGCTCTCCTGGCCTTAGGCCTGACGTATCCTCATAAACTTGAATGATGAACTTGTCCCGGTCGATCTCGATGACTTCTCCCATAAGGCCTTCGTCACCGACCTTTACCAAGTCATACATCTTTGCTTCGATTCCGATAGCAGTAACAACAGGTCCTGCAACCCGGTATATCCTGCCCTTTTGCTCTACTTCCACAAGTCAACACCTACAGATCGCTTTATCTTCTCTCGCAAATGCGTGCGCTCTTCTCCCGCGCCGCCAATTGAGATCACGGTCGGTTCTACCGAGTCATCCAAGGCTATGCGTAGAGGCATCGACACCTTTTCCACATCGTCGCTATTAATGATTAATATGCCAATGTCCTCGTCCTTTAGGGCCTCCTTAAGTGTCGGCTCCAAATCAGCATCGGTGGTGATGAACGTTTTCCGCACGCCTGCTAATAGAAAGCCTGTCACAAAATCAGCGCTGCCGACAACTGCAACTTCCACGCAACTCACCGCATTACAAAACGTTTGCCCTAGAATGTATTCTTCTACAGTACCAGATGGTCTTTAATGATTTCTTGCGACAGTCCCGCCTCTTTGCCTCGCACTATCGCTTGGATGTTGTCCACTTCTGCGTCTTTGCTCAACATGTACCCCAGCATGGGCAGCACCGTCAACGGATTGAACGTAGAGATCTTCCACACGTGCTCGTTCAAGTATTTGTCCAGTCTCAGTTCGATCTTGCTCAATGATCCCATTCGCTCTGTGACGAGGTCGGAAATAGCGCCCCAATACCGATATTTGCCCAACAAAGCTACAAATTCGTCGAAGGGCGCATCAGCCATCCTCTCAATCTCCTTGTCCGAGAGATACAGTCCGCCCGGTATGACATATTCAAGGACGCGCGAGCCTGAAATGTCTGCATTTTTCAACCTGAATAGTGTTTTTAAGTTGGCGACGTCGATCTCCATTTTAATGACGGTCAAGTACAACGAAGAGCCGCCTATTCTCGATACGAGGTCAACCATTCTTGCATAGTAGAACTTGTCAAGTTCGTCTTCGACCTTCATCGAAGATTCAGTGTAGCCAATGTCTTTGATGACATCGTAATAGACGGTGCCTTTCAATGCAGCAATTACCTCTTCAACACTCGGCTTCCGTACGAGAGTCTGCAGGTACTCGCGCGAGAGCTCGCCACTGGGGACCAGGATCCTCACTATCTCCTCATCGGAAGCTCCGTACGTTTTTCCTCGCAGTATAGTTTTAATATTCCAGATGTCCCAGCGTCTGAGATATTCGACGATCAAGTCGTGAGGTTCGCCCATCGTCATCTCTATAAGCTTGGTGAATGTCCTCGCCAAGTTCAGGTGCGTAGCGAACTCAACCAAGTCTATGCCTGAGTACGTGCGCGCGAGTTCGTCGACTTCAGCTTTGTACTCCGACTCTTCAATAAATCGGGTTATTTCAGGAAGGGCCATGACAAGGAGTTTTGCGTAGGTCTCCTTCGGAAAGAGCTTCACCTTCATTGCGTGCACTCGTGCAGTGCTATAGGCGTATCTCGCCCTAGGCGCAGATGCTGAAGACTTGCCCTTTTTTGGCCGCGCGTACATTGCGCTCACACATTCAAAATTTCTGAGAGCTGCTTCAAGGACGTCTCACGCACGTTCCTGAGAAGCGTATCGAAGGTCAGGTCGTGTATGACGGTGCCATCTTCATTTTCCAAAACTATGCCGCCTGAACAGAGAATCGTGCCGCCATATTCCAATTCGGTGATTCGTCTCACTATTGATTCGTCGCTTTCATTTGAAAATATACGCTTTGAGTCAGTGTGTGATTCGAGCAGTTTTTTGATGATAGTTTCTCGCTCCGATTCAGAAAGCGCAGCTAGCGACCCCAGGGCTTCATTATATACGTTGTCAAGCAGTTCTTTTTTCGCGTTGAGGATCAATCGCTTAACATCAAGATTCGCGCTGGATATTTCCCTGTTTTTTCGACGCTCAATTTGTTGGACTGCCTGCTCCCGTCTTTCTTCGAGGATCTGATGTGCCGTGTTCTCGGCCCCTCCGATTATGGAAGTGGCTTCATCGGTTCCTTCTTGCCTGATGCGGTTCGCTTCCTCCTCTCCTCGCGCTAGGACATCCTTGACGACGACTTCCAAGCCCATGCGTCCTCAGATTGTAGGCAACGTCACGAAGAGCAATATCAAGGCCACGACGAGCCCGAAGATTACAATAGATTCCGGAATGACGGTCATGACCAGACCTCTCCCAAAGAAGCCTTCGTCTTCCGCCATAACTCCTATGGCTGCCGAACCAATGACTTGCTCGCCCAAGGCGGCTGCGATTCCCGTGGCGCCCACCGCGATGGCAGCGGACAAAGCGACCATACCTGCTCCAATTGGATCTACCATTTACTTTTCCTCCGTATACTTTCTCTCATAACCAAACGGCCTATATTTCGTTCCGCCTCCACGATAGAACTTCGTGAAGAACTCCACGTAATGCAATCTCAAGGATTGCAAGCCCGAATCCAAAATGCCCAGCGCAGTATTCACCGCGTGGCCAACGATTAGCAAAAGCACTCCAAAAATGACAAAAACCCCGCCCTTAGAGAAGAAGAGCGCATATGAAAGCTTATTCACTGCAAGAGCAATACCGGCCGAAGAGATACCTATCGAGAGCAATCGCGAGTAAGAAAGCACATTTGACAGAAGTGTCGGAAGCTCAGCGATGCCGATGATGCCCTCACCCATTATCAAGAAGACGAAGCCAACCACGGCGACTGCCAAGCCGGCCAACAGCGCTGGAGATATGCTGATCGCAGTTCCCGTCGTGAGAGGCGGCAAGATCTCAACGATCACGAGCACCCCACCCCACAGCAGAAGGAGCCAGCTCACTTTCGCGAACACTGCGTGCTTCAAACCGTGCTGGCGATATTCGTTGACAAATCCGAGTACATACCCAAGCGTAAGCATCAGGATGCCGATAACTAGGGTAACCAGCAGCAACGTGAGAACGTTATCAAAACGCGGAATAGTCGGATAAGCGTAAGAGGGCAGAATCAAACCTTTTGACCCGAAGAGCTCGACGCCAAAAAACTCGTTAAAGATAACTCCGAACACGAGCGATAATACACCAGCATAGACCAAGATCGCGGCTAAATCGCGAATGCCTTTCGATTTCAGCAGTCGTCGCACCAATAAGCCTATTACGATGATTACTACCCCGTAGCCAATATCGCCTAGCATCAGGGCAAAGAGAAAAGGATAAATCAGAGCGACAAACTTCGTTGGATCGATCTCGTTATATTTCGGGAGTGAAAAGGCCCTCACGAGCGTCTCAAAAGGTTCTGCAGGCATCGGGTTTTCGAGTGCTATAGGGGTTTTTTCTGCGCTGACTGCCTCTGATGTGTCAGTAGCCACCATAACGTGTCCATCAGTCGCGCGATCGACGTCGCGCTGGATGTGTTCGAGATTCTTTGTCGGGATCCAGCCCTCAATGATGAATGCATTCTTCGTCGTGGCGAATCGGAGCGGAGCTTCAGCTTTTTGCGTTGCTATCGAGAGGTATTCATCAGAAGCGAGAATGTAATCGATATATCTTTTCCGCAGAGCGCTTAGATCCTCCTGACGCTTTTCTTTTTCGGATTCAAGTTCTTTAAGCTGTGCATCGAGAGCTCCAAGTATCCCCTTCGGAGTGCCCTCAATTTCAGGAAGCGAAAGAGCTGAATAGCTCTGGTCCTGCAAACGTTTCAAAACATCGTCCTCAAATTCCTTGGGCACAAAAAGAGCGATGGCGTGCCCCTTCCCGTAGGGCACAATCTCGAGCTCATAATCATTGGTGATGTCGCTGATAGCGGGCAACCCTTTCAACGTCCCGACGAACACCGCTAACGACTGATAGCCGCTATACAAATCCAGGGGAAGATCAAAGCTCTTTAGAGGGTCGAGCAACCGCTTTTTGTCGTTGATGTCTTTGATGCGTGAATCTATGTCGCTTATCGTATCGGTTACCTGCGCAACTTCAACGTTGAGGTGCTCCGTTTTCTCATCGATCTCATCGGTGATAGTGCCTTCCGGGTACCTCTTTTGGATATCCTCTTTACCCGTGATGCTAAGATAACTCGCTATTGAGCGCAGGGATACGGCCCGCTCTGAGAGCTTCGCGGCATTAGGGTACGGCTTGCCGATCCTGAAGTCGTCATCTTCATCGACGAAGTCAGAAATGTGAACAGCGTTGTGCTTATGGAGGGCATCTATAACGATGCTCATATAGTCTTTCGATCCGGCAATGATGACTTTCGTCATCGCTTGCGGCTCAAACATAATGCGTCCTCTTAAACTCCTCAACTAAATAAGAGAGCGCTTCAGCGTGCTTTTTCTCGGCGCGCTCTTTAACTGTTAAGATTTCTGCGTCTCCCGCTTTGTGGATTTCTTGCTTGGCCTTGCTTATTTCTGCATCAGCGCTCGCGTTCAAATCCTCTGCTATCTTGCTCGCTTCCTTCTCTGCGGCATCGACAATTTCAAACGATTTCTTCTTTGCGTCCTCGATTGTCGTTTCCTTTTGGGTCTGCGCTTCGTCGATCATCCGCTGAACTTCTGCTTCAGCAGCCTTAATCTCGGACAGTACCTCTGGCTTCATGTGACCAAACCCATCCGATATAATAAATGGGGATGCTATTTAAGCTTTAGCAAAAGTTAGTTGAGCCGCACCGCGCTGCTAGAAAGCTCAAATTGACAAACCGCCCGTATGAGCGCGTTTGGCGCTATGCCCTCAGATAGTCGGGGGCGTACACGTCCTTGTTAAGAAGCACGTCACACGTCTTTATCGTGTCGAGCAGCTCTCGATCCTCGGTGTTTATGATTGCCGAAGAAAGACCAGCCCCGATGAGCATCGCCAAAAACGTTCTTTCTATCAGCCGTGGGTTCTTCGTATCGTGCGAGATATTGTTGAGGCCCACAGTCGTCTTTAGCACTGACGCGGGGCTCGTAAGCAAGCCAATTCGCCGCACCGCTTCGACGACCACAGGAGCTTGATCTTGCGCCGTACTCACGGGCAAACAAACGGGGTCGACGTACAGCTTTTCGACATCGATGCCGTGCTCGCACGCATTTGCGACAAGCGTCGCCGCCTGTTCCACTCGTTTGTCGACATCGCCAAGGATGAACTTCTCGTCCATCGTCATGCATATGATTTCTGAATCGTGCTCCGCGGCCAAAGGAAAAAGCGTGGCCATCTTCTCCTGCTCGGCGGGGATCGAATTGATCATCGACTTTCCTTTGACGTCGTCGATACCCGCTTTCATCACGTCGATTTTAGGAGTGTCAATGGAAAGCGTTACGTCAACCGCATCTTGCACAGTCGTTACCAGCCATTTCATCAGCTCAACGGCATCGCTCCTGCCAAGCCCCGCGTTGAGGTCGATGATTTGTGCCCCGGCGTCGACTTGCCGAATTGCAAGTTCCTGAACGGCTTTCGTATCTTGCCGATCGATAATCGCTCCGACCGACTTTGAGTAGCCGTTGATGCTACCGCCAATGATGATCATGAAAAACTCCCTCGCTAAAGTGCAAGTGACTAGGTGTGCGTAACGCTTTAACGCTTTCGCATTCGCGCGTACGACGCTACCCACCTCGCAACCTATATATAAAAATATAGTATATAAAGACACGTCAATTTTGAACACAATGTGAGGCTTTTGGGGCAATTTGAAGAAGGAATTCAAGGTTGTTTTTAAACCTGACAACAAGACTGTCAAGGTTGAACGAGGCACGACTGTACTTGACACAGCTACGAGCTCCGACATCTACATCGATAGCATCTGCGGAGGCCGAGGCAAATGCGGCAAGTGTAAGGTCCTCATCGAGGGGAACGTTCAGAGCGACGAGACTGACCTGCTAACCGCTGAAGAAAAAGCAGGCGGCTACTTTTTGGCGTGTTTGGCTCGAGTCGCAGGCAATTTGAAAGTGACCGTGCCCAAAGAGAGCAGGGTGGAATCACACCAAATACTCATGAAAAGCGTGACCACACCTCTGCCAGCGATTGACCCCCCCGTACTGAAGGTACCGCTTTCTCTGACTCCCCCTTCACTAGCTGACTACGTGAGCGACCTCGATAGAGTCACGCACGCGCTGCGCAATCTCGACATCGGGTACGTCACGATCGGGCTGCCCACATTGAAGAGGCTAAGCAGAGTGCTTCGAGAGAACCAATGGAATGTGAACGTCACGCTGATGGACCTCTGGGACAGAAAAGAGATTATCGATATCGGTGCTCCTTCAGATAACGATCTGATCGGAATCGCAGTGGACATAGGCACTACGACGATCGTCGTCGAGTTAGTGGATTTGACAACTGGCAGGGTGATTGACGCTCGATCTGACTATAACAAGCAAGTCGTGTACGGTGAAGACGTCCTTTCCCGAGTGATGTACACCGAAGAGCACGACGATGGCCTCGGCAAACTGACAAGTACCATCAGGTATGGTATCAATGACCTCATACGAGAGCTCGTTATCGAAAACAACGTGCGCTATGAAAGAATTTGTCGGGTGGTTCTTTCAGGTAATACCGTTATGATGCACCTTTTTTATGGGCTGGATCCCAAGTACATACGCCACGAGCCTTACATACCAGTGATGTCCTCCGTCCCCCAGATGAAGGCGGGGAAGCTCGACCTGAGCGTCAACCCCAACGCCTATATTTATGCGCTTCCGTGCCGGAGCAGCTACGTCGGTGGTGACGTCACAGCTGACATCATCGCGTCTGGGATGAGCGACAGTGAGGACGTCTCATTGCTCATCGACGTTGGCACCAACGGCGAGGTAGTGTTGGGAAACGATACGTTCCTCGTGTCGTGCTCGTGTTCAGCGGGTCCGGCCTTTGAAGGTGGCGAAGTTGAGTTCGGCGTCCGGGCGATGAACGGCGCAATAGAGCGCGTGTGGATCAACGACGGTCTGGTAGAGTACTCGACCATCGGTAACCAAAAGCCAAAGGGCATTTGCGGATCGGGTCTCATAGAACTCATCGCAGAGCTCTTCAGTAGTGGCGTTATTGACCGAACGGGGAAAATTCAGCTAGACAAGAACAACGTCAGAACCGAGGTCGGAAGCAACGGAAACCAGTTCGTCGTGGCGTTCAAAGAGGACACAGCCATTGACAAGAACATAGTCATGTCCGACGTGGACATTCAAAACATACTACGAACAAAGGCCGCGGTCTACGCGAGCTGTAACGTGCTGCTCAAAACGTTTGGCTACAAATTTGGCGACCTGTGCAACGTCTTCATCGCCGGGAGCTTCGGCAACTACCTTGACACCAAGAAAGCGATTACGATTGGATTGCTTCCTGACCTACCCCTCGATACGTTCAAGTTCATTGGAAATGGGGCTCTTGGCGGAGCGCGAATGGTATTGCTCTCGCGGAACCTGCAAGACAAAGCAGCAGAGATCGTCGAAAATATGACGCACATAGAGCTGAGCGTCAGCAGCATGTTCTTCAAAGAGTTTACCTCAGCCCTGTTCATTCCGCACACCGAACTTGATCAGTTTCCCCACATTGCCACACGAGTATACACATAAACAGCTAAGCGTATCCTTTTGACCTGACACGCCCTTTGCGAGATGATTACCCGCCCTCGATCACCGATTTCACAAGACGGCTGCTTGCCGGTCGCCCAAAGATAAGATACGTCGCACGAGTGGCCTGTATTTAAGTAGAAGAGCAGCGTAGGCATAGCGGTGGGGGTTTCCTCAGAGAGCATTACGGAGAGACAGCGTGCCAACCATTGCGATAACGGGCAAAGGCGGAACAGGCAAAACGACTTTTGCTTCGCTCCTTGTAAAACACTTGAGCGCTGAAAACGCCACTGTCTTGGCTGTCGATGCAGATCCGAACTCAAACTTGGACGTGCGACTCGGAATGCACGTCGAGCGAACGATTGGCGACTTACGAGAAGATCTTCTCAAAGAGCAGTTTCCCGCAGGGGTCGCCAAGAGTGAACTTATTGAGTATCAGATACGTTTGGCTCTCGTTGAAGGAGACACGTTCGACCTTATCGCGATGGGACGGCCAGAAGGACCCGGATGCTACTGCTATATCAACAACGTGTTGCGCGATGTCCTCGACAGGCTCTCCGTCAATTACGATTACGTTGTCATCGACAACGAAGCGGGTATGGAACACCTGTCACGACGCACGACGAGAGATGTTGATGTGCTGTTCATCATGAGCGACGTGACGGTGCTAGGCATAGTCACCGCGAGTCGGATCAAGAAGCTCTCTGAGGGCCTCAATCTTGTCGTAGGAAGAACGTATTTGGTGCTGAACGAAGTCGAGAACGCTATACCGGAAAGCATCAAGGACCAGATACAGCAACAGGAACTAGACCTCATCGGCGCTATCCCAAAAGATGCCTTAATTGGAGAGTATGCTTTGGAGGGAAAATCTCTGTTTGAGCTGCCTGGTGAGTCAGCAGCGTTTAAAGCAGTTAGCGCGATTGCAGAGCACTCGATAACTCTGTGAGCCTATCCGCTTGCAAGCTCTCTCAAATACTTTGGCAGTGCAGACGAATCTTTGACACCGACGATGACTTCCCAACCCGTAAGCTCCTCGAGTTTCATCTTCAGCATGGCGATCATGCCAGGAATTATGAGCTTTCGGTGATCCACCTTTTCTGCAACCTTGTATTCCTTAAGCGCCTGCGCGATTATCTCTGGCGTAAACTTGTCAGCGGCGAATGCGGTCATCACCGACAGGCCTTCGGTATCGACCACAAGAAGGCGCGCAGGGACTTTGCTCGCTTCAATATCGCTTGCGACGGTGAAATACGTGAGAGAGAAATTTGACGTGACGATGACTGGCGAGTTCCGGTCGGGCTTTCCTATGTCATAGAGGCCAGGATTGACCTGTATGAGCGCCTGGGGATCCGTAAAGATATTAGTCCTCAGCGTCGTAAGAGGGTATAACCGCGCGGCATCGAGGTCCCCAAAGATAATCAGCGACGCGTATTTCAGCGTTCCTAACGTGGCCCTTATCGCTTGCGTTTCGACGTCCGCCCCGTTGTCCATGTTTAGCATGACAGGGTAGCCCAGCGGCCGGAAAAGCTTCTTGACACTGAGCCGACGCAAAATCGTGAGCCATTCCAATGCGTCGCGCAACGGCTTGGCACCGAGATTTAGATCTAACACGACGTCATCGGCGCGCTCGCTCTTTGCTATTTCAGACAGCGACACAAGCTCATCGACGTCATCTGAGTAGAGCGCGAGCGGGCACGCGTACTGCCATGCGAGTTTTGCAAGTGCCGCGCAGTTGTTCACATTGCCGGCGTAAATCAACGGCTTGGCTTTCGATACGACCTTAAGCCCTGCTTCAACCACTTGAGGGTCATCGCTCATCAAAACGAACGGCAATCCGCTATTTTCCTTCACAAGCGTCACCACTTCAGAGAACCGCTGTGCATCCCCTTTCGATTTGATCGCGATCAAGTCCACGCCTGAGATGATGCCAATCCGCTCGTATTTCATCGCATCGAGCTTCTTGGCCCGTTCCGCGATGCTTTCGTTGTCGCTGTTGTCTTCGATTACCACCGCATATGCCGTCTGGTTGAAAAACTTCTTCTCGTGTCTGAACAGCTCGGTTTCGCCTCCGATTTCAAGGTCACCGACGGTGACAGTGCGCATCGGCGGCGAGGCGGAGCTCTCGAGTTGTTGCACTGCTTCGGGTGACACATATGGACATTTCGTGAGCTCTGTCTGCTTGTTCGCCAACATCATGGCAAACGCCAAGCACGTGGGAACCCCACATTCGCCGCAATTTTTTTTGGCGAGAAGTTTGAATATATCGAGCGCTGTCATCGGCATGGTCGTTATCCCATCAATTCATCGACAACTTGTCTCGTGATCGCTACAGACTTCGGGTGTCGGAGTATCAACGCGTTCGCGCCGGCCATCAAAGCCGCCAACGCAGACCCCACCTCCCAAAAGACCGCCCTTTCCCTCTCGTCGCCCAGCTTAGCGTCAACGCGATAGGCTTCCTTTGCGCTCCACGCTACGCTTATGTCGGCGATCATCGGAGATTGGAGCATCTTATCTCCTACGAGACCGGCGAGTTTAATCCGTTCCATAGCAGAGTATGCGTATTCCATCCCAAAACCAATTCCCGCCATAAGCGGGTCACTGACGATATGGTCGACTGGCACGCCAAACTCGGTGAGCATGATATTGAGCTGCTTGGCGATATTCACGTCGATGTTTGAGAACGCGACGACATCGTGGCCGTTGGCGGTCGCCGCCACGGCGATCGATTTGTAACTGTCCTGTTCCGCGCGGGCGAGCAAACACCGTTCTCCCTTGGCGGCGTCGCCGCAGAGCTCCATGACGCGGGCGTCCTTCTCATAGTCGCCACTTCCCTGTATTATGAGCGGTGCCTTCACCTGCGCGAGCACGGTCGACACGAGGGAGGCCGCATCTTCAGCGCTGACGTTTGCTTCCTCTGGATTCGTGCTCAGCAGCTTCAGACAGATGAAGTCTGCGCCATAAACATCAACGCACGCACGCGCCCACGCAACGGGATCCTTGATGACGTCGCCGATTTCATCGATAATGATGTGGGGGTAATCATCGCCAACGTGATCGATCACCTCCATTCCGATCGCCGGTCGCGAAACCTTGCCCTCGAACGCCAAAAACGGAAGCGTCGTCTCTCCGCCTAAAAGGAGTTTTTTATCTCTCGTTCCGCCTTCGTCATCAGTTGCCCCGAAAGCGATCTCCTTTATCTTTCCACTCCAACTTTCCTTTGGAATTGCTACCATCACCGTAACCCCCAAGCTTCTCACGACGGCGCGTTTAAAACATGCCCATCGGCGACATGCGTAGCGCCGGATGATCGACCTTCGCCAAGTACTCCGCTAGTTCATCCGCATCCGTCGTAATAGTTTCGTCGGCGATTTTGTCCACCAGGTCCGGCAAGCCTAGTTCCTTTGCCCTCTTTTCGAGATCTTCTCGTAGCGCCGTTTTCAGGTCTTTCGGCATCCAAACAACACGCGCTAGCCCCCCATCCGCACGGATAAACTTCTTACTCGTAATGAACTGCCTGCCGACGCCAATGAATCCGGGCGTTTGATTGCCCCCACCGACAGACCCCGCGAGGGTTGAGAACTTCATGCCGATCGGGGTCATTCCCGTGTACTCGCGGTTGACGACGATCACCCCCTGCAAATCATTGTTAATCGCCACGATGCACTCGAAGCATCCACACGACGTCTGCGGATCCTCCATCATAGTGTACTGATTCATCCGCTCGATGTGGCCGTGGGTGAGCTCACGGACCGCTTGGTTCACCTTTAACCACTGGCCTTTCTGCTCATCAATCGCGGCGCCCTTCTCAACCGGCTTGTTTGGCCCGTTTGGATCGATGCTGTACCCCGCAGCCGCATCTAGCCAGTTTAGTGCGCCACACAGCCCAAGGCGTTCCGGAGAGATGATGCATACGTGGCTCGGGGCGAAGCTCTGGCACAACGTGCACGAGTAGAACGAGTCGACGCTCTCGTCCGTCAGCCCTGCAATCCGCCGATCCCGCTCTGCATAAGCCTCCATAGCCTCGGGCAGATGCTTCTCCACCTCCTTCTCGTCGGTCATGATGGTAACCTGTATCCGGCTGATAATACCGCCGAGTTCTTCTTTCATCTTGTGGTAAAGGATGTCTCCGAAGTGCTTGAGGCGGAGCCCGTTGGCCACACTGTTCTTGCTGAGTCGCACCCAGATCAAGTTTCTCTGACCTGTATGCCACGCGCCTTCCGCATAGTTGATGAACTGATGGATGCGCCGCTCGACGACGGGCTCAAACTCGCTTTTCATGTGCTTTCCATACACTTCAACGAGAATCCCCAGCGCGGACACGCTACCTTCTTCCATCTCATCAACGTCCTTGCCGATGAGCGTGATTTGACCGTCCTTAACAGCATCAGCATCGCGAATCTTGACAAGCTCAAAGACCTTTGTCTTTGTCGGGCCTCCGCACTCGATGTAGGTCTGTGGCTTACGCACCGTTTCACCCTCGAATGCTAGCCCATAGGCGACCGGTAACGAAACTTCGCCGAACGTGACCTTCATGTTCCGTATCTCTATCGCGCGGGCCACGATCTGATTGTAATCCTTCTCCACCTCATATTTGCCCGGCACTTCCTCAACGTCTTGATCGGTGATCGTCGGTGAACCGTTGAACAACACGGCGAACTCAATCGCTGCCTTAATGTCATCAATGGGGCCTAACTGGACGACGACGACTTTCGGCCTTTTTGCGAGGTAATCGGAGAGACCGTTCCTATCGCCTGGCTTGACATTGCCAAAGGTCAGCGCGGCGCGGATCGCAAAGCTCAGCCCGTGAATTGCCTGCGTAAATTCGCCTACGCAAAACAGCAGCCGGTCAAGCCCCTTGTGTTCGCCAATCTCAATGCCAGCCTCCTTAATCTGCTGTATGGTATCAAAGCTAGGAATCACTAGCATGCCCTTACTTTGACAATCTCGTATGATCTTCGCAAGCAGTTTCGGGTCTTTCGCCTTCCCCACCAACACCAAAACTCCCGGTATCGTATCATCGACGAACGAGATCCCCAACTTTCGCAGCACCTCGTCAGCGACGAACCCCGTGTACGGAGTGGCTGCGTATGGGTCAGGATTGTCGATGTACTTGAGGGCTTCAACGATTTCTGCAGCGATCATCGTCGCTTCGCCCGAAGCCACCGCGTTTTCAAACGTGTACTCCTCTCTTATCTTCCCTCTTACCTCTCCGAGGAGCCGCGGCAGCTGTGCGAGTTTCGTCACTCGTTCCCCTGTCCACGCGGTGATACAAGGAAGATAATACCCAGTGCTCGGGTACCCTATCTCCTTATCGCGACCGTGCTGACGTATCGCCTTGTTCAGCAGCTGGTCTGCATACCCTGTTGCGATGATGGCCCCGTCAATCGCTTTTTTGTAGAGGTCCTCATTTGAGAGCGTGGGGGCCTCCACCGACGGCGTGGATCCGTTCCAGTACGTGACGCCACCATCTAGTTCGCTGTGCGCGTCCATCTTCCATCTGCGATACTGGACGGTGTTTATCAGCGTCTTCGCGGCGACCGTAGGATCGGGCTCAAATATAAAGTGACCACCGTAGACGTCTTGTGCCGTCGCCTGAGCGACTTCATCCGCAAGTGGACTCCCTTTAATGAACGGGTAAACCCCGACGTGCGTGGGCCATCCCGTTGCCACGCACCACGTCCCGATCGCCACCGCCTTTTCGCTCATGGCTTCGGGCGCGCTCGCGACGATGGGGAGGTCCTGTATGTCGACACCCATCACCTGCGCGAGCTCGCTGACGAAGTTTTCCACGCGCGAGTTGTCCACGCAAGACCCCATATGAAGGACGAGCGGTAACGACTGGCCTATGGTCTTTTCCCCGACGTCTTTGAGGAACGCCTTGAGGGATTCGCCGGCGTACTCGTCGACTGCTTCTGGCGTCAACAAGCCGTGCTTCGCGAGAGATTGAGCCGCACAACCGGTCACAAGCGTCAGTATGTTATTTTTGACCAGTTCCTTGGCGATAGTCAAATGACCGAGGTCGTGTTCAGCTTTCGTGGGATTGTTGCACCCCGCGATAAGTGCGATGCCTTGGACATCACCGCTGCGAATCTTTTCGGCCAGATGCGCAAGCGGTTCGTTTTCGTTGAAGCTACTCAGTAACGATTTTATGTACTCGAGACTGAAGCCTGCAACGACCTTGCTCGAAATGTCAGGAATGAATATTTTGGTTGGATCTCTGTTATTGTATGCTTCAATTGCGACGCGCACGATCTCTTGGGCGCCTTCGCGCGCCGCCGCTTCGTTGAATTCGATGTGTGTATCGCCGGGGATGCGGGTAATCGGCATCGTTGATATCAACTTTGTGTGAAAACACTGCGTCCAGAATCCCACCGATGGCGCGATACATTGATAATCGATGACCATCACGTCGACGACGCCCGTCATTATCGCCAATTCTTGACTCGCGAAATTCGTGACGAGCGGAATACCTCTGCGCATCAACAATTCGTTACCAGTGCAACAAATGCCGACGATATTAATCCCCTTCGCACCAGCGGCTATGGCCTCGCCTTGCAGCTCGTCAGCAGCGTCGCAGATGACTTCGCTCAGTATGGGATTGTGCCCGTGCACACAGACGTTCACGTAGTCCTGCTTTAACGCTCCAAGATTAGCCTCTGAGACCACCATCTGCGGCGCGCCAAACAAGACATCTGAGATGTTTGAGCTTATGTTTTCGCCCGTGACGTCGCCGAGTGAGCACTTGATCCCCCCGAATATTAACGGCACCGGATCAGCGTCGCACCCCATGTGCGTTCTGTGCATCACTTCCGTGATCCCTTTATCAATGTTGGTTGCCATGACGTCATTTCTCTCAAGGAGTTCCAGCCTCTTTGGGGGGAGCATGATCTTGAGCCAGCTACACGCCTGGTCATCGTTCCGCGAAAAGTCCTCCAAAGCAGCATTCGCCACCGCCATCGCAAGTTCACTTACGCTCTTCTCGTTCTCGAGACCGAGCTTTGCAGCAAGTGCGCGCAGTTTCGCCTCATCTTTTACGCGATAGCCAGGTGCCTGACCCTCACCGACCCCTTTAAGCGCCCACGCCAAGTGCCGTCCGTGGTCAGAGTGGGCTGCACAACCCCCTGCCATCATGCGGATCAGATTACGCGCCACAATTGTGTAATCTTTCGCCCCACAGACTCCTCTTTGTGGCTCTTTTCCAAAAGGATTGATCCGGCAAGGTCCCTGCAAGCAGATCCGACAGCATAGACCGGACTCGCCGAACCCGCACTGAGGCTGCATGGTTTCGGCCCTATCCCACATCGTTTGCATGTTGGCCCGCTCTGCACGTGGTAGCATCTCGAGCGCCGCGGGGTCCACAGTTACCGCTTTTGTATTTCCTTTGCTACGTCTCTTGTCCATATACCAATGCACCACACTTGCACGCAAGAACGCACGACAACTCCGCTGCGCCCTCGCATAGATCGCACTTAACCGCTTTACGATCGCGCGTTAATACCGCCCCAAACGGGCACGCATCAATGCAGGCGAAACAGCCGGTGCAGCGTTCGTCGTCAATCGTCACAACGCCAGCTTCACTCTTTACGATCGCACCCGCTTCACACACGTCGATACACTTCGGCCGCTTGCAGTGCAAACACCGTGTGAGATGTAACCTGCCGTCCTTGTATCCGACAGAAAGCCTCGAGATCGGGCGAGGGTGCTCAGACATCGCAGTGTTAATGTCGCCTGACTGGCTGTGGCGCAGGGCGCACGCGAGCTCGCACGTCTTACACGCTGCACAGTTCTTCGGAATAAACCTAGCGATCAACATGAGCAACCGAATACCATACCGTTGATTTTATAGAACCCCTCGCTGCAATTGAGTACGGTTCACGGTATTCATAATCTTACCTGGTCCTACCGCAGCCGCCGCAGAAATCGCTGAGCCACTGGGTGCTTGTGAAAATGCGGGCCCTCCACATGGACGAGGCAAAGTCTCTGTCGCATTCTGCTTCAATGAAATAACGCGATATTAAGCCTTAGGCAACGATCTAATGCTTCTATTATTTTATATAACCTTAGCCATATATATGTATGGTCTTACCAAAACGACAGAAAGTCTTTATAGTGCACTAAAGCGAGTAGGTTACTGATGGGACTTGTGAACGTCCGTTTATTCGCAAATTTGCGCGAAATCGTGGGACAGCCCCACTTAGCTGTAGAAGCAGGCACAATACGCGATGTACTCGTGGCACTTCAGGCAGAACACCCGGCATTGCGGTCCGTGCTCTGTGACGACGACGGTGAGGTTCGCTCATATATCACGATCCTCGTAAACGGCAAGAATATACGCGAAATGGAAGCGCTTGCCACGATTCTGTCGGATGGCGATGAAGTTGCTATCTTCCCGCCTGTTTCGGGCGGCTAACGAGTGCGAATATCAATCAGAGAGGTCGACGTACCATTTGGTAAGTTGGTTTAGTGAGCCTTCCATGCCCTGATAATCTCCGAGAAGCTCATAACCGAACGCAGTCAGCTTCGCTCCACCCCCCTCTTTTCCGCCTCGCGTCCTCTCAACGAGAGTCCGACCGAGCCGTTTTTCAACGACGTTTATGCGTTCTAGAGCGTAGCGATACGACATCCCCAGCTCACGCGCCGCGGCGCTTACAGATCCAAGCTTATCTATTTCGACAAGGAGCCGCATCGTGCCGAGGCCAAACACGAGTTCCCCATCTTCGCCGACGAACCACAGTTTGAATCGTGGTCTGATTCTCATGCTGGTAAGCTATAATAGTCCATGTGCACACTTAACCATAACGATGAAATTCAACACACGAACTCCGTTCGAAGCAGCGCTGGATACGTTCCTCACCACCATCGTGCCGATCGAAGAGACCGAGGTCACGCCAATACGAGAGGCGCGAGGAAGGGTGGTAGCGCATCAGATCATCGCACAAAGGGATGAACCCAACTATCGACGCGCCGCAATGGATGGCTACGCCGTCGTCGCCGACGACACGTTGGGAGCGAACGAACATTCACCAGTCGTTCTTAGAGTTGGCGACTCAGTGAGGCGCGGTGTGGCCTCGCGGGTTCACACCGGATCCAAAATACCCGACCAGGCCGACAGCGTCGTGATGGTAGAGGACGTAGAACGTCTCGGCGACGTCGTTGAGGTTAGAGCGCAAGTACATCAGTTCGAAAATGTCGGCCTCAAAGGGGAGGACATTGGCCGCGGTGATGTCGTTGTTGAAACCGGCCATCAACTGCGACCTGCGGACATCGGTCTGCTCGCCTCCCTCGAGGTTCGCGACGTTACCGTCTACCGGCGACCAGATGTCGCAATCATACCGACCGGAGAGGAGCTCGTTGAAAAAGAGCCTTCAGAAGGGGAAGTGGTCGAAACAAATGGTCTTATTACCGCGCTCCTAGTAGAACAATGGGGGGCTCGTTACCGCTATCGAAACATCGTTACCGATGCGCGAGAGCTCATTGAAGCCGCGTTGTTGCGGGACATCGATGCCGACCTGATACTTACGACGGGGGGGACCTCAGTTGGCATTCGAGACCTCGTGCCAGAGGCGGTGCGTAAGCTTGGCAAGCTTCTGGTACACGGGATTGCGATCAGCCCCGCAAAGCCTACTGCGCTTGGGCTTGTGGAGGATACCCCCGTCGCGTGTCTGCCTGGGTTTCCGGTCGCCTGTATCGTCGCTTCATACGCATTTATCAAGCCAGCGGTCCATCGTTTCGCTCACTTCGAACATACATTTGAGCGGACGGTGACCGGCGTACTGGCGCGAAAGATCATGGGAAAGCCCGGCTCGCGAACGTATGCGCGAGTGGCTATCAGGAATGGACGCGTCGAACCCATTATGGTGTCTAAATCAGGCATACTTCCTGCATCAGGCATACTCAGCTCTATGGCTAAAGCAGACGGATTCGTTATCATTCCAGAAAACGTCGCAGGGTACGACGAAGGTCAACAGGTAGAAGTCGTGCTGTTCGACTAGCGATCAACGTCGCCTAGAAGCAGGGCTTACCGCTCTTCGGAAGGGAGTTACCGATTTACGCAGGGCTTCAAGTGCGCCGAGTTGAATCAATCAAGTGAATTCGCTGGGTCGCTTCCATCAGGCGTGCGAACCTAAGACAAAACGCACTTGTGAACCAGATTGGCTAGATGACCTAGCAGGTGGAAAACGCCGGGTGTGCGCGCCTAGGTCCTCGATGGAACGAGCCACCACGTTTTCGGTCCGCCCCAATATCGACGCAAGCAAGAGCTGTCTCTTGGCTTGTCAAGCTCTGCCCCTGTTCTAGGCAACTTTTTATTGTCAGAAGTCCCATACCAGTTGCCATCGGGGTAGTAGGGTAGCTTGGTCCATCCTCGAGCGTTTGGGACGCTTGGACGGCAGTTCGAATCTGCCCTACCCCATCGGCTTAATACGCGGCATCGAAACCCCTACATTAGGACTCGTAGCCTAGTCAGGATAGGGCACCGGCCTCCTAAGCCGGCGGTCGAGGGTTCAAATCCCTCCGGGTCCGCCTTTGCGCTTTCAACCATGCTCACGCGACATTTAGTTAACGCCAACGATGAAATGCACAAGCGGACTAGACAGCACCTCCCCTGTAGATGCAATCGTTCGCTCGCACTTAGACTTTGGCCTCCCTAGCGCGCAACTCGTCACGAACGCCAGCTGACTCATCACACCTGGGCACGCGCTTGAAAAGGGTGACGACGAGCTAATTCTATGCTAAGCTCGAGTGCTAGCAGCTTTGAGCAGCGGTCAACCCGTACTCGTGTGCCAATTCGCCAGACCTAGTTTCGCAAGGCGCCGGACGCCCCGTCGATCTGGTAAGCGTTAGAGGCGAAACTCGAAAGCCGCTACAGGATAAATCAGTTTGTGCTGAACCAAAATATCCGGGTCGATCTCCCCAAAAGTTCCTGCGGCCTGTCCATTGACGATAATCGTCGCACGCCTTCCCTCAATGAATGATGGGTCGCCAGATTCGGTGACCTCAAACGGACGGTCGAGCTCCCGCAAGACCGCATTCACGACCTTTTTTATTTCCGTGAAATTGGCTGAGCTGGATGCAATAACGCCCGCACAAAGGCGACGTTCTTCAGCCGCTTCGGCGACAAGGCGGACAACGTCACCCACCTCAAACACCATTTGTGGGTACTCTCGGTGCTGGTTGAGGGCCAACGTGTCTATCAAGCCAGGCAACAAACTCGTTCGCAAGCTAATGTGCTCCTCAAGCAGCGGATTCTCAATAATAACCGCTTCGTTGGGATCGGACGCCAACATAAGCGTGATCACCTCAAGGAATCCGAGCCCCTGTAGCACGCCCCTAACGACGGTTGACCGCTGCTCTTCTTCCAGCTTGCTGCCGATAGTTCCAAGCTTCGGAAACGAAGGCGGAAGGTTTTCGTAACCAAAACCGATAGCAATGTCTTCTATGATGTCAACCGGATGCATGATGTCAGTCCGGTAGCACGGAACGGACACCGTAATCTCGCCTGCGTGCACCTCAGCGTCCATCCGCATTTTTTGAAGTGAGGTCGTGATCACTTCGTCCGCGATCTCGGCGCCAATACGCCGCATTACGTCGCTATTTTTGACGACAAAGGTCGAGATGCCCATGTTGGGAGTATGCAGCACCCGATCGCCACCTTCATAAACGACGTCAACCGTCTCGATCGACGCTCCTCGGTCATGCAGCGCTGCGACAAGTATATGAAGACAGTCTTGAATGGCTTTCAGCTCGGTACCCGTCACGTCAATGAAGAGATCGGTCGTCTTATCGGTAACGCGGGTGAGCTCACCGTTAATAATTGGCGGGAATGAGAGAACGTGATCGTTTGCGTCTAAGATTAAGGGGTGGTGATCGCCAACGATGTGTGCATATTCCTTTCCCTTCGGATGGACACGAAGAATCTCCGCGGGGGTCATCGGTTCGGAAAAATCGAGTGGTATAAACGCGACTTCACCAAGAGTGTACCTGAACGGCGGGGAGACGCGAGAGAGATCGTGAATCCCTATGGAAGCCTTTCTGCGGTCCCGCCCGATCCCCCAATGCAGGTCTTCCTGTAGATCGATCAAAGACTTAATCGTCCTTTCATCGATCGTAATCCCTCTCACAACGGCGCAAACCACGTGTGGGCGCACCGCGTTTACCGATGGGTCGACCCCGATTTCGATGCCCGATGGTGAGGTCGCATACGCGGGAAGACCCCTTTCTAGTCCCATCATCCCTTTTATCGCTCGGGCCGCCCCTTCAACACTAAACAAATCAGGCCTGTTTGGGAAAAACTCGACCTGTATCTCGTCGTCGACGCACTCAACATCTGCCCCGAGGCGCGGAAGCAACTCAACGATCGTGTGAACGTCGGCGCCAACCATCTCCTCAAGCTCCGCACGATTAAGGGTAACAACTGGCATTTGAACACCTCAACGCAGCACGCTTGGCGTATCGCGCAGCCAAGCGACGTCACTCATATAGAGCTTTCTGATGTCGGCCAGCCCCATTTTGAGCATAGCAATCCTCTCAATACCAATGCTGAATCCCAAAACGCTTTTGAGCCCTAATGGCTGAGTCACTTCAGGCCGAAAGACGCCGGCCCCTACCAGCTCAAGCCAGCTGCCGTCCACAAAGACATCGCCCTCAAGGCTCGGTTCGGTGAAAGGAAAATAGCCGGGTCTAAATCGAACGCGATCGAATCCGAGCCGCTCAAAGACCGCCTTAAGCACGCTGATCAGGTCGGCCAGGCTAAGGTCTTCACCGTGAATTGTCCCCTCGCATTGGTGAAACTGCGGCAGATGCGTTGAGTCCATGCTTTCTCGTCGGAACACGCGGTCGATTCCGAAAATCATTGTCGGGGGCTGCGGATGGCGTACCAGATAACGAAATGCAGACCCGGTCGTGTGGGTTCGTAAGACCGCTCTGCGCGATCGCTCGAGGTCAAACTCGCCCCCCCACCCTACAGAACCCTCGCAACCGAACTTGTGTGCTGCTGCCACGCGCTCTGCTAAGTCCGTTGGCAATTCCAGCGCCGCTGGACGACTGAGGTAGAACGTGTCTTGTTCATCGCGTGCGGGATGGTCTTGCGGCACGAACAGAACGTCGAAATTGTGGAATTCACTTTCGACGATCGGCCCCCTGAACTCGGTAAATCCCATCGAAATGAAGATTTCGCGCATTTCATCAATAAGGCGTCGCAGCGGATGTGCTTTTCCAGGATAAAGCGGGAGGGTAGCGGCACTTACGTCGTAGGGCTTCAATCGTCCTCGCCAAGCCCCAGTTCTAATGAGTTCAGACGTAAGATCAGCAATATCATAGTCGGCCGCGGGTGATGCACGCAGTGGCGTTTCGTCGCCCGCTTGGGTCAAAACGACCTCACGTGCTACAATCTGCTGTGCGCGAACGACATTGCGCTTTTCGAGCTCTTTGAGAGTCGGTTCTGCTACTTGTCGCTCAACCGAGACATCATTCAAGGTGAATTGCATCCCAACCTTGACGTCCTGAAGTATGCGCTCCTCAGGCAGTTCGTCTGCCGCCCGAGGTGAGAGTACGGAGTCGCCATTCGCGGTCTCGATGACGGCCCATCCGCGACGCTTGAGCCAGCCAATAGCGATTGACACGGCTGGAAAGATGCTCTTGAGGTCCGTCAGCAGAGTTGGCCCATTTATGAGCAAGTAGTCGTGAACCTGCCGTTCTGGAAGCCCCTTGTCAGCGTAGGTTACGCCCTCAGCGGTGAGTTCGTAGACAGTTTCGATGATTTCCTTTACCTCCGCTAGCCCCTCTGTTTGAAGAAGGTACGCCGATTGAAGGACTGCCTCGGTTTTCAAGCTGGCGTCTTTTGACAGGGCTTCAATGGTCGCTCGCTTTGCGCGCTTAAGGGCACGAAAAAGTGTCCAGTCATTCTTCGATAGTTGCACCATACGAATCTCTGACGTTATAAAGGGTAAAATACGCGTATTGCTACTCACCTACACACGGTTATTATTTATTGTTACCTGTCGACACGAACCATATGCAAGCCAAAATGACGGTGTTATCGCGCAGCGAGTCTCTCTGGCTGAGCCTCAGCGCGGCACGGAGGATGGCTAATGGCAGATTATCGAAAATCCATTTTCTTGTTCAGGAGAGACTTACGCATAAGCGACAACACTGGGCTGATTGAAGCGTCTCAGGCCTCTAAAACGGTGGTGCCGTTGTTTATCTTTGACCCGAGACAAGGACGCGAAATCAGTACTTCAGTCCGAATGCGTTCCAGTTCAGGATCGAATCACTCCAGGACCTCGCCCACCAAGTGACGGCGGCACGTGGCCGATTATCCATTTTTCGTGGACGCCGAGAGACGATTGTGGATCGCCTTGTCGCTGAGGAGGATATCGAGGCTGTTTTCATAAACAAAGATTATGCCCCGTTCAGCAGAACCAGAGACGCCGCGATCGCAGAAGCGTGCCAAAACAAAGATGTCGCGTTTCGCTGCTGTTCCGACACTGCTCCACAAGCCAACTCACGTCCTGAAAGACGATGGGGAACCGTATACGATCTTCTCGCATTTTCTCAGGAAAGCGCGCTCGGTTCCAGTCCGACCTATAAATGTTGCTGAGGTCGGCAATCTTTCGAATGTGCGCGTCGCGTCAGAACAACACGAGATCCGTGATGACGCTTTGAAACCTCTGAATCAACGGACCTATATGCGCGGCGGACGCCCGCAAGCACTCGAAGTGCTTGCTACCCTGCATCAGTTCGTTGATTATGCAACCGCTCGAGACTACCCTGCTAAAAACGCGACAACGAGGCTTTCGGCACACCACAAGTTCGGCACGTGCTCAATACGCGAGACTTACCATGCCATCGCGACCCAACTCGGTCTCGAGCATCAACTCATTGTTGAGTTGTTTTGGCGTGACTTCTACTCGCACATTGCGTATTTTTTCCCCCACGTCTTCGGCGGCTCGTTTCATCCGCAGTATAACGCTATGGTATGGGATACCGACCCGGCCAAATTTAGCGCGTGGTGCGCCGGGAGGACAGGGTTCTCTATAGTCGACGCAGGGATGCGAGAGCTGAACGCGACTGGATTCTTGCACAATCGGGTCAGGATGATCGTCGCATCATTCCTCACGAAGGATCTGCACATCGACTGGCGCTGGGGAGAACGCTACTTTGCGCAGAAGCTTGTGGACTACGATCCCGCGGTCAACAATGGAAACTGGCAGTGGTGCGCGTCGACCGGCTGCGATGCGCAGCCATATTTTCGGATTTTCAATCCTTGGCTGCAGCAGAGACGGTACGGTCCTGATTGTACGTACATCAAAGCGTGGATCCCGGAATTGCGGGCTATCCCCCCTGCCCTTGTCCATTCTCTCGACAAGCTAAAGGACAAGACGATTCCTGGCTATCCTGCGCCGATCGTTGATCATCCAAGGGAAAGCAGCCGTGCGAAAGAAGCTTTTCGCAAAATCGCAAAAGGCCTGTGAAGGGTGGGCGGGGCTCCATTTCACTTGCATCGTAACTTCGCCACCGATCGCGCATCACATCGAAGCGGCATCATAAACTAGTAAGCGCAGATCTTTTTTCGAGACTGGACGAAAAGCTACGACCTGAGGCGCAAAACGACCGACGCAGCCACTACCTCCAGGCGCTTGCGTCAGCAGACGCTAAACGCAGAACCCTTTGAGAATAATCGATCCTCACCGCACGCTGTTTAGAGGAGGGGTTCCTTGATCACGTCATTCTTGACAGTCGCGGATGATAAAATCTTCTATTCGGTCTTGCGCTTGCTCGCGCGCAGCCTGGTGATGTTTCAGGAATTGCACGACCTTGTCAGCAAGCTCATTCTTACACTCGCCGCAAGCGCGCGCGCCGCGCAAACACTCTTCTCGCAGCTCAACGGCCCGCTTATCGTCCTGCTCAAAGAGGTAGAATGAGTACTGATACACCGCACAAATATCAGGCACCCCACCTAGGTCCCTCTGTTCTTGCACCGTCGTTCGCCCTCCTGTAAAGGCGTTGGCAATTTTCGTGCGCGCCTGCTCTGGACTATCTGTGGTGAAGATGCTGGTTTCAGGAATCGATGCAGACATTTTGTCCAGTCCTAAGAGGCTCGGGAAAAAACGGCTGTGGATTAGTGCGGGCTTGTAGTACCCCATTTTGGGAGCTACATCACGAGTTATACGAAAATGTGGATCTTGGTCGATCGCACACGGGATCAACACCGGAACGTTTCGCCCGGACAATATCGCGGGAAGAAATGCTGGCGCCGATTGCATACTCGTGAAGAAGACCATTCCGATGTTGGTGCTGCTGTCGAATCCGAAGACCGCACGAGCTGCCGAAAATGTCACCCGCTTTGCCACTTCTAGCGCAATCGGATAGAGGGTTCGTGCGTACTCCGTGTCGAGGAATATCCGAGTCTTCTCTGGATCAAAGCCGAGCGCTATTAGATCAAGGGCATTGTCATACGAAAAACCGCGCGTCGCACTAGCACTTAGCTCGTCCTTCTGTAGGAATTTTTCATCGTCGGTCATCTGAAAGTACAGATCTGCGTCAAACGCGTCTTGCAGGTATTTCGTGAAGATCCACGGCATCAGATGACCAAGATGCGTGTGCCCTGAAGGCCCGCGCCCGGTGTAGAGGACGAATTTTTCACCCGCTTCGTACCGATCGAGTATCCAGTTAAAGTCTCGGTGCGAGAAGAATACCTGCCTTCGCAACATAGGCGGGATTGAGCCGGTAAGCCTCTTGAATCGCGCCAAGATCGCGTCGTCAATGGGCTGCGTGCCAAAGAGCGCCGTCAGCTTGTTATAGTCGACGTTGCCTTCTACTTCCCACGGTGTGACGAGAAATTCATCGCTTGGCATCGTTGTCAGCCCTGTTCGGATATATATTTCGGCTAGTGATAGTCACGAGCAATTATAAAGACACCGCATAGTAGCGAAGACCTCAGGGCGCTGCAACGTGCTTGCTAGTTCGGCGTGTCGCGACGTCGCGTGCCAACGTGCCGGCGGGTTACGGTTTTGCCCGCCCAATGTCAAGGTACTCGAGACCGTTTTTTCCACCATACGCAAAGATCATTCGTTTGCGCACGCCGTGTGCGAGACGCACGGCGCGTGACATCTCCGGAAGCATCACGACGTAGTCCTCCGGAAGTGCGTGCACGAGGTACTTCGAGTGCGGTATCGCGCGTACGTCGCTGACTTGCTCATATGCCCTAAAATGGCTGCCAAACTTGAAACCTGTTTTCACGACCAAACCGCGATCGCGAAGATCCGTGTATACGTCAAGCTTCCTCACGAATTCTGGTTCGAGGGCATTCGCCTTGCGCGTGAATTGCCGTGTGGTGAAGCGCTTGTTCGTCGCCCCGTCCTCAACTGGCAACCCGAGTCGCATGAGGTACGCGCACTCAAGAAGCGAGAGCTGGAGCAATTTCTCGTCAACGAGCTTTCCGTAAAAGCCAGCTCCGTAGAGCTGCACGGCGTGTTGCTGATCCCAGATAACGACTCGGTCGTCAAGAAGGGTGGCGTCGGCTTCAGAGAGATCCACCGTTAGGGGCGTCATCTTGCCCTGCATGCGCGCGTTTTTAGCTTCGTAAAAGGTCAGATCGCTTTCCCCATCAACGACTGCAAGCAGCATCTTTTTCCGCACGTTTTGAGTGAGTTTGACCTTTTGCACGAGGTCAGCAAAGGGAACAGGAATACGTTCTGAAAGCACGTAGACATAAGCAGAAGCCGCACCCTCGCCTGGCCGTCCTCCGCGCGGATAGAGCCGGAAGTCCGTCACGCTTGGTTGCACGTAGTAACCACGTTCGCGAAGGTCCTTATAGACCACATATTTGAGGTCAAAGTACGGTTGCTTCCCCGAAGCTCTTTTCATAAACTCTTTGAGCGAGACCCCCAGCTCAAGCCGATCCCGTTCTATCAAGAAGGCAGCTTCGACGAGTGACAGCTCGAGGCCGTCGCCTTTCAACCGACCATAATAGCTGAAGTCCTCCTCCGCAAAGGAACCCTTAGAGAGCACCACTTTGTCGCCTTTTATGTCAAACACCATCTTCGCGCACCGTTCCTGTCATTTCCCATTGCTGATGACGCGATATTACTTTTTCCCCCTAATGCATAGCTTAAAATAGCATTCGGCGGAGAATCCTATTATTATCGGGCATGGTCAGAGGATGCACTCAGTTGTAGATTCAATTAGCGGTCAGTTTGTGCCTCTCTTTCCCTTCACCTTTTTCAATGAAATGCAGTCGCGCGTACTGCCAAGTCTCCTCGCATCGGACGAAGACGTTGTCGTTGCCGCGCCGACCGCATCCGGAAAGACTGTCCTTGCTGAGCTTGCGATGGTTCGGGAGCTTTCAAAGCCGCGAAGCGGCAAAATCCTCTACCTCGCCCCGCTGCGGGCGCTGACGAACGAGAAGGAAGGCGACTGGCAAAGACTGTTTGAGCCAATGGGATTTAGGGTCTATGTCGTTTCTGGCGAACGCGAGCTGGACCCGGCAAAAGCCCGCAGCGCACACATCATCATATCGACGCCGGAGAAATGGGATTCTTCGAGCAGAAAGTTCAGCACGACACACAAGTTCGTAAGAGACGTCTCGGTTATTATCATCGATGAGGTGCATCTGCTCGATTCTGATGGGCGCGGTGGCGTGCTTGAGGCTCTGATTACGCGGATGAAGCGCATCAGGGACAACAAAGTCCGGATCGTTGCACTCAGCGCGACGATGCCCAACGTTCGCGAGGTCGCTCAATGGATAGGAGCCACGGAAGAGCGAACCTTTGCCTTTGACGATTCGTACCGCCCAGTTCCACTCAAAGCCGACGTTTTTGGATACAATCCTGGCAAGAACAAGTTCGTAGACAAGTACATTAGACTTTACAAGGCCGTCTCACTGATCGAGCCGCACCTCGCCGGCGGTCAAGCCCTCATTTTCGTAGCAACGCGGTCCGACACGACCCAGGCAGCGTCAAAGCTCGTCGAAATCTTCGCCACAAAAAGGGCGAAACTTGCAACACAAGAGTCCGAACAAGTAGCAGCAGGAATCAAGAACAAATCCCTCGGAGACGCCGTGCGCAACGGCATCGGTTTTCACCACGCGGGTCTTGTGAAGCAAGACAGGGACCTTATTGAGGGGGCTTTCAAAGCCGGACACATCAAGATACTAGTCTCTACGTCGACGCTCGCCTGGGGCGTGAACCTACCTGCACGTGTTGTCGTTATTCGCGACATCGCGAATGAAGCCATCGATGAGGAAACAAGCTCATTGGATCTGCTCCAAATGCTCGGTAGGGCTGGAAGGCCCCAGTATGACGAACGTGGATTCGGGTGGATTATCGCTCCACGCGACCGTGCGGACGACTTCGTGCAGATGTTGCGGGAGGGGCCACCCATACGCTCGCAGTTGCACACAACGCTCAGTGAGCATTTGAACGCCGAAATTAGCATGGGTACCATCAAGAGCCGCGAGGATGCACAACAATGGTTTAGCGGGACGTTTTACTACGTGCAACACCCGGAATCAAGTGTTTTGTTGGACGATCACGTAAACGCCCTCATCGAAAAAGGCTTCGCGGTCGAGGCACAGGATAATCTGCTTCCGACCGATCTTGGCACGCTGGCCTCGAAGTATTATCTTCGCCTCGACACTGCTCGCGGATTCAAACAATTGAGAGAAGGGCCTTCAGACGAGGAACTGCTCGACGCCGTTGCTTCGGCTGAAGAGTTCACCGGCGTGGTCGTTAGGCGCAATGAACTGTCAGCGATAAAGGGCGCGCAAGCGCACTATAAAGGGCCAAAGTCCAAAGTACATGCGATATTGAAGGTATACATTGAGCGCGGAGAGGTCCCAGAAGCGCTGCGCAGCGATGCGTGGCTCATCCGACAAAACGCGCTTCGGCTTCTATCGGCACTCGAAGCGTTCCTCCTCCGTTTCAACGCACCGGAAACCGTCTTGCGCGCGAAAATTCTCGCTCTAAGAATTGAATACGGAGCGCCAGAGCAGCTTTGCCCGTTGCTTCAGCTGGACGGAGTGGGCATAAAACAGGCGACTCAGCTCTATACGCAGGGGATCAGGTCGCCGTTTGACATCACGCCAGCTATGCTTTCAAAACTCGTTGCCGGCACGCGGATCGCACAGTCAATAAACAAGCTGCCCGAAATCGTGATTGACATGCAGTTGCCCGATTCCATAGCATTTGGACAAGGCCTAATGTGTCACGCAACTCTAGCAAACGCTCGCGGAGGCGCACGTGTGTCGGTAACCGTGTTTGCCAATGGGCTCAAGATGCTTCGCGATAGCTTCTATCTGGCGAATGGATATGCCAAATCAATTCCTATCGGCATCTACGGTTCTCAAAATGAACGAGTCACGTATCAAGTGCGAGTCGACCATCTCGACTGCGTCGAAGCTCCGCAAATCAGAGAGAAAGAAATAGTGATAGCGGGGCTCCCAAGCGAACTAAGAGGAGTTACTAGTAACGCGAGCAGAAGACCGGTAACTCCCGGCAATGGGACAAGAGTTGAGGCGGAAGTCCCACGCTTTTCGATACCTCCAGGAGCGCTTGGAGAGACACATCGACCAAGAGCATTGGAGACGCCGCTCACGACCCCCCACGACGCCACGCGCACGAAGAACACAAAGCCGAACGAAGGTTTTTCAGACGTGCGCTCGAGATCCGTCGGGCGCTGCAAGCAATGCGGCGGCTCGTTGAGCCGCGCTGAAAGCGCAATAACGTGCGATTGCGGAGCTCTTTACAAACTGCCCACAGGAGCAGAACTCGCCGAAAGTACTTGCAACTGCGGGCTGCCAAAGTTCAGGCTTAAACTTCTTGGCGTTGACGTGTGCATTGACCGTCATTGCGAGAACATGGATGATGTGATTTCCAAACACTTCGCAGCGAGTAACTTCATCTGCCCTCGCTGCCACGGTTCTCTAACCATCGTGCGCAGGAAGGGAATCATTGTGGGGTGTGCACAGTACTACGACGGATGTAAAACCGCCTTCTTATTGCCTGCTAACGCCACGATCGTTGGACGGTGCAAGTGCGGGCTCCCGAAGCTGCAGTTGAAAACCAAGACTCGATGTCTCGACACCGCGTGCCGCGCGTAAGCAACGCCTCGCAGGACCAACGTCTTCTTGTTCCGTGGTGATCCTACAGCAGCACGTGAGGTTGCTTCCGAATTGTGGCGCTGTCTGGGTCAAGGCCGCGCCATTCGACAACGTAGCCGAGAGCTTCCAACACTTTCTCTGGAGATGAGAACCCTTCTTCTTCGATTACACTGAGCGCAGCAGGTAGCGTGCCACCTTCAAGCGCTCCCAGTCTCTCTGCGATTACGCCAAGCTTCTGTTCACTTATAAGAAGTGTGCCGATCAGACGGTAATGCGCTGCTGGATTGGCCTGCAGCCACCGCGTGACGGCCCCTGCCGATACGGACTGTTCGTCGGCCAGTTGCACTACGTCGATTACGTCGCCTGTGAGTCCGAGCCGTGTGCTGTCGATGGTTTCGGCCTGCTGCATGATGGTCTTTTCCTCTAACTGCTTTAGGTAGTCGACGACCGGCTTCAGCGGCACTTTCTTGTCGTAGAAGATGACGAGGCCTTTCACTTCCTTGAACTTAGCACAACTGAGGGTCCTATCAACAGCAATGAGCAAGTTCTCAACGTCGAGCTCCCGCAGCTTCCCGAGCTTCTTCTGAAGGTATTCGTCAGTCCAAAAACCGACCACTTCCAGGTACGCCTTCACACCGTTCTTTTCAAAGCCGAAATCGGGGATGAACACGTACCGTCCGGCAGTCAAAAGCTCTGGTTCTCTTTTCAGAGTCCAGCCCAACCTCAACGCGTTAAACGATCGGGCAAACGCCGCTTCAACGGAGCTGTCAAAGTGCTCTCTTGCTTCCTCGGCAGCCGGCACCTTAAGGAGCTCTTTTGCCTTGTCACTGTCAAGTTCCAGTTCGACCAGCTTAGGTGCCTGTCGTTCCCCGCCAATGATATGCGCCTTTAGGCGCCATTCACGAGCCTCCACGATAGATGGCAGCAGCTTCGCTAGTGATGTGCCGTACCGCTCGGTCATCTTGAAGAGCGAGACGGGGCCATCCACGAAAACTCGATAAAGGCCGCCGACCTGCTCTACGGTGTACATGAGGCCCAGGTACTTCAGCCGCCTGAAAATACGCTGGTAGTTGCCCCCCGCAGTAAACTCAAGAGAGACCGCCTTGAACAGCAACGTCTGCGTCAAGCTTAGGTTGTACTGCTGGATTAGCTCGCGCGGACGCAGAGGAGCGAAGCGTTCAAGCACCAACTCGTCCTCGGCATCGCTCCAGAGCGACTCTTCGAGCTGCAATGGTGAGATGCCGAGTCGTGATGCTGCCTGAGCCATCACCTCTTTTTTCATTTCGTTCGTCGCGACAAGCGCATAACGATTTGCCTCTGTGAAGACTTCGCGGCGCGCTTTTTTGGGAGCGATATGGCTTCGCGGTTCGAAGACTGCTGATCGGTCGAGCAACGCGATCAATCCCCTCACCAGTCGGTAATCAAAGCCGTCGTCCTCGAACTGCTGACAGTGCTTTACTAGCTCGCCCTTGCGCTTGCCCACGTGTGCTTCATAGGTCTCGATCAAACGCGATGCCAACTCCAAGTAACGCTCTTCGAGCGGCGCGTACACCGGTTTGATCTTTCCCGAGCGAGAACGGGCGATGAGAAGATTACTAGGCAGCACGCTCTGCGTTCCTCCATTTTCGCTTCCGACGGTGACTTATTTTTGTTTCGGTCGTGTCACGTGTCACGATTTCAGTGAGTCTCGCGCGCTTTCCCTCTCGCTTTCGCAGCACGCGCCCGAGGCGCTGAATGAATTCTCGAGAACTGCCGGTTCCGCTCAGTATTATGGCTTGCGCAGCGTCGGGAACGTCCACGCCCTCGTCAAGCACTTTTGATGTGACTATTATACGGTACACGCCGTCGTGAAAGCTGTCAAGGATCTCCCTGCGCTCGTCCTTAGACGTCGTGTGCGTGATTGCGGGAATCAAGAACGTACGCGCGATGCGGTCGACGAGCTTATTGTGTTGTGTGAAGATGATCGTCTGATCAGTAGGATGCTCGAGAAGGAGCTCTTTGAGCGCCTCCATCTTCGCTCGTGAGTTCAAGGCGATATCCAACGCCCGATTTCGAGCCAGAAGCGCCTTTCGCGCCTCTGGATCCCACGCGCTCCTCATGATAAACCGCGAGAAATCAGCCTGCGTGCGCATCGGAATATTGCGGCGTGCGAGGTAATCAATGAATGCACCATACATCCGCGCGTACTCCTCAGCTTCATCGGGCGTCAAGTCGACAAAGAGATGCGCGACTTCGTAGCCAGAAAGGTGTTCCTCGGCAAGATCCTGTACGGTCAGCTCGTAGACTTTGCCGCCAATGAGACGTTGGAGCTCGCTGTGCAGTCCGTCTTCGCGTTCATACGTTGCCGTAAGTCCTAGCCTCGCTCTCGACAGAAACATTTCGGCGATGTGGCGATAGCCCGGCGCGGGCAGGTGATGGACCTCGTCGAATATGATGAGTCCAAATCGATTGCCGAGTTCCGCGGCGCGCAAATATGCCGAGTCGTACGTCGATACCGTGAGCGGTTTAAGCACGTTTTCCCCACCCCCGTACGTCCCTATCTCGATCGCAAATTGGGCCGCGAGCACACGGCGCCACTGCTCCACTAAATCGAGCGTAGGTACAATGACTAGGGAAGGCGTTTGCAGCGTGCCAATTGCTCCGACGGCGACAATGGTTTTTCCAGCACCAGTCGGCAAGACAACCGTGCCTCGCTTTCCCGCTTGCATCCACGAGTCCAACGCGTCTGTTTGGTAGTCCCGCAACGAGGCGTGGAACTGCAAGCGCGGGACCGGGAGCAACTCAAGCGCTTCATCTACATAGTTGATGTGACTGCTCTCGAGATAATCGGTGATATCTGCATAGTGCAACGCCAGTGCTCGATACGCGCCAGAGCGCGCGTCCCAGTGGGAGTTCGGGACCCGCGCATCGCCGCGAATCAGCAGCGTTCCTTTGTCGTATTTAATCCGCACTTCCACTTACATCACTCGCAAGTCGCGACCGGCCCGGGTCTGCTCCTTCCTACGCCTATTCACGCGCGCGCAATTGTCACATACGGAGGCCACATACTGGTCCCCTTGCCGCAATTGAGTGCGCAGACGCTTTTCTCACCGTGCTCGGATGCCATGCGCTATCGACGCCCGATTTGAATGGACTGGAATGAACATAAAACACCATATTTTCGCTGAGTCGACCATGAGACGAATCTCACCCTGGTTGTGTACCGTTGCGTGACAGCAACGTGCAGCTTTTTATCCATTCTCCTCGGGCCGCCCGCGAGGTGCCGACGATCAGGCGCGTAACTCCAGCTTCGTTGCAGATTCCTCGCGCTTCGATCACTTCACCTTCAACTGCTTGGCCCGCGTAGGTGTGAGTGTATGAGAGCACCTTGTTGACGGTCTCATGCTCTATCTCGTAAATAGCAGGGCTGTCAAATGCATAGGTAGCATTGGTCACTGTAGCGCGGACAGTTGCAAATCCATCGTCTGTTCCTCGAGGCTCAATGGCTATCTCATCAAAGTCCCGTACGAATAGCAGATCAAAGTACGTCGCCCCTATTGACCCACGGTTCCATTTTCTTTTCTCGTGCAGAACGAACTCTTCGAACGTCAGTTCCGGAGTGCGCTTTTGGAATATCCGCCGCCACAAACCAGTATCAATTTCGGGCAACAATCCGGATTCTACCGCGTCGCGCAGAGCGTCTCGCCCGCGTTCAAAGTTCGGCCTCCCATAGAGAACAAAATCAATGTCAGACGAGTCAGTTGCAAGCCCAACAAGTCGAGAACCTGTGACGCCCATATGGTGCCGACTAATGCCGTTGTTCTCAAAAAAATCCACGATAGACGAAACGTCGGCGTCATCGCAGCGTTCCACGCACTGCCGAGGGCGCTCCAGCTGCGCAACGTTCTCGCAGGGAATGGCACAGAGCCCGTCTCGGTAGTGGACAGATTTATGCATCAGCTGCCGTGCTTCTTCGAAGCCGACTTTGCGAAACCGCGTACCGTCCCGGCTCACTCTGTCGCCATTCTTGTCCGGAATGTAGCGTAAGAAGCCGCGGATATGCGGCTCATTGTCGTATGAAACAACCGCGTAAATCCAGTTATTTTTGGTAATAACAAAATCCCTTATTCTAACTGGCTCCTGCAATATCATCTCGCGATCGTGTTATCATTGCACCATTATTAAGTTTCCCAGAATCTTGGTACTTGGCCGCCTCAGTGGTACAAGACCTTGTGAAATAGACACTATCTATGAGCGGTCATGAAAGTAGTGAGTTACTTCTACTGCCGAAACAAGCAACGTGCCACCCTTTCCTAGCATTTGACGTGTGTTCTGTAGACGAAACCTCGCACTTTTTCGCGCTATTCACGCAGTATCGCCCTCCAGAGACGGCCAAAATAAAGCATGCGTGGATGCTGTTGGCAAAAAGGAAGAACTGTTGACGCCCGGTCAGATTTGCTCCCCGCTCCGACGTAGAATCCCAGTTCTTTCATACACAGCGTCGAAGTCCGCACCTCGGCGCACCACCACATAATTGACGAGATCGACGACAGTCGAAGGACCCAATGTGGCTTTGCCCCCTTGAAGCACACAATCGACGCCGATCTTCACATCTTCTGCGCACATTGCTGGAGGCGCGCCGGTCACGTTAGCGCTAGTCGAGGTGATGGGCGCCCCTACAGAGTCAATCAATGCTCGAGTGACAATGTGCGACGGAAACCGAATACCGACGAGGTTCGCACCGGCCGTTAGGACATCAGGAACGACGTCCTTCTTTCGCAACAGCACGGTTACTGGCCCTGGCAATAGCGTGTGGAGAAGGGGGGCGTCATCGATATGCGCAACAGCCTCTATCATGTCGAAGCGAGAAACTGCAAGCGAGATAGGCTTTGAAGCCATCTGTTTCAGCGCGATCACTTTCCTCACGGTGGATTCTTGCAGGGCGAGCGCGCCAACTCCGTAGACAGTCTCGGTCGGGTAGGCTACTACCTTACCGGCCTTGATAGCGTTAGCAGCGCCCTGCACACTTTTAGTCACCTTAATAATAGCCACCGTACGCCCCTCGGCAAATAGCTGTCTGCAAAAAGGCAGCGCCTTCAGTGCCGCCGCTTGACGATGGCCACGTCTCCGAAGGTCAAGTTTTCGGACGGCTTGCCTTTCTGCGCTTTTTCCCTGCCGATGTCGATGAGGAGACTTACATTCAGCGCCTTTTCGAGTTTCTTTCGGAGCTTATCGTCAGGGGTCAATTCCTTACGCTCGATTTTCTTTATGATGAGCGCCTTTTCCATTATTTTGGCCGCCAGTTGCTCCTGGGTCAGTCCACTTTTTTGACGGGCGTACTTCACGATATGATCGAAATCGGGATCAAGTTCACCCTCCATTTGACGATAAATATCCCGGTACCGGGTGCGGGCGTGTGCGCCGACTATATTCGCGGGTGCGCGCAACGTTTGGGGGCGGCGGATTTCCGTACCAAGACCTGCGCAAGCGGCGCACGTTTCGAGCTGTGCTCCCTCGACTACAACGCGTTTAGGCTTTCCTTGGATTTCTTTCCCGCATAATTCGCAGTGCATAGCTTTCCTCGAAAAAAGGATATATAGCATGCATTGTTAAATACCATGCGGAGGAGACGACAGTGGAAGATTCGTTTGACGAAAGCGAAAAGAAGGGGAACGATTTTTCTGAATACCTCTTGGATCGCGTTCGTCAACTGGAAGAGCGCAATCTCAAGCTCCGCGATGCCAATCGCAAGGTCGAAAACGAGAAGAGATCCGCCGAGAATCAGAAGGTGCGCTACGAGCGCGAAGTCCGAAAACTCAGAAGTGAGCTTGAACGACTAAAAGGACCACCGTTACTCGTAGGGACCGTACTTGACGTGCTTGACGACAATCGAGTAGTGATCAAGAGCTCAACGGGCCCAAAGTTTGTGGTCAACGCCTCGCAGTTCATCGAACAGGAACTCATCGCGGGCGCCCGAGTCGCGCTGAACCAACAATCCCTCGCTATCGTCGGCGCTTTGCCACCTTCGAAGGACCCCACGGTGTATGGGATGGAGATCATCGAGACCCCAACCGTGAGCTACGATGACATCGGAGGCCTTGACGGTCAGATTCAAGAGCTGCGGGAAACGGTAGAGCTCCCAATATTGAAGCCTGAGCTATTTCAGCGGGTCGGCATAGAACCACCTAAGGGGGTGCTTCTCTACGGCCCTCCAGGGACAGGAAAAACGCTTCTTGCGAAGGCAGTAGCAAAACAAACCGAATCGGTTTTCATACGAATCGTAGGCAGTGAGCTAGTTCAAAAGTACATCGGGGAAGGCGCTCGACTCGTTCGAGAGCTATTTGAAATGGCCCGGGAAAAGGCCCCCAGCATCATTTTCATTGACGAACTCGATGCGATAGGAGCGAAGCGCTTAGACAGCGCAACTTCGGGAGATCGTGAAGTCCAACGGACGCTCATGCAGCTCCTCGCCGAGATGGACGGATTTGAAAATCGCGGCGACGTAAAGATCATCGGCGCGACAAATAGGAGTGACATACTCGACCCTGCGTTGCTTCGGCCTGGCCGCTTTGATCGCCTTATCGACATACCACTCCCAACTTACGAAGCCCGCGTTGAAATTGTCAAGATCCACACGTCCGGCATGAACTTGGCTCACGAGATTGACGCCGGGAAGATTGCGAAGCTCACTGAGGGCGCAAGTGGCGCGGACATAAAAGCAATTGCGATGGAAGCCGGCATGTTTGCCATTCGCGCGGAGCGCGAGTCAGTGACCGCTGCCGATTTTGACGATGCCGTGCGTAAAGTGATGGGCATGCCTAACGTCGAGGCGCAGCAGCTGGGGTCAATGTTCGCATAAGCGAGCAGCATTCGCCGTTCTCTGAATCGTTCGTCGTTAGCGCGTGCTATAGTCTACCGGGCGAAGAGTTGACGCGTGTGGGCGTGCGATCCAGCAGTTTCTAGTTATGCAACACACAGCGCTTGCTCCACGTTTTTCCTCTACAGCTGCTGATAAGCGAGATAGAATCGTTGCAGCGCTGTGAAATTGCCCGCCAAGGCCACAAAAACCATCATCCAGCCGAGCAACGGGAACCAGATGACGTTTTCAGGGAATATGAGGCTGAGCAACGCGACAAAGAAAATGAGGAAGAGCCTGTCTGCTCTCCCGAGCAAGCCCCGATAATTCCGGCCAATGCCAAGTGCTTGCGCCTGGGTTCCAAGATAACTCGTCATGAGAACGCCTACAATCGCTAGCAGCCCAATCTGCCAAGCAACGTACCCACCGAGCGTAATACCGGCGAATATGAAAATATCGGAATAGCGGTCAACGACGTGGTCGATTAGGTCACCTTTCATCGATTCGCTGCTAGAACTTCGCGCCAAGCACCCATCTAATGCGTCAAAGAGTGCGTTGCAGGCAATTGCTAATATCGCCAATGAAAGCACTTGCGCGTAGAACGCAACACCGGCGACGACTGCAGAAACGAGGGACAGGGCGCTCAGTTGGTTTGCACTTACGCCGCGCCTGTAAAGCGCTAGCGCGATCGGATTTAAAATCCGCCCCATTCTTCCGCGGTATGTGTCAAGCGTCATTCAAATAGGCAGTCCAGTCGCATTGGCCTGCGACGAATCGCTCGAGCCAGTGTCCTTGTATGATTTCCCAGACGAGTTGTGCTGATTCACTCAGCGTACCTGTCGAATCTACTTCGTACACAGCGTTACCGTGCTGCGCGAGGGCCTCAACCAGGATGACATCAAGGATTTCTGCTTCTACGTTTTCGTTTATCTTTTTGGCTGAAAAAGCCTTCTGCTGTAGGCGCCTTCGAAGCGCGACCGGATTAGTCCGGAGGACGATAACACGGTCGACGAGGAGGTTATGGGAGAGGTGCCCCTCAAGCACGAGATCTTCTGAAAACGGGTGCGCCCTCAGTGCCTCGAGATCAACTATTAGACAATCACGGTATTCGTCCCACCCTGCGTAGTACTGGTGAGCGCGAATCACTTCGTTTATGTCCACCACCTTGAGACCGTAGCGGTCGCGGAGAATCTTGCCAATTGTGGTTTTGCCGGTGCCGGGAGTTCCTGTGAGAGCAATTTTCATAGGCCAGTAAAGAAGTCAGGTCGTGGACACAAATTCGTTGATGGCACCGATAAGCATCGCATTTTGCCACGGCTGGCCGACGGTGATCCGAATGTGGGTATTGGAGCATCCACGAAACGTCTCGCAGCTTCGAACGATCATGCCCTTACTCAGCAGGTATTCCGATACTTCGCGCGAGGTGTGTGGCGCGGTGTCAACAAAGACAAAGTTCGCTTCCGTTGGGTACGTCCTGAAGGGGAGCTTGTCGCGCAGGTACTTACGTCCTTGCGCTACCATCGACACGGTCTTGTCCAGAAAGCCGCGGTCTGAAAGCGCTGCAATACCCCCCTTGACAGCCAGTTGATTCACGGAAAAGGCAAGCATGAGTCTCTCGTACGAGCGCGCTAGCCCCTCTGCAACCACCGCATAGCCTAGGCGCAGCCCGGCCAATCCAAAAGCTTTTGAAAACGTTCTAGAGACCATCAGGTTGTCAAAGTGACTTACGAGCTCAATATGGCTTTGGGATGCAAATTCAGCGTAGGCTTCGTCCAGCACGACTAGCGCTTCTGTCGATCGTAGCAAGCGCCTCAGCGCTTCTTTTTTGATTGCGTTTCCCGTCGGATTATTGGGGGCGCAGATGAAGATTAGCTTGGTTCTGTCGGTGATTGCTTCGATTACAGCGTCAACATCGATTGAAAAATCGTCGGCGCGCTTGACGTAGACGCACGTGCCGTGTACCGCCTCGACGATTATTTCATAGTACGAGTAAGTGGGGATAGGAATAATCGCCTGATCACCGGGCACTATGATGGAGCGCAGTAGAGTGTTGAGGAGATCGTCCGATCCGTTTCCGACAATGACACGCTCCGCTGAAACTCCGGTGTAACGCGCGATGGCGTCCTTGAGCTCGACGTACCCAGGAGAGGGATAAACGCTTATTTCGTTGATGTGTTGCTTAATCGCCTCAACCGCTCGCGGGCTCGGCCCCAGGGCGTTTTCGTTTGATCCGAGTTTGATCACATGGTCGAGACTGATGCCATAAGCTTGCGCTACGTCTTCGGCAGACCTACCTGGAATATACGTTGATGGCACGTTCAACCACTGCAATAGCCGTTGCAATTTGCTCTTTTGTGATCACCAGAGGGGGCACGAACCTTAAAACGTTTTCTGAGGTGTTATTCAGCAGCACGCCGTTCGCTCGGGCGTAGTCAACGATAGGAGGTACCGGAAGCGACGACTCATAGGCGACCATAAGTCCTTTACCTCGTATATCAACAGTATAGGTCGAGTCGAGCTCACCTAGCAGTTTTTTGAGCAGCTCACCCTTGTATCGTGACTGCTCAACGAGAGATTCGCTTTCGATCACGTCGATCGTAGCAAGAGCCGCAGCGCACGCAAGTGGATTGCCACTCTGCGTCCCCCCGTGATCGCCTGGAGCGAACTTATATGGTTCGCGCGACATCATAGCGCCTACGGGAAAGCCGCCGCCCATACCCTTAGCCAACGTCATCACGTCCGGAACAACGCCGGAGTGCTCGCACGCGAACCATTTTCCCGTCCTCCCGAAGCCGGTTTGCACCTCGTCCGCGATCATTAGTACGCCCCGCTCTGTGCAGAGCTCGCGGACCCCTGCGAGGTATTCGTCTGGAGGAACAATAACCCCACCTTCTCCTTGAATTGGTTCCACGATGACAGCAGCGGTATCCGCCGTGACCGCTCTGGCGATTGCGTTCACGTCACCATAATCGACAAAGGTGACGCCCTTAATAAGGGGCTCAAACGGTTTTCGGATTGCCTCTTTCCACGTCACGCTGAGTGAACCCATGGTTCGTCCGTGGAATGCGTTTTTAGTCGAAACGAAGCCTTTCTTTCCGGTTACTTTCCTCACGAGCTTCATCGCGGCTTCATTTGATTCAGCTCCGGAGTTTGTCAGGTAGAGGCGCTCCATGCCGGTCAGCTTTGTCATGCGCTCGGCTAACCGCGCTTGGACTTCGGTGTAGTATAAATTTGAGGTGTGGATGAGCTTCTCTGCTTGCGCCTTGATGGCGCTGACCAAGCGCGGATGACAGTGTCCGATGCTATTAACGGCGATTCCTGCGACGCAATCTATGTAGTCATTCCCGTCGGCATCTGTAACAATCGCGCCTCTGCCGCGTTCAATCACTAGCGGTTGACGCGTAAACACCGGCATATAGTGCTGCAATTCTTGGGCGACTACCTTTTCTTTTTCGGGTACGCTCATTTTTTTGTCACGTCCTACAACTGTGCCAGCGTACGTCCACGCCTGGAAGTGCACTTTTGAGAGAGAGCGCTTCCAGACAAGACGTTGCGGGTCTATTCAAATTCGATGGTGGCAGGCGGCTTCGGCGTAATATCATACACTACGCGCGCGACGTCCGGTATTTCGCTCGTAATGCGCGAAGCAATTCTGCGAAGTACGTCGTAAGACATTTCAAGCACGTCAGCAGTCATGCCGTCTCGCGACTGCACCGCTCGCACCGCGATTATCCAGCCGTGCAAACGCACGTCGCCCTTCACGCCGGTTCCTTTCTCTAAAAGCGCTGCGAAAGTCTGCCACGGTTTGTACCTCATGACCTCTTGCTCGACAATTGCGTTCGCCTCGCGGATAACGTGGAGTTTCTCCTCGGTTACCTCGCCGATAATGCGCACCGCGAGCCCGGGTCCGGGAAACGGCATGCGCTCACTGAGCTCAGGTGGCAACTTAAGGGCCCGCGCGATTTCGCGGACTTCATCCTTGTACAGGTACTTGAGGGGCTCAACGACCCCGTTGAACGCAATCTCCGAGGGGAGGCCACCGACGTTGTGGTGCGACTTGATCTGCCCCTCAGATTCGATAATGTCTGGATAGATCGTACCTTGTACCAAATACTCTACTTGCTTCTGCCTCGCCACTTCCTCGAATATGCGGATAAACGTCTCGCCTGTTATCTTTCGCTTCTCTTCGGGATCCACAACGCTGCTGAGCGCATTAATAAATCGCGCCTTTGCATCGATTATCGTCAACGGCATGTGACGAAAAGTCTGCTTGATGTTTTCAGTCTCCCCCTTGCGCATCAGTCCTGTGTCTACGTACACAGGGTACAGATTGGCTCCCAGCGCCTGGTACGCAAGCGCTGCGCAAACCGAGCTATCGACGCCGCCAGAGAGAGCGATGATCGCTCGATGATTTCCCACTTCTCTCTTGATTTCTGCGATGGCTCCCTCAATAAATTCCTGACTATTTACCATGAGTCCAATCGTTTCTCTTGTTCAACATCCAGCCGCGCCGTCAAGTGAGATCATGTGCTCTCGTTCATGCGGAGGACGGATCGCACAAATTCAAGAAACGGCGGTGACGGCCTGCCCGGTCGCGACTTAAACTCTGGGTGGAACTGCGTCCCCAAGAAGAATCTCTTCGTCTGAATCTCTGCAATCTCCATTCGGATGCCGTCTCGAGCTTTCCCTGAAAACACCATTCCGTTTTGCTCGATGCGCTGAACGTACTCTGGATTTACTTCGAACCGATGTCTGTGCCGTTCAGTCACGAGCGCACTCTGGTACATCGCATGCGCGCGCGTCCCAGGCGAGAGGACGATTTCGTAGTTGCCCAGTCGCATGGTGCCCCCCAAGTGATCGACGTCAAGCTGTTCGGGCAGTACATCGATGACGTGGACGCCTGTGGGATCCAGCTCAGCGCTCGTTGCCTCGAGCCCCAGAACGTTGCGGCAAAACTCGACGATGGCTAATTGGAAGCCAAAACAGATTCCTAAGAAGGGAACGTCATTTTCGCGCGCGAAACGAATAGCGTCTATCTTCCCTTCGCTTCCCCGAGGCCCAAACCCGTGTGCGACCAAAATACCGTGCACCGCCCTCAGTGTCTCGAGGGCGTGCGGGTCTTCTGCATCGACGAGCTTGACGTCAATGCCTCCTCCGAGAGCGCTTGCGGCGTGCTTGATGGCTTCTTTGATGCTGAAGTACGCATCTTCAAACATATATTTGCCGACGATGGCAATTGATCGCGAAATAGGCGGGTTTTTCATCACATCCCAGGGGCTAGCTGCTTTCCTTTCGAGGGCGAGTTTCTCGACGAGGTAGTCGCCTAAGCCCTCAAGCTCAAGCAGCGAAGGCACTTGGTAGATGTCAGGCACGTCGTACGCGCTGATGACGGCGTTTAGTGGCACGTCGCAGAAGAGCGAGATCTTGGCGCGAGCGTCTTTGCCCAGCGGCGTTTTCCCTCGGCCAACAATGACGTCAGGACTAAGCCCGAGCTCTCTCAGGCTCTTTACCGAGTGCTGAGTCGGCTTCGTTTTGTGATCGCCGGTCATGTCCTCTGGCACGAGCGTTACGTGGAGCAGGACGAAGTGGTCTTCTTCGCTGTGCATTTGTCGCACGGCTTCCAAGAATGGCATGCTCTCGATGTCGCCGACGGTACCGCCCACCTCCACTACGCACACATCAGCCTTGGCCTGGTCGGCCACGGTCCTGATGCTTGTCTTTATTTCATCGGTTATGTGAGGAATAATCTGAACGGTCTTTCCCAAGTAGTCCCCTCGCCGCTCTTTTTCGATGACCGACTTATAGATCTTGCCAGTGGTAATATTATGATCGCCTGTGAGTTCAACGTCGAGGAATCGTTCGTAGTTTCCCAGATCAAGGTCAACTTCAGCCCCGTCCTTGAGGACGAATACCTCACCGTGTTGGAAGGGATTCATGGTTCCGGCGTCGATATTTATGTATGGGTCAATTTTGATCGCCGTTACGTTGTGCCCGCGGTTGATCAGGAGTCTGCCAGCTGAGGCGGCTGTGATGCCCTTACCGAGGCCACTCATGACCCCGCCAGTGACGACGACGTATCGCATCCTTCTAGCTCCCCACAAAGCCAATGATGATGTTATCGTTCTAATATGCTGCCGAAAAGCTATTTATACTCAAGACTAAGGCGCAGCCTGATTTCAGAATGCTTTTCGCGACAACAGCAAATAACATAATAGCTGCACGCACAGTGCGGGTGCAGCGTAACGTGGCCTCCGCTTGCGCCCTTTCAGTCTAATAATCTCCACGTGTAGTACGCCAGAACGACGACGACGATAAAGCCAAGGATCGCCACGCCGTAGCTGATGCCGCCTGCGGCGAGCAGTATCAGCGCAATGATCACGCCGATCGCTAGGAGAATATAAGGAAGATTCCTCATTCTTCTGATTCTCGTTGCGTCTACATGAGGATGCGGCCACCGAAACTGCACTGAAGGTTGCCAAACCCTAGTGGGACGCGCCTTGCTTCGATAATCCATGCGCGAGAGGGCATCGTCGACCTCAATAGCGTCAGGCGGCGGCTCGTTTTCGAGTTGTCCGATTTGCAAAATGAAGCTTCCCTCCCGTGAACCGTACCCGGTTGATATACTTACCTCACCCTCATAAAGTTCCTGCTGACCTGGGGGATTTGCGATGGTGATGGTCAGTAGTTCTTCGCCATCGACGTACGGGTTATTGCGGTTGAAGGTTACTTTGTCTTTGATCGCGCCACGCGATGAGAGGTAAATATGTGTCGGAGCTTCGTAATTGACCACATCGATATCGAGAGTCGCCTTGCTGCCTGGCCTGAGCGGAAGTCGAATTAGGGGTTCCTCGATTTCGATAGATTGCAGTCCCTTCCGGTTTATATAAACGCTCTGCACAATTCACCTCATTTCAGGCGGAAGCAAGTTAGGAATTCGCTCATCTATCGGATAGTACACACTGCAAGCCTTACAATAGAGCGTGCCTTTAATAATCTCCCCCGCCTCTTCGCTCTCGACCTCTAGTACGAGCGGGCCTTTGCAGACAGGACAGCACAATATTTTCAGTAACTCCCGTTTCATGTCAGCCGCCTATTAATGCCCACACATAGTCACGCGCGTTCGAGTCTCTCCTCTCGTAAATCAACTATCTCTGTGAGCTCTGGTCCAGTCGAAAGCAGTGTGAACGGAACGCCTACTGCCGTTTCAGCTTCGCGCAGGAACGTCTTTATCTTTGTGGACAACTCATCGTACTGGTTCGCTCCCTTAACGGATGGATCAAGCTTGTCGAGCCCTGTTATCGCCACCTGTGTGGCGCCGTTTACCATTGCAGAGTATTTTGCCATGGCGGGGTCCCACCACCCGATGCGCCGTTGCCGCCCGGTAACGGTACCAAATTCCTCGATGTCTAGCTTTTTTGCCTCGTCTTCGCTCATTTGTGTGTCAAAGGGCCCCGCTCCGACGCGTGTTGGAAATGTCTTGAAAACCACGATCGTGTCGGTTATACGCGTCGGTCCGACGCCGATATCGGCAGCAATTTGAGAGGCTGTCGTGTCTTTTGAGGTGACATAGGGAAACGTCCCATAGAAAAGAGAGATGCCAAATCCCTGTGAACCCTCTAAAATCACGTTTTTGGCCGACTCAAGCGCCTTGTTTACCTCAGCCGCTGCATCCGTCAAAAAAGGCGAGAGTTCCGTTACCTCCCGTGCTTGTGCCGTTATCCTTTTCGCTCGATCAGCTGCAGCCGGGCCACAGCCAGTTCCGGTTGACCCGATCGTTTGTGAAAGGTACGGATCCTGCTTATCTGTTTCGATGTGTTTTGTTTCGATTATCGCGCAGCGATAATCCACACCGACTCGCTCTGTCACCTTGAGTGTCCCAGCTTCGCTAAGGAGCACGCGTGGATCAACAAGCACGCCAGCGCCGATGAGCAGTCGCGCATCCGGATACACGAAGCCCGAGGGTATCATGCGCACACCGAACTTTCGTCCACTCACCTCTATCGTGTGACCTGCGTTGGGGCCAATTCCGCCGCGGGCAATAATCGCGGGTTTGTCTGCAAATGCGACGTGCGCGACGATCTTACCTTTTCCTTCGTCTCCAAAGAACCCGCCGACGATTATAGTGGCTCCCATGCCCAGCACCTTCAAATCGATAAAAATTCGCTTGCTATCGTTTTAAGTATCTCAGACATCACAGATATGCTGTCAACACTATTGGCTCGCAATATAAAAAAACATGCTTTTGCGCGCGACTTCGTTGCATTGACTCGCAAACGCGCAGCGAAGCACTAATAATGGAGCATTTCATGTTAGTACAGCAGGTGAAAACATGAAAGCTGATGCTGTTCAAATTGCTGACGGCGTCTACTGGGTAGGCGTGTTAGACTGGGAATTACGGGTATACCACGGGTATACGCTGCACGGCACGACGTACAACGCATATCTCATCTTCGGTGAGGCCCGAACCGCTCTTGTCGATAACGTATACCCCGGCGCATCCGCACAGATGTGGGCACGGATTCATGACGCGTGCGAAAAGGAGGGGCGACCGCTCTCACTCGACGTCGTCATTCAGAACCATATCGAGCTCGATCACAGCGGGACATTGGCCGAGATTCAGCGAAAGTTTCCTGCTGCGCCAATTTACTGCACGGAAGTTGCCGTTAAGGGAATCAAGAAGCACTACCCCGTACTGGAGGGGGCTCCCTTCACCACAATAAAAACAGGCCACGAGCTCGCGCTCGGGGGAAAGACGTGCACATTCCTCGAGGCACCCTTGCTGCATTGGCCGGACAGCATGTTCACCTTTCTGAAAGAGGACGGCATACTGTTTTCAAACGACGCCTTTGGCCAACACCTGTGCCTTGCGCAACGATATGACGCTGACGTTCCAGAATACGTGCTCATGCAAGCCGCGCAGAAGTTCTACGCAAACCTGATTACGCCGCTGTCCCAGTTAGTGCTCAAGAAATTGGACGAAGTCAAAACGCTCGGGTTGCTCGACAAGATACGCGTGATCGCGCCTTCTCACGGACAAATCTGGACCGATCCGGCCAAAATCATTAACGCGTACACGGGCTGGGCAACGGGAAAAGCGAAGAACAAGGCCACGATCGTGTACGACACCATGCATTACTCGACCCAAAAGATGGCACACGCACTCGCCGAGGGACTCATCGCCGGGGGGGTTGACGTCGCGGTGTACTTCTTGCACACCGACGAACGAAGCGAGATTGTCACGGATATCCTCGACAGCAAGCTCGTCCTGTTCGGTATTCCGACAATGCACAACGAGCCGTTCCCGAGCATAGGGGATATCGTGTACTATCTTCGGGGGCTGCGATTTGACAAGACTGGCCAAAAGAAGCTAGCCGTCACGTTTGGCTCTATGGGGTGGCGAGGCAGCGGGACTAAGAAGCTCGCAGACGCTATTTCAGCCTGTGGCTTTGAGGTGCTCCAAGAGCTGGAAACGTATTTCGTGCCGTCAGAAAACGAGCTTGTAGAATACTTTGAAGTAGGCAAGCAACTTGCTGCTCGGACAGCGACGGAGGCCAGCAAGTAAGCCCTTGATTGTTTAACACAAAAAAACCAACCGTCACGCTCACATGTTCTAGTGCGCTCAGTGCAGCGGCTCAGTTCGTAATGATGCGGAGCGTCTGTACCTCTTATAAACGAGGAGGATGAGGGGGACAACCACCATAAGGACAAAAAGAGTGGTCACGACTGCCGATGGGAGCGCGAGAAAATTCAAGGCTGAGAAATCGGTTTCCTTACGCACTGCAGGAAGCAGAAGACCCAAAATGCCAACAATGAGCAGTATGTAGAGAACAACACTCTCAGCCATCGAGATGGCGTTATGCGAGCTATTTGCAAGTCTTTCAAGAATGGCGTCTTTCTCTTGATAGATGAGCCCCAAAATGGCCATGTCGCCTACGAGTGTTTCGCTGTTGGAGTTCTGCTGCTGAAATAGCAGGCCAGTGATGTTCGATCCCGCCAGCTGCTTGATGCTCTCTCCCTCTGGTCCTTCATAGATGATGCCCGCAATGGACGCTCCGTTAAGAATCTTCATGTCGACTCTTGCTCCAGTAGTGAGCTGCTCCTCACCTGTGCTCTTGTCGCGACAGATGATACCAACAATCTGCGACCCGTCGAGGAGCCCTTGCTGAGGCGAGCGCGGAGTTTCTCGCGCAGGATCAATGTTCGCTGATTCGCGCGCTGCGTCACCCTGAGATTTCTCCCTTTTCTCAAATATCACGCCTTTTATTTTCGCACTTCTGAGGATTCGGTTATCGATAGTGGCCTCGTATCGGTACACGATCCCAGTAACCCGCGATCCGCTTACAAGCTTGTCCTCGATCGAATTCTCTTCGCAGTAAGTGAAACCGGTGATCGGCACCCCGTCGAACAACTTGACGTCAATCGCAAGCCCGCCTAAAAGCTGCGTATCCGTCGAACCCTTATGTTGGTAGAGGACTCCTGTGACAACAGACGAATCTTCTGAAAGCTTCATTGGCTCAGAACCTCATCACGATAAAGAAAACCTACAAGCTGTGCCCCGGCTGCGGTCGACAGATCGCTCACGTCGCTCAAAAGCTTGACATCAGCGCCACCTTGCTGCTGATAGAGGAGGCCTTTGACCGCTTGTCTGCTCACTAAACGCAGAGCGGCCATCTGGCTTTCTTGGTGAAGCACGCCGGTCAATAGTGCCCCGGCTGCGGTCGACAGATCGCTCACGTCGCTCAAAAGCTTGACATCAGCGCCACCTTGCTGCTGATAGAGGAGGCCTTTGACCGCTTGTCCGCTAACGAGTTTCAGCGCCGTTTGCGCTACGCGCAAGAGCTTGATCCCGGGCACGCTCGTCTCCGCATATAGCACGCCGACGATCTTCGACCCCTCCAAAAGTTGCACGTCGGCTGCCGTTTGATCTCGATAGAGCACGCCAGAAGCCGTCGTGTCGCGCAAGAGATTCACGTCGAATTTCGAAGCACTTAAGAGCTTGACTTCGTCTGATTCTTTTTCAAGATAGGTGATACCCGTAATCTGTGATCCGCCTAGTAACTTCAGTTCAGCGTTTTCGCGCTCCTGATAAAGTACGCCTATGACCTTCGTCGAACTTCGCCATCTCATGCGATTAGACCATTGTGTGTCGCTGCTGCAATTAAAGCCCTCTTCTTATTTATCCCTAGCTAAAAGGTGCGCTTTCGCGAAATCCATCCCTCCTTCTTTGCTATACCTAAAATCAGCACGCTCAGGAGTCCCCAGCTCAGCGCCATCGCGTATCCCACCCCAATGCCTCCAAACGACACGATAAAAGCAATGCTGAACGTGATGAACGTGGCAAAGCCACAGCATTGATGAAGACAATATCATACGCATTCGCGCGTTTTGCGCCGAAAAAATAGTAGGCAGCCTCGAATAACAGATAGCGCTAACCTTTGAGGAGCGTGTACACTTCCACACCCAGGCTCAAGAATGCCAAGGAGTGACGACCAAACGCATAGACGATAACTATGGCCTGGATTAAGAGCGCACACGTCAGCGTCGTGGGCCGCAGACTTACGGCTTCGACAAACAACGAGTACTTTGCTAAGCACCAGATCGAGAGGTGAGATCGTGCTCTGTCATTCACCCCTCCCTGAGCGCCACACATACGCGGCTGCGCCGACGCAAGATAGAAACAGACCGATTATAACGAGTTCTGCGTTGGTATCAGACGATATGCCGTTTAGTATTTCCACGAGCACCATATCACAGCCTATTACACGCGTTATTCAAGCAGAAGGATACCCCGATAAGCAGAGGCGGCTTTCAAACGGGCAACACTATCGGGATAACCTTCAATGAGCGACACCATCAGCGCCGCCATGTCGAGCTTTCTTTCTAGCAATCTATCCCGCTTCTTTTGCCAGTCTTCCTTGGCGTGGGGGTCCTGAATGAGGTGCACCGCCTTAGCCGCGATTTCATCTGCGGTCGTTAGGTTAAAGAGGAGGTGAAACTCGCGCTCAAACTCGATGAGTGCGCCTACGTCGCAGTCACCTTCAAAGGCGTTGCTCCGGATTGTCGGTGTGCCTAGAAGTGCGGCTTCTGTCGCCATAGTCTGTGTATCGGTGATGAACAATGAGGCATCGTATAGCACGTCGTGTATTCGCTTATTCTGCACGTTGAGAATGTGTTCTGTAATTTGCTTTGGAACGTCGATTTCTGATGAGATGAAGACCTCCCCGTAGGCGCTCAGCTCTCTCACGAGCGCGATTTTGTCGGCGTCGGTTAGCCCCCTCACGCCGAGGTCGTGCGAGCAGTCAAACGCGTTAAACCGCAGCACACTATAGTCGTGACTCCTTGAGATACCCAAGATATTAAAAACGGATGGATCAGGCGTGAAATAGTGGGGGTGTAGGTACGCGAGCTCCTTGTAGCTCGGACTTTGAGGTGTTTTGAGCCCAACTCCTGTTTAAATGATGACGGCGTCACAAAAACATCAGTAAACTGATACGTGAGGTTGAGCATCGCGTAGAGGGCAGCATTGGTCGTGCACTCGTTGTCATTAAACGCGATGTCGGGAACCTTGAGCAAACGCGCCGTGAAGGTGCAATAGGTGCCCCAGCCCGTGGTCAAGTCAATCTGCTTCCCCTTGAGGTACCGAAAGGCGTTTACCACATCGTGCGGAAGCGACGTGCTCTTCCCACACTTTGAGTCGGGCGAACTCGAGAAAAGGAAAAAAGGAACTTCGAGCTCGTTTAGCAGGTCTATGGTCTCTTCGTGATCACGAGCGAGTATGAAGACTTGATTGCCGTCGCCCTCGAGCGCGCCGCGATGTTCTTGCAGAAAAGCACCTGAGCTGGCGTATTGACAAAAACTTCAATTTTCATGAAGTTACCCCCTGTGCGTACGTTTTCGCGTCTGCAACGGGACTCGGCGCCTTTGCGCTGGTGGATGCTTGCGCCACAATCGCTGCAGCCCCCTTCGAGAGTCTTCATCATCAGGCCTGCTCGCACAGAACGCCGCATATCCTCACCCCGCTCACGAGATTTACGTCTTCACGATCCTCGTCTCGATATAAGAATCCGCTAAGGGTTGCGCTTTCGAAGATTTTCTTCTTAAGAGAGCCTTCTTCTCGACAAAGCATGCCGGTTACGTGTAGCCATGGCAGGATATGCACCGTTTGGTCGAAGTCTGCGAGGAGCTTTGTTTCGCTGGAAGTCTTGTCTTGATAAATCAGGCCTTTGATCCGCAGGTCACAAAGCGATTTTTTGCCGAGAGAAACGGGGTCTCCGTAAAGTATGGCCACAATTTTCGAAGCCTCGAGGATTCGTTCGTCATCCTCGCTCGTCGTCCAATAGGTGAGACCGTCGAGCTGTAAGTCGCTCAGAATGCTCTCATCAGCGCTGTCGTCGCGGTAAAGGACACCAACCACTTTCGAGTTGGTCAAGAGTTTGACGTCAATGTTCAGCCCACTTTGGAGCCTTTTTTCATCAGTCCCTTCGTCCTGGTAGATGATGCCTGTAATTTTCACTCCGCTTAAGCCCTTCATAGTTACACCTTCACGAACTATCTGTAGTCGACCTCTCAATGCTGTGATACCTAAGGTAGAGCAGGTACACCACAGGCACGACAATTAACGCAATGGCGATGTATGAGCTGAGCTGCGTGATATTAAACTCTTTCAATGAGCTGAGCTGCGTGATATTAAACCGTTTCAATGCGACCGGCACGACGAGACCAAGAACGCCAATGATCGGCAACAGGTACAACAATATGCGCTCCGCTTTACGAAAGCCATTTCCTGACGGCTCTTCCAGCTCAGTTGCGCGGCGTGCCGCGCGACTCGGGGGCGCGATATCTCGATAGATGATGCCGATGATCCTCAGACTAGTCAAGACGCCTTCCTCGCTTGAGGCTCGCTCTCTGTACAACACTCCTGTCAACACCGCTTCACGCAAGGACGTTGCAGTGACTCCTCCGTCTTCTCGATAAACCACGCCCGTTATTCTCGAGCCGTTGAGTATTCTTGCGTTTATCTGTGATCCGCCGAGCAGCTTCACTTCGGTGCTGCCGGCCTCTTGGTACGTGATGCCCAGCAGTTTAGATCGGTTTAAGATTGTCCGATCGGCAGAACTCCCCTCTTGGTAGATGATGCCCAGCACCTTGCGCGCGGTCAAAATGTTCTCACTAGAGGAGTCTTCATCTTGATAGATGACTCCTGTGATGTTTAGTCCGCTCAAACAGGTCTCTTCACCGTTTTTCTTATCTTTGAATATGATGCCGGTGAGCTCCCCATTATCCAGAAGTTTCACTTTGATTTCAGGCGCGTTCAGCAGAATGCCGTCTTTGCCCTTAGTGTCCTGATAGGTGACCCCAATCACTCTCGAACGGTCTACTGATGCCATCTAAACCTCAATCTTCTGACGCGGCTGCTTGAGTGGTGCTCGGCAAACTTCGCCGAGAATCAACCCTCATAGTTTGCCACTAAATATGTAAGTCCCAGACTTGATAATCCTAGTGTGATTAAGCATGTACCGATCAGTGATGCGCCAATGATCGCAAGACGGAGGCCGGTAATCAAGCAAAGAGCACCGGCTACAAATGAGATTAGAACCATATAGATTATTTTTCAAACTCATTTTTCTTCTCCTTTTTCGGCTATGTCCCGCCCGCAGTCGAAGCAGTCAAAGCCTTGAACAAGGTGCGCCGACCTATCGGCCGTGCGCTCTGCGACGAGCACGACGGGTAGCCGCGCTGAATGCTTACAGTAAGGTTTTGAGCCGGGCTTCATTTTCGGACACTTCAATTTCTTCAATTGTTCGTTGCAGCCGCGCTACGCGCTCTTCTAGCTCTTCAACCGCCTCGGTCAGTTCCCACCTATTCTTCATTAACGACATTGTATCATGCCCACACGACGTCCTTCGTCTAGATCCTCTCTCTCCGTTGCTCGTAGGATCATCAGCTCGGCATATTTGAACGTGTCGGCTGTGGGCTTTTCGACGAGCTCATGCTTGCTGCCTTCAAAACGCTCTTCTGCTGCGCGTTCTCCTGCGCGTACCGCCGCTTGCGATATTACGTCGTCCTCGTGCTCTTCTGCCGCCTTTTCAGCACGCTCTCGAAGTTCATTAAGCAGAATATCAAATATTTCGCGTTTATGCTCTTCTTGCGCGATCGAGAGACTTTGCACGACCGTCATAGCGCAACTATCTAACTCCTCGCAAAGTCTTTTCGGGTTATCCTGCGCCCATCTTAGAAGATCGGAGGCACAAGCATCCGCTTCTATGTTGCTTTCCTCATCGAGTAGCTCATCGAACGTATCTGCGCTCGAATCTGCGATCATTCGTGCTGCCTCGTCTATAAATTCGCACGTCGTATCGTGCGGCACGAGCTCGAGGCCTTCTGCGGTGTGAACCGCGTATATGACTTCTGTGATCCATTCAGGCGCGATATCCTTCTTAAATGCGATTTTATCGTCTTTTTGACTTTTGATCGTGTGAAGGTTTTGCGCGATCGCATGTGCCATCTGTTCTACTTCATGTGTAATTTCGCTCATGTTCCTTTCGTCCTGTCTTTTGGCTATACAGCGTATTGTGCTGTAGATGCGTACGTGGTTTCTCCCCACGGCCCCGACTTCAATGCCACCTCTTTCACTATCGATCACACCTATCTTTAGGGCGCACCCGAAGCGAGAACTGAGCTTCTTGATGACCGCTTCATCCTTGTTTTCTGCTCACTAGTAGGGGCTTTTTTGAGCATGGTTGTTGCGTGCATTGCGGAGACTTTCCTCGTCCGAGTGCGTCGGCACTTAATTATTGTAAAAGTATTTAAATGTTGCCTAAAGTTATCAATAGTTTTAATTTATATAAAACTATGACGAAATAGATTAAAAGTTAAGTTGATACCGACTCGTGCTTGCAGCCAAATATTTGTATTCTTCGGAGAAAAACTAAAAAGATACATAAGACGTATATAAAATAGCAACGATTAAGTACGAATTATAAGCAGATAACAACATGCACAGGTTTTATACACATTACAAATGGTAAGCAGACGCACAGGTTTGCACAGAGCCGACACCCAATTGAGCCAAAAGGAGTGGAAAGTGAACAACAGTAACTCCGAAACAAAGAGCATAGAAGTTGAACAAATCCTACGCCTCTTATCGTGTTCTGATTTGCGAAACAATCTCGCCCAAGCACTCCGCAATGGCAAGAAGATGACGCTTTCTGAATTGAGCGAGAGCGTTGGAGCTAGCTCACCGGCTTGTGTTCACGCCTTGCGAGAGCTAACAAAGGAGCATGTTACACATCAAGATGAGAAGCGCAACTACTTGCTCACTAGCATTGGCGAGATAGTCACGCGAAAGTTCACAGAGATCAACGCAACCATCACCGCATTATTACAACACAGGGAATTTTGGCTCGACCACGATTTGAATGACATTCCGGAACACTTGCTAGATAAAATAGGATATCTCGCCGATTCTGCCGTTCTAACAAGTACGCCTGAGGATCTCTTAAAAAGTTTTTCTGCGCTCTTCACGCTGCTTCAAAATTCTAATCAGGTACGCGCCATCTCCCCGATTTTCGCTGAAGAAATGACGGCCCAGTTTGCCAAACTGATAGAAAAAAACGTAGACATCGAACTTATTTTCACGCCCGCTGTACTGGACGCAACACTAGAATCGGGGGATAGAGAAGAGCTAGCAGGCGCCCTCAAAAAGAATCTCAAGATCTTCAAAATTGAATCCCAGCCGAACTTTGCCTTAACGGTTACAGACTACTTCGTCATGCTAGCCTTCTTCAGGCCTGACGGGAGTTTCGACTGGTCTAACGCCCTTCTGAGTTACAGCCCTGACGCACTGGAATGGGGCCGAGAGCTGTTCGCATACTATGTCGAGAAGACAGAACCCGTCAGTCTCTAGCGGCACTGCGTCAAACGGAGAACTCCTGGCCGCATTTCGTTTACCACAGCCACGCACGCGGCAGGGGTACATACATTCCTTAATTTCTAGTCCGATTTACGCTATAACGTTCCTTAGCGCTGTTGATGTAGCGATACTCTACATGGCATTTTTGCTTCAAGGTACTTTGATCTTGAGTAGCGCCTTGCTGTTCTTCGCTGCTTTCTTATTGGCGTGTTCTATCTATAGCTTAAACAAAGTGACAGACCTCAAAGAAGACGCAATCAATCTGCCCGACGGAGGTCGATCCATAATGAAAAACCGAGACTACCTGCTTTTTGCGAGCGTCGAATCAATCAACATCGCAGTGGTTCTCGCTTTGTTCAGCTATCCGTCTGCAATCATCGTCATCCTCTCCGCGTTCTTTGTAGCGTTTTTTTACAGCTTGGGAACTCGCAGATTTAGGCTAAAGAACATCTTGTTTCTTAAGAATATCACGATCGCAGGGACGGTAACTGCAACAGCAGTGCTTCTAACACTTGCGGTTCAAGTCAATATCGCATTTATCGTGGTAATGGTTACCTACTTTATCTTTGTCAAGGTTCTGATTGGGACCACGCTTCTTGACGTCCGCGATATCGAAGGTGACCAGAAGGCCGGCGTGCGGACTATCCCCGTGTCCCTAGGCAGGGCCAAGACGCGAAATCTGCTGCTACTCCTGAACTCCACGCTTGTGCTGTGGGTGGCATTCTCGATGTTACAAGCCATTTTCTACCCGTACATTATCGTTTTGATTCTCGGCGTGATTTACGGGTATTGGAGCATCTTACGCTTTACGAGGGCAGGAGCTGAAACAAGCAGGTTCTATTATTCCCTTATAGGCGCTGAATGGATGTTCCTGGCCCTCTATGCCACGCCATTCGCCTTAGGGTGGCCACACATCCTTTAAGTTAGCGAGGCCAAGCTCACTTGCATTCAGTAGCTGACAGGTACTATGTCGTTTAGAGCCTGAATGCAAAGACAGCCCAAAAAAGCTGCCTGCGTGCAACCAAACAAGCGAAGAGCCACGGAAGATACCGGGCCTGCTGGCACGGCCTCCACTTCGGCCGCGCACACAAACGATCCGAAATGCACCAAGTGTGCAGGACATTCGACCACGCCAAGAACGGCGTGCTTCACTTTTCAGATCAGCAGCGCTAACTGAATTCAACGTGCTTAGTGGCTTACACGCTTCGCGATTGTGCTTAGGCAGTCGATGTGATAGAGCGGAAAAGGGGTGGCCCCATTATCGTAGCTCATTTTTATTTATAATTGCAATAAGCGAAATGACAGCCACAAATATCATTGTGAAAACGGTTACTAACGCCATAGACACCGTGATATCGTTATAAATTGCAACAGGGCTTATTATAATCGTGAAACCGATAAGGCCATAAACAATAGCTGCTTCAAGCCAATAAGGCTTACTGGCAAGCGTTTTCACTTTTTGAGGTCTAATACGGTCATATTTAGACAGGTAGAGCGCAAATAGTTGGTAAAAGATAAAGCCGGTCACAAACCATCCTACAAAGTTTATAATAGGAACCCCAAAATAGGGGCCGGGACTTTCCCACACCCACTGAGATATTACGGTTGAAAGAATGGGATCCAAGCAAACATCCCACATTACCAGGATAAACGCGGCAATAAATGGAACGACAAAAATCCATTTTCCCTGAAGTTTCTTGCTAAATTGTCCTGTTAATACGTGTGACAACATCCAAGAGAAATATCCCACGCCAAAGTAGGCGACTATAATGACTAACGGCACCCCAAATAGTGAAATTGGAAATTGCATGGAATAATGATAATGTCCAAAAGGTATCCCAGTTTGTACGCTCAAAGCTTCAAAAAAGAGGCTTATCGCCCACGTCACGAGAAGAAAGATCCCGATATTCTTGAGGCCATAACGTTCTCTGCCGTGGAGACCCGCGAGAACGAATACCATGAGAGCGTATATCGAAGCCTCAGTCGTGCTCCCAAGGGGATTCTTGGATATTTGCAAAAACACGATAATAAGAGCGTAAAGACCTATTAATGACCATCTCAACTTACTAAACGGCCTCTCACCTCTTCTTATGTCTTTATCATTCATTGGAGAGCCTGGTTGTTCGTGTGAATGCATAAGCTTGAACGCAAGCGGATTATGAAGCAATAAGCGTTTTGATTTGAGACCACTGAGCACTATCCTGCATTAAAGAAAAACAGCGACCAAACGAAAAATTAGCTCTGTTGAGGGGAATCCTACGACGCGCCTTCTCTGTGGTCAATATCCACAATATGACGAGAGCATGCAGACTATGCTCGCTGGAACGTTGCGCCCATACACGAACCGCATTGTAATCTTCTATTCCATAGGTCCCTTCCCTATACATTGCTGTCCTTAAGAAACGAGCGGCCGCCTTGCAGTCAGTCTCTAGCAAGTTAGGGGGCTTCTTGCCCTCCTGTCCACCTGCAAGACCGTAGTATTCGGCACGTTTTGCTTCCGTGGGCGCGGCAAGTTTTGCTTCCTTTTCGTGCGCGCCGTAGAACTTGATACCCCGAAGTGGGTTAAGGTCGGTTGCGAATGGCCCAAACTGCGGCGGCCATTTCTACCGCCTCGTCGGCCAATCCATGAACCGCCCTTTACTCCATTATTCCTGATCTTGTTCTCCTTTTTCAGACGAAGGACGCCCTACCCGTCTTTTTTCTTTTTGAAGTAAGATAAGGGGCTCGGAATGAGGCCTTCCGCTGCCAACCGCGTGAGCGTGCCTTCAGGGATGCTGATGCCCAGTTCCGCTAGTCGTTCATCGAGCGCTGTATGATCCATTTTTAGATCTGCTTGACTTGACACAGTTAATCTTTATATATCTCGCTCATTCACGTTACTCAAACCGAGTCACAAAATTGACTTCTCGTATGATAAAGGCTTCGCATTTTCCGGTTAAATACGTTTTAATGACTCCTGCGAAGCGGGAAGACAACGCCACGATCACACCTGTCCAGCCACGGAGATACAGCAATGTCCAAGAAAATGTAGAGAGTTCATCTCTCAAGCCCTTGATGCGGCGCAGGAATTCGCGCAACGTGGCTGGGCCTGTGCTTCCGCTCAAGGCAGCTGGGGAGAAGGCGCCGCTCAGCGAGGCCGTGCCTAACGGCCATAAAGACGCTTCAACTGAGATAGACTTGATCGAAGTTTGGTGGTCTTCACACCGGGGTTTTACTATTTTAAAAAAATATTGATATTTTTTATCAATAACTTAAATTTCTAATACGATTCAACATTGAAGCACATAATGAGGATGAATAGCAAACTTTATATTCATCTCTATCATTGACAGAATGCGACAATCATGAATATCACAACACAAAGGGGAGAAGAACTCAGCGAAACGATCGTCGAGCCACAAGGCAACAATGATGAACTGCTCAGACTATTAATATGCTCGGACCTGAGGAAGAAGCTCCTTCTTGCACTTAACAACGGCACGACATCCCTCGCCGACCTGCGCGAAGCAACAGGGGCAAGCTCAACCGCAGCAATACACGCGCTCAGAGAGCTGGAGAAAGAACGCCTCACCTTCCAAGATGGTAAGCGGAACTACTTGCTTACAAGCTCGGGCAAGATTGTCGCTCTGCACGTGGAGAGCTTTGTGCAAACGGTCAACGTAATTACTCAGTTTGGCAAGTTCTGGCTAGAACACGATTTAAGCGGCATCCCTGAAGATTCTCTCAAGAACATAGGGTGCTTGCAAGAATCACAAGTCTTGACAAGCGTGCCCACCGACGTTTTCAACGCCTTTTCGACCTTTGTTACCCTGCTCGAAGACGCCAAAGTGATAAGAGGCGTTGCCCCCGTGTTCACGCCAGACTTGCTTGATATTTACGCCGAACTCGCCGCAAAAGGCATACCGATCGAGCTTGTCGTTACTCACGAAGTGCTCGAAAACATGCTAGAGCTCGCAGACCGCAGCCCGCTTAAGAATTCGCTTAAGACAAATCTTAGGCTCTTTGTGATTGAACAAAACCCGAAAACGGCGTTCACGGTTACTGACTATTTCTTTATGATTGGACTCTTCAGATTCGACGGGTCTTATGACTATTCAGACGAACTGCTAAGCTATAGCAAAGACGGCATTAGGTGGGGTCGCGAGCTGTTTGATCACTACGTCCGAGCATCAAAAGAGTTCGACTTACGACATTAAACGCTAAGTTTAAGCCCGCTTTATTCCTTTGAGTCACCGTAACAGTTCCCTAAAATAGGCCAAATTGTGTTGGCGTTTGCGAAGAGCCAGTCGGGGTCCCTGTTAAAAACTAAAAACTTTTGCTGGATAACTTCTTCTCGACTCGAAACGCGCCTGTCGTTCAGAACCATCAGCGCTAGTCAAAGCAACGCTTTGCTTTACGCGTGACCTGCAAAAGCCGCAACAGCACCTAGCCTTCGCCATTGCCCGCCGCATCGCCGCGCCGCAAGTCATACCTAACAAGACGACTGCCTATTTGCATGATCTCGCCGCTACGCTCACGTTGCAGGACGGATCGTGCCTTTGCTTCGCTAATTGCCTGAAAACCTTATATCGATGTGGATATATTTATTCAGCTAGATTTCCTCGCAGACTCGTGCTGCTGAAAAAAGCGCGTATTGGGGGCAATTTTTTGGCAGATCATCGAACGTACGTCTACAGCCCATTTTCGCCTGTCATTACGGCATTTGTCATATTCGTAGTTCTCCTACTCTTTGCCTTCATCTTCCTTGGACTAATCGGAGCGGCTTTTAGTCGAATCGGGTTTTCCGCGCAAGCCATCACACTTTTGCTCTTAGCTGTGCTGATCGGGAGCGTTATTAACATACCTCTATTCACTCTTGAAGCGTCTGAGCCGATCATGACTAACGCCTATGTCACTGTTTTCGGCATGACCTACCGGGTGCCAGAGGCGGCCGAAGGCTCGCGAAAAACGGTCGTTGCTATCAATGTCGGCGGCGCCCTAATTCCATCTGTTGTCTCCCTTTATCTCCTATGGCGATTTCCGGACGTTTTCGCCCTTGCGATAGTCGGGGTGACTCTTGTAGCCGTCATTTCTCATCTCATATCAAAACCCGTAAAGGGAGTGGGAATAGTCTCTCCAGCGCTTGTTTCCCCTCTCGTTGCCGCCGTCTATACTATCGTCGTTTTGACACTATTTTCAGGGGTTGACAACGCCTTTGCTTTGGCTTATGTGTGTGGCGTGCTGGGCACTCTGATCGGGGCCGACTTAACGAATCTAGGAGCCATCAAGCAGGTTGGGGCCCCTATTGCCTCGATTGGTGGCGCCGGTACTTTTGACGGCGTCTTTCTCTCAGGGATCATAGCCGTCTTGCTTGCGTAGAAGCGACTGCGGGAGCAACCCTCAGTGCGCAGCACGAATCTTCTGACGGTCGATCAAATCAGCTTTATATAATGTTTCAACATGATACTGTCATCGCGCCGTCCTCACCGCAGTCTAGAAGCCATGGCCGTGAGTCGCCTTTTGAAAACCAATCTGGTACTTCTCATCCTCGTACTGATAGCTATTGTTGCCAGTTCCTTCGCAGTCTATGCTGGCAACAAGAAGTTCATCGGCATCATAGGGATTGCCGCTTTGGCGTTGACCTTGGTATTATGGCGTATTTTTAGCCTGACACGGCAGACAGCAGCAACTTCCGAGCCTGAAACGCTGCGCTTTGACTTCGACATGGACAGGATCCAAAAAAAACGTCCACCCCGCGAGTGATGCGACCGCAATTACCGCTTGGAAACCGCGTCAGACCTTGATTACGACCGTTCTAGTGATATGATCCCCCAATCGCTGCCGTTATGTCGTAGAGTATTGACAAAGATTTCTGGTCGCGCCCGCTACAACTAACTGCGCTTTTTTTGATGGTAAGCCTACTCCGACCACGAGCCGGCGCACGACTTACAGTGCGGGTTCCTGGCCACCTTAACCTTGTCGAATGCCATCATTTCGCCGTCATAGATGAGGAGTTCATCGACCAATGGGACGCCTACGCCAGCTAAGCACTTGATGGCCTCTGTTGCTTGCAGCAATGCTATCACACCTGGCGTCGTAGCCAACACCGGAAACACTGCGCGAGGCGGAGCGTGCGGATAGATACACTCAAGGCAAGCCGTCTTGCCCGGCAACACGGTAGTAAGTCGCCCCTCGTAGCCGTATATCGCGCCGTGGATCAGGGGGACGTGGTGAGCAATAGCCGCCGAATTTAGCATGTACCGAACCGCGAAGTTGTCCATAGCATCGAGAATGATGTCGCAGCGTTCGGTGAGTTCTAGGACATTTTTATCCTCGATAGTCAGATCAAACGCCTCAACAATGGTTGTTGGATTGATCCTTTCCACTTTCTGCGATGCTGATTCGACTTTTTGTTTTCCCAAATCTTCGTCCCAGTGCAGTACCTGCCGGTTCAAATTGCTAAGCTCGACAGAGTCTGTATCGATCAGCTGAAGATGTCCAACGCCCGCGACAGCAAGATACAACGCGAGAGGCGAGCCGAGCCCGCCTAAACCAGCGATAAGGGCTGTCGAGTTTTTCAGACGTTCCTGCCCTATTTCCCCAAAGCCAGGAATGATTATTTGCCGGTGGTATCGCTTACGATCGTATTCAGACAGAGACATGAATGTAACCCCCAAACTGAGAACAAACCGGCCCAGTTGACAATGCACATTTCAGGGATTCATGAGTTCTTGACGAAATCACATCTTAATTCTTTTTCGGTCCGTGTACAGCGCCATCTGGATGTCCTTTCTAAACTCATCGTCATAAAGCAGCTCAAAATTGCCGTTCGGATCCTTTGAGCGCAAGTTATACACTTTCACCGTTTCCGTATCTATCGAGCCTTCAAGCATTTTTCCCTCAGGGATGTCTTTCGTAGGTTCATCCAGAATCTCGCAGACCTTGTCATCTCGTTTGATAAGCACATCGAAAATGGTGAGATCGTTCTGTTTCAAAATGTCAAACAGCGCCTCCGTCACCTTCTTGTGAAACGACTTTTTTTCTTGCCAAAGATTCGTCGCCCTCACGATTCCGTGCAGCGCATCTGATACCGCTTCGTCGACTTCGTCCTCAGTCATGTCAGAAACGTTCATCGAATACGTCTTGTTCGGCATAATAGTAGCATACGAACCCGCGCCTCTTAAACCTGAAGCATCTTCTCGAATCTTCTTAGCTTTGGGATTCACGCGTGCCTCTCCTGCAATCTACTTGCTCCCCGTTATAGCGCCTCATGACCGTCGCACGTGTCAGGCTACGTGAGCGCAAGAAGAAGAAAGATGAAGCCGCAATCCATAATGACGTCAAACCTAGGTCATATCATCCGAGATATCCTAGTGGGTCTCGAAGCCAAGAACAAAGATTGTTTGTAATCGCGACGACAAACTTGTAGTCTTAGATGAGACACGTCCGACAACGAAACCAGACAAAGAACTGCGCTGTCATATCAAAGATAGTACGATTGGCGGCACGCAGTTATTTAGAAGCGCGAATCAGCTGCGAAGCGGTAGGGCGATGCAGAACTTCGAACCTCGGCCGACGTCACTCTCAACGGTAATGGTCCCGCCGTGAGCTTCAATCACGGACTTCACGATGGCTAAGCCGAGCCCCACACCTCGTGATTTTGTGGTGAACAGCGGCTCGAAGAGCTTACGTATGTTTTCCCGTGGTATGCCCATTCCCGTATCAGCTACATTTATAGAGGCGCTTTGTCCGTTGTTCTTGGTCATTACACAAACGGTACCGCCGTCTGGCATTGCTTGCAACGCGTTGCTCATGATGTTTATCAGTGCGCGCCGCATAAGGAACGGATCGACATCGAGATCGGGCAGACTCGGATCAAGCTTCTTCTCGATTACGACATTATTGGGCGCTACAACGCGACGAAGGGCCTCGTTGACGAGTTGTTCTGTGCTTGTGCGCGTGATTTTCGGGCTCGGTGTCCGAGCAAAGTCGAGCAGATCGGTTACCATGGAGCTCATGTAAGCGACTTGCTCCTTTATCTTGTCCAGACCGTCGCGAAGCTGCTGCGCCTCAGGAGCCTCACTAGGCGCGAAGTGTCCCTCCAGCTTGTCGACCTGTTTTTTCTCGAGGTGAATAGTGTTAAGAATGGCCTGCAAAGGGCTGCGGAGATCATGTCCGACCATTGCCGCCATTTGCCCGATAGCTGCCAAGCGTTCCGCCCGCTTGAGTTCAGCCGTTTTTTGCGCCACCAGTTCTTCAAGGTGCTCAGAGTACTGCATAAGCTGGTCTTCAAGGTTTTTGCGCTCGATGGCGTAGTACATAGCTCGCTCCAGGATATCTACCGTCACGGTGCCTTTCACGAGATAATCCTGCGCACCCTCACGCACCGCGTGTACCGCCACCTCCAAATCGTTGAGACCAGTCAGCACGATGATCGGCACGCGCGGCACTGCGGCGCGCATCGTCGCGACGGTGGCGATGCCCAGGCTGTCAGGAAGACTCAGATCGAGCAGCACAACGTCGACACTCCCCTGGTCGCACCGTTCTATCCCAGCATTGAGACGATCCACTGCGTCAAGCGCGTGCTTTGTCGCCGATGACTTAGTCAAAAGCCGCTTTATGAGGTGAGCATCGCCGGGATTGTCCTCGACGAGAAGGACTCTAAGTGCTCGATCACGTGCGTACATTCTCAGCCCTCTTGCTGCGGCAGCTTCACGACCGTGAACCAGTACTCTTCGATCTGCCGTATCACTTTCATAAATTGTGGCCAGTCAACCGGCTTGGTGATGAAGCTGTTCGCGTGTAATTCGTATGTTTTCAGGATGTCCTCGTCAGCTTTGGACGTCGTCAATACGACGACCGGTATGCTCGCAAGCGCTTCGTTCGATTTGATCTTTTTGAGCACCTCGCGACCGTCCACCTTTGGCAGGTTAAGGTCGAGCAAGATCAGATCTGGGCGCAGAGCCTGCCCATATTCGACATCGTGCAAAAAGGCAAGTGCGGCTTCTCCGTCAGTTGCGACGTGCAGGTTGTGGAGCACTTTGCCGAACTCGAGAGCGCGCTTGGTCAGAAGGACGTCGCCTGGATTGTCCTCCACCAATAAGATCTCGATGTAATTCACGCTATTGCGATCGCTCATAACATATTAGCCCCCCTTGCTGGAAGCGTAAAGATAAACGTCGAGCCTTTTGCTGGCTCTGATTCGACCCATACGCGTCCCCCGTGACGCTCAACTATTTTTTTAACCACAGCAAGTCCGATGCCCGTTCCTGGGTAGTCCTCGCGCGCGTGCAGGCGTTGAAATACGGCAAAGATCCGTTCTGCGTATTTCATGTCAATACCGATCCCATTATCGCGCACCGAGAACACCCAGTCGTCTTTCGTTTCCTCTACGCCAACGTGAATCATCGGGGGATCATCGCTCCGGAACTTTATCGCATTGCCTAACAGGTTCTGGAAAAGCTGAACAAGCTGGGATTCGTCACCGAACACGGTCGGCAATCGATCATGCGTGACAACTGCTTGGTTCTCTTCTATCGCGACTTCAAGATTCGCAATCGCTGCCGAAAGGGCGCCACTCATACTGGTTGGCACGAACGGCTCTCCACGCGTGCCCACACGCGAATACGCTAAAAGGTCATTGATGAGCGTGTGCATTCGTTTCGCGCCTTCGACGGCAAATGCGATGTATTGGTCAGCGCCAGCGCCAAGTTTTCCTTTGTAGTCCTCCTCAATTAGTTGAATGTAACTCGTTATCATGCGCAGCGGTTCTTGCAGGTCGTGTGACGTGACGTACGCAAACTGTTCTAGTTCAGCGTTGGATCGTTTTAGATCAGCGAGTGTGCTGTCAAGCTGGCGCTCCATCCGCTTGCGCTCAGTGATGTTTCGCGCGACTATGAGAAACGCAGCCGGTTGCCCCGAGGCATTTTCAATCACGGAGATATTTGCTTCTATGTCTACCCTTCCTCCATTTTTCCGGAGCAATTGCGAGTCAGTGCGGACAGTTTCTTTTTTCCCACGACCGGGCACCGTTCTGTCGAAGATAGCTCTGACGAGGAACTTACGTGCATCGGGGATCAGCGAACGAAACTCAGGAGGGAAGAGATCCTTGAAGGGCTTCCCTATTATCTCTTCCCTAGATCGCTGGGTGAGATCCATGATGGCTTCATTGCAGTCGGTAACCGTCTCGTCCAACTCCGCGATCACTATCCCGTCTGCCATAGTTGCGAAGGTGATGCGCAGCTTTGCTTCAGATTCCACCAGTGCCATCTCCGCTTTCTTGCGCTCCGTAACGTCGCTGCTTATTTCGAGAATAGCGGACGCATTGCCCTTCTCGTCCTTGATCAGAGTCCAGCTGCTCGCGACAGTGACCTGGACACCATCGCGCGTTACGTGGATCAGCTCCCCTTCCCACAGTCCGTTCTCCATAAGCTTAGGCCACAGCGCTTCGCGCGATTCAGGGAACCTTGTGCGCAGCAGCGCGTTCGCGTTTTGACCTTCGGCCTCTTGCTTTGTCCATCCATACAGGCGCTCGGCGCCACGGTTCCAGTACATTACGGCCCCTTCTGGGTCCAAGGTCACGATGGCATCGTGCGCCCCATCAAGCATAGCCGCCTGCTCTCGCACGGCCTCTTGAGCCGTCTTGAGAGTAGTGATATCAACAATCGAAACCGCACTCCTTTTGGTTCCTGGAATCAGTGCTGCCGCCACAAAGACTTCTCTTCGCGTTCCGTCTTTTGTAAGGAGTCTGAGCTCATACTCTTTCGGAGCGCTAGCCGCATCGCGTCGACGTGCGCGATGATATGTTTTTATCCTCTCAACATCTTCCGGAGCGACGAATTCTGTCCACGGTTTCAGGCCTTCAACTTCGTTCTTACGGCAACCGGTGAGCTGCTCAAGTTTGCTATTCACCATAGCAACAGTCATGTCTTCTTCCAGAATAGCCATACCCGCCGATGTGTTCTCAAAAATGGCGCGGTAGTACGCCTCGCTTTCGAGCAGGGCACGCTCAATTTGTTTGCGGTCACTGATGTCTACGAAGCTCTCGAGCAGGTAAGAGTGTCCCCTGAGCGTAATTCTGCTCACTGATTTGAGGATCGGACGGCTCTTCCCGTCTGCCGTAAGCAAAACGCGTTCTGCATTGTCGACGGTTTGCTCGAGATCAGTTATCGGGCAACGTCCCACCTCGGCAGGACAGATAAATCGATGGCAGACTGAACCGATAATTGCGTCCTTCGACGCTCCAAAGAGGTGCGCGCCCGCCGTGTTGACATCGACAATCGTGTGCGTTATCGGGTCAACAAGCACGATTCCCGCTTGCACTGATTCGATAATCGCTTTTTGCTCGGAGATATCGCGGACTATTGCTGTTGCGAACGTGCCCTCTTTCGTTTTCCACGAGGCGAAGCTTGGCTCTGCTGGAAACTCGGTGCCGTCTTTTCTACGCCACAGCATGAAAGACGGCGGCACGTAGGTTTCACGAGTGCCTAGTGCGGGGAGCATCTTTAAGAAACCAGCTTTGGCAGATTCTGGAAGGATTGCCGTGACTGATTGGCCCGTGATATCATTGGCGGTCCATCCGAAGGTTCTTCCGGCAGCATTGTTCCAATAGGTCACGGTGCCCTGCACGTCCATGGAAAAAATGGCGTCCGCCGCCGAATCGGTGACTGCGCGGAACCGGTTTTCGCTCTCCTTGAGCTGTACCTCGAAGGCGTGCCTGGCCAACGCCAGTTCAACGTTGGGAAGAAGTGAAGCTGTATCGATCGGCTTCAGTATGAAGCCGAAAGCGCCCGTTTTCTTGATCTGCTCTTGTGTGGACTCGTCTGCCTGACCCGTCAAGAAGACTACCGGGATTTCAAACTGATCTCTGATCTCGCGAGCCGTTTCTATCCCATTTTTTTCCCCTTTTAGGAGTATGTCCATAAGAACGAGATTTGGATGCAGCTCCTCAATTGTGCGCAGAGCGGCTTCTCCGGTTGCGGCCACAGCCGCAGCGTCATAACCGGCGCGCTTAAGGCGCTGCGCAATGTCCATGGCGACGATGGCTTCATCTTCAACGACGAGAATCGTGGTCATTCTCTCCCACTCTTCCCAATACGCGCGCCCGCTGGTGTAAATGTGGTGATAAACGTCGTCCCTTTCGTGCGATCGAGCGTGATGGTACCGTCAAGCTGATTAACGAGCGCAGTCACGAGCTGCATACCCAACGAGTCAGTCGCTCGAAAGTCGAAATTCGGTGGGAGGCCCTCGCCATTGTCGGCAACTGTTAACTCGTATGTGCCGTTGATTTGGTGGAGGGTTATGGTAACTTCGCCCGTCGCCCCGTCTGGAAACGCGTGCTTTAACGAGTTTGACACAAGTTCGTTAATGATGAGCGCGCAGGGGATGGCGGTGTCCACGCCGAACAGGACGTTTTCGACGTCGGTAGTGATCGTGATTGCTCCCGGAGCAACGTTGAACATCCGCAGAAGCTCGTCGATGATGCTGTCGACGTAATCCCCGAAATCAATCTCCGCTAACGAACCCGAACGGTACAGCTTCTCGTGAATAAGCGCCATTGATCTGATCCGGCTCTGGCTCTCTTTGAGCATTTCGACCGTTTCTAGCTCAGTAGCTTGCTGAGCTTGTAAGCTGATCAAGCTCGATATCACCTGCATGTTGTTCTTGACCCGGTGATGAATCTCCTTGAGAAGCGTCTCCTTCTCCTTGAGGGTTATCCTGATCAACTCATCTGCCTGCAGCTTCGCGATTACCACCCCCACCTCATTGCTGATGGCGTTGAGCAGCTCCTTCTCGGCCTGAGAGAAGGTGTGGCGTGCAAAACTCCCCACGGTGAGCGCCCCTATCCGCTTATCATAGCGATACAGCGGCACCACAGCGAGAGACTTAACTCCCAATTCAGCGGCATGAGGCACGCGCAACGCCTCGTGACCGCCGACAAAAAGAGGTTTTCCCTCAACCAGAACACGACCGTATGCCATATCATCAAGGGGGATGTTCCTGATAGCTTCAAGAGCGATATCGGGAATGCCGGTTGCGTAGCACAGGTTCGCACGGCGGGCGTCATAGTCGTGGAGATGGATCGTTCCGACATCGAAGTGCAGCAGTTCGAGAGTCAAATCTGCCACGGTTTTAGCAAACGATTGTACCTGAGTGGCTCGGTTTCCTTCAGTGATAATACGGTTGAGTGTCTCTATCGTGTGCGTGCGTTCTTTGACCCTCTCTTCTGCCCGCTTTCGCTCCGTAATATCGACGGCGGCACCGCGTACGCCGACGGCAGCCCCGTCACGCCTGATCGGCGCGCCAAGGGCTGAAACAGGAAACGTGCGCCCGTCCTTCCGCAGTCCGGTGTATTCCATCAGGCCGACATCGTCGAAACTCGTTCTCCGATGAAACACCGTGCGTGCTCGCTCTTTGTCGGCATCTGTGATCAGTTGAAAAATAGACATCCCCGCTTCGAGCTCTTCTTTCGTGTAGCCGAACATGTCAAAGGCCGTCGCATTCGCGAAGGTGACGCGACCAGTTTCGTCTGCTTCATACACGACTACAGGGAGCGCGTCGGTGATCTCACGGATGCGTCTTTCGCTCTCTTTAAGCGCCTCATCTGCCTGTAACTTTGCAATGACCGTCCCCACCTCGTTACCAATGGCGATGAGCAGTTCTTTCTCGGCTTGCGAGAAGGTATGGCGTGTTGCGCTCCCCACGTTGAGTGCTCCAATAATCGCATCTTGAGAATAGAGCGGCACGCTGGCGAGCGAAGCAACCCCAAATGGCGCGTGGCGCGGCAGGAACGTTGCGTAGTCATCAGCAAAAAGAGGGTCTCCATCGATCAGAATGGCACTATATGGGGCGTCACGATAGGATATCTTCTCAATGGCATCTCGCGCGGTCTCAGGGGGTCCTTGTGCGTACCGTAATGTGGCGTAGCGAGAGTCCATATCAATGAGGTAGATGCCCCCGATGTCGAAACGCATCAATTCACACGCCAACTTCGTCGCTGCCTCTGCAAATGACTGCACATCACTGGTTCTGTTTCCTTCAGTGATAATACGGTTGAGTGTCTCTATCGTGTGCGTGCGTTCTTTGACCCTCTCTTCTGCCCGCTTTCGCTCCGTAATATCAAGTATGATACCACGCTGCCCGACGATAGCACCGTCTCGTCTCATTTGTACAGCCCGGATTGAAACAGGAAACGTGCTCCCGTCCTTCCGCAGCCCGGTGTATTCCACCCGGCCGACATCTTCGCCACCCAGTCTCCGATGAAACACCGCGCGTGCTCGCTCCAAATCGGCGGGCGCGATCAGTTGAAAAATAGATATCCCCGCTTCGAGCTCTTCTTTCGTGTAACCGAACATGTCAAAGGCCGTCGCATTCGCGAAGGTGACGCGACCAATTGCATCTGTTTCATACACGACTGCCGGAAGCGCGTCGGTGAGCTCACGGATGCGTCTTTCGCTCTCTTCCATTTTTTGATCAGCACGCTTCTGCTCAGTAACGTTCACGGCGATCCCGCGTATCCCTACCGGAACGCCCTCACGAACGATCACTGAAGCACGTACAGAGACCGGGAACGTACTCCCATCGCGCCGCAACCCCGGAAGCTCTATCCACTCCGAAGGTTCATCAATTACCGCTTGAGCGATGGATTCGCGTATTTCTTCGTGTTTGTCAGGGGGAACGAAGTCATACAGCGTCATTCCCCCTTCGACTTGTTCTTTTGTGTAGCCGAACTCTTTCAGCCCCGCGCGGTTGACAAACGTGAGATTTCCCACCATATCGGTTTCAAATATCACCTCGGACAGCGACTCAGTGAGTTCACGGATACGGCGAGCGCTCTCACGCACTTTCTGCTCTGCCCGCTTTAGCTCGGTCATATCAAGTAGGATACCACGCTGCCCGACGACAGCACCGTCACGCCTCTTCGGCACGCCAAGGGCTGAAACAGGAAATGTGCGCCCGTCCTTCCGCAGTCCGGTGTATTCCACCCGGCCGACATCTTCCCCACCCATTCTCCGACGAGACGCCGTGCGTGCTCGCTCCAAATCGGCGGGCACGATCAGTTGAAAAATAGACATCCCCGCTTCGAGCTCTTCTTTCGTGTAGCCGGACATGTCAGAGGCCGTCGCATTCACGAAGGTGATGCGACCAGTTTCGTCTGCTTCATACACGACTACAGGGAGCGCGTCGGTGATCTCACGGAGGCGACTGTCAGCGACCCGCGCTTGTCGTTCCTTTCGATACTTTCTTGTTGCCACATCAATCGCAGCGATGAGTTCCAGCTCATCCAACGGCTCGATGAGAAAACCGTCGGCTTCAGCTGCAATTGCCCGCCGCACCGTCGCCTCGTCAGGGTTGGCGGCAATGAAGATGACCGGAATGTCGTGGAGACTCTTGATTTGTTGTGCAACTTCGATCCCATCCGCTTCTCCTTTTAACCTGACATCCATGAGGATGATGTCGGGTCGTAACGCATCTGCGCGCGTGATCACTTCGTCGGCGGTCGCCGTCAGGGCGATGACGTCGTAGCACATCCGCTGCAATCGATTCTGGATATCCTGCGCACTATTTGGATCATCTACAACGAGTATTATGCGTATCATAACGGTGCGTGTCTTTAACGTGCGCAGAAAGAAGATATATCTTATCCTGCTTCTCTCGCGTCTGTGTTGTGGTTTGAGCTAGTGAGCTCACGCTGGGTGTGGTAAAGCACGCAGATACCGTGCCGAATCGCTTCCCGACAGGTGCGCCGCACGCCGCACTGAGGGTATCCCGCCCCCCTTTTTTTTGCATCAACGTTTGAACGGACGTTATGAGAAGCCCCATTTGCCTCAATTCGCTCAACTTCTTCTGTTTGAGAGACCGATGTCACAGCACGGTGTTTTAGTCCTCAAATAGCTAGTAGAAAGGTCAGTCGTAGCTCTTTCTTATCTCACTTGAATGCAGACAGAGTCAAATAGGGAGCATTTCATCAAAAAAGTGCGCATACTGCTCCAAACTTCTAAACACGGAAAATCTCGGACGCTCTTTTTTATGGCAGAGAAGCACACGCCGCCATTTTGACTCACATTCGTTGTCTTTTGGAACAACGTGGCGAACAACCCTTTATTGTCCCCGCCGACGACTCCCTCAAATTGCTGATCTTCTTCGGTATTGAGCCATTATCTAGGTGAGGGCGGCGAAATCCATCCATCACCAGAGCAGTTATTTTTGGACACTTCACACGATAAGTCAGTTAAGCTGGAGTTCACCCGTTTTTCGTGAATCGTTTCCTCGAACGCGCGATTGGGCTTTCAGAACGCTTTGCCCTCTCGCTGTGCATAATAGTCACCATGGCGGGCCAGATCGTACCTGGGCTTACAACGCAACACGTTCATTATCAGCGAAGGCTACAACGTTAGAGAGATGAAACAAGAAGGATCCACGGTAACAGGGCTCAAGCAACAACGGTAACGGGCCTCAGCCAGTCTCTTCAGGAATCTCCCTTAACAGCAGAACGGTTCGTTCGTCCGGTAAAGGGCTGAGCGTCTCGCGATAACAAAGACTAAGTGCTATCGCGGTAATTGCTTAGGCGGTGTAGCCGGTCGTTGGGAGTGAGATACACGGAAATGAAAGAAGATATAGACGTAGACAAGGCCATCCGTCTCGCTGTTTGCTCTGACCAACGAAAAGAAATTCTCCTCTTAATATGTCGGGACGGGGTGAAATCGCTTCGCGAGCTGCGGGACGAGCTCAAGCTCTCCTCTCCCGCGATTATACACGCGTTGCGAGAGCTCGAAAGCATTCATTTCATTCGCCAAGATCCAATGAGAAACTACGTATTGACCCCCATCGGCAAGAGTGCTGGACGTAACGTCATCGATTTTCAAGCTGCGATGGCGGTGCTAATGAAGTATGAAGCATTCTGGCTCGAGCACGACTTAGGTGGGATTCCCGATCATCTATTTGACAGGATCGGGTCGTTACGCGACGCTGCACTTATCGCAGGCACCCCCACTGATATTTTTAAAGCTTTGCGTCATTTTGTCGAGCTGTTGCGAGATAGTAAAGTCGTAAAACTGATTTCCCCGTTCTACATTCAGGACATTGGCGAACTAGTGCTTGAGCAGTTTGCTCGCCAACAACACGTGGCGCTAGTGCTAACTGACGAGGTATCGCACCATTTGATTGACGAAATCGGTCGAGCACGTTTGAGCAAGGCACGCAGCGAAAACCTCACACTTTATGTGACCAGAGACAATCCCAAACTTGTCCTGGTCGTTGCTGATCCTTTCGTGGCGCTTGCGCTCTATCGTTCAGACGGTTCATTTGATTATTCCTATACGTTAACAAGCCAAAATAGAGAGGCGATTGCATGGGGGCAAGAATTGTTTGATTATTATGTCGCGTCATCAGAGAGCGTGGTTCTGTAGGGAAGGACACTCCCGAAACGGGAGCCATTCTCGGCTTCCGAAAAGCAGACTTAGAAGCGTCTCGCAACGAATTTCCGCGCGCTTGCGAAACGATTGGTGGATCGGTCAGCTACGCGAACGGGATCGTCTCGGATCTCTAAAACAACGCGTGCACTTTGGCACCTCAACATATCGAACCTATCAGAGCTCACGACGGACGCTCGTTCAACAATTTCAATTCCTAGAAACGTCGTCATCAACGTCTCGGTGGCCGAGGACGTGTCGATGTTGAATGTTAATCCTAAAATGCCACAACGGCTATTGACGAACCTTGGCCTAGACGTCTTGCCTGCGATGCCCGCGGGGGAAGCTTAACGAAAAACGCACGGAAAACGAATGGTACATCGAGATACGTGTGCAAGACCCGGGGCCTCGCATAACAGGGGATCTAAACACGATGTCAATCAAACCCCTTCATATAACAAAGGCACGAGGCGTTGGACTGGGCTTGACAGTCTGCAAGCGAGGAACAGAAGCGCATGGCGGACGCATTGTCAGGCACTGCGGGAAGTGGTGCTCGGTTCACGGTCAGGCTGCCAACGCGTTAACGAGACAAAGTAAAAACGAGGAGGTGAACTCGTGGGAAAACTGACCATATTGGTTGTCGACGATGACCGAGAGATACTGAGCAGTTTTATGCAGATCTTAAGTAAGAACGGGTACGGCGTGGAAACTGCAGAAACCGGTCACGAGGCGATTGAGAGATGCAAAAGTGGCTCGTACGATCTTGCGCTCTTAGATATTAAGCTCCCCGATATGGATGGCACGCAACTGCTCGAGCGGTTGCAGGAAATCGAGCCCAAGATGAGAACTATCATGGTCACAGGCTACGCCGGTCTGGACGGCGCTCTGAGATCTCTGATTTTGCACGCGAATGCCTACGTTCAGAAACCAGTCGATCCGGATGAGCTTTTGAAGGTTGTGAGAGCAACGCTAAATGAACAGCAGATCGAGTAACTCACCAACCCAATAAGCTATGGCAAAAAACGCCGACGCCACGAGCATGATCAAGGAAGCTAATAGGGAGAAATGGGGCGTCACTGTTTTGAGCAGGCGCCTAGTAAGATCGGCATAGTCCTTGAAATAGCGCTCATGTGGTCGGAAAAGGCGTCGAATACGAGATGCCTCTGGCACGTCCTAACAAAGCGCAGATTGGAAAAACGCGACGGCGGGAACCTTTCGCGGGCATAATTCTAAATTGAAAACAAGGGCGATGAAGGTCTGTTCCACAAACAAAAACACAAGAGTCACGCGGCCTCATTCGCAAAAAAATAGACTCGAAGGCACTCGCTGCCGCGAGGAACGAGGGACGAACTCGACTGCATTTAAGACCATCCGCGAGCAGCTCCAGGGTTTTAAAGCAAATAACACCACGGTGACCCATGTCTACATCCTCCAGCAGCAAAACGGTACAACCCGGTTCATCGCCGCCCCGTATGTCAGGCCGGATAGTCCTAAATTCATGCACAGGTGCATACCACAACCCCGGATGCGCTGAAGGTCCCGGTCACCAAACCGATAGGCGTAGGCCCCTACACCGACCAGTGGGGGATCTACGTTTCAGGGTTTGCCCCGGCGTACACCGGTTCGAATGGAACAGTCATGGTCCTCTGCGTCGATTTCGGTAACACAGGCCATCACTTTCCCTCTTTTTGATTTGAACATCTCCTGAAGGTGGCAGCTATAGAAGCTCTATCCTCGACAAACTAAAATCAGGACTGGGCGCATGCATCGAGGGGTGGGTTAGCGTTGGCTGGTCTCACTATGAACACGTATTGTGAGCACGTTTTGATGTGTATATGAAGTGCTGGAGAGATGTGGCTTTGCGCGTTGAACGCTGATGGTGCGTGCAAACCGGAAGAGCGTTCGTGATACTGCCTGGTATCGGTATTTTCAAATCTCGTGGGGAAAAATTCAGGAAACAGGTCTCCCTCAGGGATTCCTCGACTATTGCGGCTTTCAGCCAGAACAGGTTGCTAAAATCAAAGCGTAAAATTCTTAAGCCTCCAGTGACCGTTGGGTGAGTACCAATGCGCATCGAGAACCGCACTCTCCTCGGGACGCTCTTCTTTGTAGGCGCGGCGCAGTTCGTTCTGATGATAGTCATCGCTGAAGCGCGGTATCCCGGGGGGTATAGCGTGGCGATCAACGCCCTAAGCAACTTGGGCGTGGGACAAACGGCGCTTTTTTACAGCGCGTGGATCGCGGTGTGCGGAGCGTTCGTACTCATCGGTTCACTGCTCGGACGGCGTACCCTCGGCACCGGCCTTACCACAACCCTTGCAGTAGCCGGTGCCTGTGTTGTGGGGGTGGGCGTATTCCCTGTAAGGACCAGCGCGCCCCACGAAGTCTTCGCGATCGCCGCATTTGTCTTTGCAGCGGTCTCCGCGATCATCTCGTATAGGGTGCTGCGCCCGCCGCTCTCGCACTTCTCAGTGGGCCTCGGGATCATCGCGCTCGTTGCCATCGTCCTACTAGTCACGGGTCACTATCTGGGAATAGGTAAAGGCGGGATGGAGCGCATGATCGCGTACTCGATCCTTGTGTGGGCGCTCGGGTTCGGAGGAGCCCTGATAGGCGCAAAGTGACCACTAATCGGCTTAAGCGGCGACCTATCATATTTGATGGATTTTGTGATACGGCAGGTGCCATTTTGCACAGGACTGCTCGCAGGACAGCGGCGCTGGAGAGATCGAGATCGCTGAGCGTAGCCCAAGAAAGATTGATACGTTGTGCTTTATCTATCACAGGCTGTTATTTCGTACCCAATAATTACTAGGCTGCGGCCGCATGTTGTTGTGTCCCACAATTCCGACTTGGTGAACGTTTTTCTAAGTGCGTGGGAGATAGATATCGCGGTACGCCGGAAGACGGAAAAACGATCGTGCTCACGATAAGGGGGGGTTACGTTGAGCGAGCTAGTTTTACAACCGAGTCCAGAAGTTTTACAACCACAATTGAGCGCTACCTCGCCTAGCTCGGCCATCTGCTCCGCGCTACTGCGTTGTAGCCTGAGAGAGTCCCGATCAGCAGGCCCAATACGATCCGACTATTACTTGCGGCCTGAACGACGGGTATCTAATCGACAAACGGTAACAACGGTCAAGTATAGAGGGGCTAAAAAAATACGCGCAAGAAGCGGCCAGCGTTAGCAATCGCAGGCTTGTCCCACTAGAATGCAGTTTTAAGGTCGGTTTTATGCTTTCGGTTCCGGGCCGGGACATTTCTTCATTGCGCGCATAAACCCAATGCCCCAATGAAATATGCAGAGCTCCTCGCCGGTCGCAGACTTCGTTTTCTTGAAGTCAGTCAAGTTTTGATCCTCAAAATAGTGCTCGCACTCAGCGTGATACAGACAGCTTTTTTCGATGCATTTACGCGTCATATTCTCAGCAAAAAGTGTGCAACACATCTACCTAAACATTTCGCCGACGTCTGCACGCAGCCGAAGGAGGTGTAATCTTATGCAGGACAAAACCCTGACCAGCGCATGTAGGTGCTTTGGCAGAATTGTTTTTCATGAACTCAAGGCGGTTATCCATCCTCGCATCATTTACAGCCTGCGAGGAGCGTCTTCGAGTTTAGAGGGCGTCCTAGCGACTCACGTTGGCGCGGCGACAGCTGGTGCTTAGTCGCGCGTTTTATACACCTTATCGGGATCAAACACCTTTTCGCCGATTATCCGCCCGTCGATAGTCCTGAAGAAGCACGACCAGAAGCCAGTGTGGCACGCCGCTTTAACTTGATCCACCTTTATCACAAGCGCGTCCGCGTCACAGTCAACTAAGATCTCCCTCACTCGTTGAACGTGGCCCGATGTCTCCCCCTTCTTCCAAACACGCCGGTTTGTTCGGCTCCAATAGTGAACATAACCGGTTGTTTGAGTCATCTCAAACGCGTCCTCATTCATAAAGGCAATCATCAGCACTTCTCCCGTCTCATAGTCCTGCGTAGCGACCGGAATGAGGCCATTTTTGAAGTTAAGCTTCACCATTGTTGATCCCTCGATGGCGCGTCCCGATTGATGCGCGCTGCGTGTACATTGACCGTGCTTCTTGAAGGGTTTCGCCATCAGAGGTAATGGCAGCATTAGCGACGCTGCCGACAACAAGGACGTGGTCTCCGGCCTCTCTGGTCCACATCACGTTACAGTCGACAAACGCCAAGCAGTCTTTGAGGATGGGCGAGCCTGTGCTCCCGAGATCGTACGCCGCCGACGCAAACTTTGCAACTTTTCTGCCCGAGCTCTTGCCGAAGACATCAACCAATTCCGCTTGATCGGTTCTGAGAATATTGACTGCAAAAGCGTTGCTTTTGACGATGAGCTCGTAGGTGTAGTGCAACGGATTCACTGCTACCATAATCAGCGGCGGCACGAAGGACACCTGGGTGATCCAGCTTGCGACAAAGCCGCTCATGTTGTCCGCACAGCGGGCCGTTACAATCGCTATTGGGTTTATTAGTTTCCATAGCACAGTCTGCACGACATTCATAAGAGCACTCTCCTGTAGTCCGTTTTCCCTTATGTGTGGCGTAGGACGCGATCGACAATCTCCTGAACGTGTAGTGATTCTTGTTCACCGGTCTTGAGATTGCGCAGCGTAAGTTTTGAGGTCTGCATTTCACTCTTTCCGACAATGACGGCGAAGTCGAAACTTGCGCTGTTAGCATACGTCAACTGCGCACGAACCGTTCGCCCCATAACGTCAACATCTGCGCAGACGTGTGCCCGCAACTCATCGGCGATGCGGAGCGCGTAGATGCGCGCGTCCTTGGTCGGAACTACTAGAATCCGCGGCGGCTCCTCGCTCTGAATGTGGGCGGCCCGCATGATCCGGTCAAATCCAATTCCAAAGCCTGTCGCCGGCACGTCATCGCCGCCGAAGAGGTGCGCGAGCCGGTATGCGCCTCCGCCTAGAACCTGATTCTGAGCGCCGAGGCCGTGGGCATAGGCTTCAAAGACAATCCCGGTGTAGTACTCGAGCCCTCTCGCGATGCCGAAATCAACAGTATACGCTATGGCGAGCGTGTCGAGAAGCTCAAGAACCTGCAAGAGGTGATCGACTGACGCAACGCTCTGCGCTTCGCTCAACGGGTCTTCTGCTTCGATGATCCTTATGGCGGTGTCGCCGTGCGGGAGCTCCTGCAATTGATCGAAATCGCCCTTGTCGATTAAGCGCATCGCGAGGGCACAGGTTTCGTCGTCAAGCTCGCAAAACACGGCCCTGAGGACGTCGAGAGAGCCAACGTGGATCTTTGCCTCAAGCCCCAAGCTTCTCAGCATATGCTGCGCAAGCGCGATCACCTCCGCATCCGCTTCTGGCCTCGCACTTCCGATCAATTCGACGCCAAACTGCCAGAACTGCCGGTAGCGCCCGGACTGGGGCCGCTCATACCGAAAACAGTCACCGAAATAGTAGAACTTGAGCGGCTTAGGCGCGGACTGCAGCTCGTTCACGTACACGCGCATGACGGGCGCGGTGAGCTCAGGCCGCAGCGCTAGCGCGCGACCCCCGCGGTCTGTAAAGCTGTAAATCTCGTCTTTTATCGCTTCTCCCGACTTGATTGTAAAAAGGTCGAGCGGCTCAAACGCGGGTGTTGCGATCTCACCGTACCCCCAGCGCTCAGCTACCTTTCTGAACTGAAGCTCGGCAAAGCGGCGTTTTGCCATCGCACCCGGCAAAAAATCGCGGGTGCCGCGTGGCCTTGCAAGCGGCCGTTTCGCGTCCCGATTGTCTTTAGAAGCTTTCAAGCGGCTTCTCTTCTCCCCCAGCGTTCTTATGGCTCGTTACACGATAGAAATGAACGGACCGTATTTAATGTCTCCGGCCTACCGTGATTGCCGGCTGTCCATTTCGCGCGCCGAAGGGGTTGACCTGTTGTGCTTCTCAATGTGGTGCATTTATTACACTTGCTAGGAACATAACTGCGCATGCCTAGCTTGGAGAACATACTCAATAAGCTCGCCGACCGAGAAATTTCGAAACAAGAAGCCGCACGACTTATTCGACGCGAGATCACTATTGATGGATATGAAAGGGTTGCTGAAATTGCGAAGCTAGATACCGCGCGGCTGCACCGAGTAGGAATTCCAGAAGTTGTCCTAGCAGAAGGCAAAAATGCGCAAGATCTCGTCGCTATTGTCGAGACGCAGCTTAAGGTGGAAGGACGGGTCGTCATTACTCGGGTTTCAGAGCACCAGCTGCGGGCCCTAAAACACTTTGACGTCGAATGGCACGATCGAGCGCGCATCGCCGCTATTGGAAAAAAACCGCACTTTGAACCCCCCTACGGGCTTGTCGGCATTGTGTGCGCCGGCACTGCAGATATCTCTGTTGCAGAGGAGGCACGCATTCTCGCTGAAGAACTAAACTGCAAGACAATCATATCGTACGATGTAGGCGTAGCGGGCATTCACAGACTATATCCAGAGCTTTCCAAACTGCTAGACACAGACGTGCTCATTGTCCTTGCTGGTAGAGAGGGGGCCCTTCCCACCATTATAGCTGGCTTGACTGACATCCCTGTGATCGGTGTTCCTGTCTCCACTGGGTACGGCTTAGGCGGTCGAGGAGAAGCTGCCCTGCTAGCAATGCTGCAGTCGTGCTCGGTATTGGCCGTCGTGAACGTAGATGCAGGCTTCGTCGCCGGTGCTTTCGCGGCAAAGATCGCGAATCGGGCGGCTCGTACTCGACAACAAAACAGTTAGCCAATTGCCGGATATCCGAGACTACGGCTGAGAGGCTGCACTGCGCCCGCACGGCTACCGCAGAAGCAGCCCGATTTTTTGCTTAATCTCCTCGAGGCTTTCCGTTTCGAAACCAAAATAGTCCGCGAAGGCTTTGGTAGTCCGGAGCATCCTAGTTCTTCCGTAAGGCTCCGATTCAACGAGCTTGCGCGCCTCAAGTTCGTGCACGTGCCCGTACGCTTTGTTACCTCGAATTTCGGCTACCTTTGATTGTGTGACCGGTTGATGAAACGCAATAACGGCAAGCGTGCGCAGTACGGGCGTTTCGAGATCACGCTGAGCGATCGTGCGGACCGCGTCAGCGTACTCGCCCTTCACCTGCATGACGATGTCTTCGTCGGTCTGAACGATCTCAAGCGCGCCCTTCTCCCGATATTCTTCGACGAGCGATTCGACGATTTCTTCGACATCAGCATCTAAGCTAACCATAGACTCTAGTTCGAGAAGGGTCAGTGGCCTGCCTGCGACGAAGAGCGCTGCCTCGACGAGGTCTCTATCGTTCATTACCGTTCATGAACGCGGCAAGGGCGTTAAAGGTTTTTGCACTGGATCAGGATGTCACCGAATAGTTCCTTCTGCTCGAGCTGTATCTGTCGCCTCGTTGCCATGAAGAGTAATGGTATGTAGGTTTGTATGATATGCTCAGCAGTATTATCGACAATGAGCTCGCTAAAGAGCACCTGATCCTGCTTCCCGAAGCGTCGCTTAAGCTCGCGCTGTACTCGTTTGACTTGCCGCTCGATGTCTTCTGTGTGCGCCACTGCGAGAGCGTCAAACTCCTGTGCTTGCAGCTGTATGAGCCGGCGCACGTCTGACTTTTCCTTTCGCTTTGTCGCTTTTTTAAGCTCGTGGATGAGCTCTGACAGAGTGACACGGCGCTTCGCGTGCCGCCGTACCTTAGGCTTAAGGGCGGGAAAGCACGCGTGAAGGTCTTCATCGAGCAATTCCTCGTCGTCTAGGTCTTGCGGTTCCGGTTCCTCGAGCGCGTCCGCCTTCATCCTCAGCAGTATCGATGCAAAAAGGAGCGTTCGGCTCGACACCCGCAAGTCGAGTTTTTCGAGCTCCGCGACTTGGGCCAAGAACTTGTCGGTGACATCGACGATGTCAATATCCCAAGGATCGATCTCGCCGTTTTTCGCGAGCGAGACCAAAATATCGATTGATCGTTCATCAAAATCTTCAGGCGCTTCACCGTTGGCGGTGGGGCCGGCGCGTCCTTCGCTGGTCAATTAAGCTTCACCCCAGTGACGCTCGAGATGTTGCCCTCCTGCATAGAGACGCCGATCGTGCGACTGGCCGCTTCGATCATGGGTTTTCGCAGCGAGACAACTATAAACTGAGCGTTCGAGGAGAGCTTCTTGATCATGCGTGCGACCCGTTCGGCGTTTGCACCGTCCAAGAACATGTCGATTTCGTCGAACATATAAAACGGCGCCGGCATGTACCGTTGAATGGCGAAGATCATCGCCAGCGCCGCAAGGCTCTTCTCTCCGCCCGACATCGCCTCGATTCGCTGCACGTGTTTGCCATGCTGCCATGAGTGGATGAAGAGGCCGCCGTCGAAGGGATCCTCGTAGTTCTCCAGAGCGAGCTCGCCCGTGGCTCCCGAGAGTTCCGCATAGATAACCTTGAAGTTCGCATTGATGCTTTCAAACGCCGTGAGCAGCGCCTCCTTTTTCATCAGGCCGTAGCGGTCGATGCGTTCGAGTATCTCGACGCGTTCATTGAAAAGCGTATCCTTGCGTGCGGCGAGGTCCTGTTGGCGTCGGGCGACGTTGCCATAATCCTCGATGGCACGCATGTTGACGTCATTCATCGACTCGAGCTGCGCTTCAAGGGTTCTCAGCGCTGCCACGATGGCCTCGTGCGGCTCCTCAGGCGGCACGTCGCCGATCTCGCCCGCCTCTGCTTTGAGCTCGTCTCGACGGGCTTCGAGCTCCAACCGCTGATAGTCGAGGGTTTCGAGCGCCTGCTCGGTACGATCAATCTTGTGCTGAAGATCCGCTTTCTCCGTCTCCTTCAGGCTGATCTGCTCCAGCAGTGCATCCCGTCCTTCACGCAGTTCTGAAAGCTCGCGCGCGAGTTCGCGCTCACGGCCGCAAACGTCGGCGAGCTCTTGCTCAAGATGCGCAGAAGCCTCAGAATACTCACGGATGCTGGCGCGGAGCTCCCTGATCCGCTTATCGGTCGTTTCCAAATGCTCCTTGGCGTCAGCAAGCTTCTTCTCGTTATAGTCTTCCTGAAGGCGGAAATCAGCGATAGTTGCGTCACATTTGCTGATGCGAGCCTGCAGCCGTCGGACCTCGTCCGCGATCTGAGCGAGGTTTTCAGTGAGCTTTGACGCGTCGGTACCCTTGAGGCGCTTTTCAAGTTCCGCAATGTCCTGTTCAAGGGCGGCAACGGCTGAACCGTGGAGCGCCTCTTGTTCCTCAAGCTCATTAATGTTCACGCCCGCCTGCTCTTTCTCCGCCCGCATCGCAGCGAGGTGGACGATTTCAGCGTCTGCCTCTGCGTTAGCCTGCTCCTTTCGCGCCTCGAAAGCCTCCGTCTCCCGCGCCAAACGCTCCCGCTCGCCCTCAGCCGTGACGAGCTCGTGCCGTGCTTGTAGCAAAAGGTCATCCACGTCGTTGAGCTCCTGCTGCAGGCGTTCACGTTCATTTTCGTACTCGCGTATCTGGCGACTAAGCTTGTGCAGCTCTTGCTCCTCGCCGGCGATAAACCTCAGCGCCCGTCGGTCGATGCCTCCCGTCATGGCACCGCTCATTTCGAGCAGCTCACCCTCGAGCGTCACCATGCGGTACTGGCCAAGAAGGGCGCGAGCTGGCTCGAGCTCCGTGACGACAACGGTCTTGCCAAACACGTATGAAAACGCCGCCGCGTACTCCGGGTCATAATCAACGAGATTGATGGCGTAATCGACGATGCCGTCGCGCGCCGGGAGCGCTTCGCGGTGCACGGACTTCATCTTGTTTAGAGGCAGAAACGTCGCGCGGCCCACGTTCTGCTCTTTCAGATATGCTATAGCGTGTGCCGCGTCTGCATCCGTGTCGACGACGATGTTTCGCAAGCGCGGGCCCGCCGCAATTTCGAGCGCCGTAGTATACCGCGGATCGACCTTGCCAAGCTCAGCCACGACGCCACGCACCCCGGGCAACTGGGCGGCCTGTATCGCTTCCACCGCTTTGCCGAAGCTCTCTTTGAGGCGCGCTTCCGCGCGGACGAACTCCTGATGCGCTTGATTCAGCCGCCTTTCGACCGTTTCCATGGCGAGCTTTAGGTCCTCACGTCGCACCTCGAGGTCTTTAATGTTCTCGCGCGCGTTCTCCAGTTTTCGCGTCAGCGCGGCGCGGTCCTGATGGATCTTCTCCAAATCACGCTCGACAGAAGCCGCGTCTGACCGCACGGCGTCAATCTTCCCCTCGAGCGCGTGCACGTCCGTTGAGGCACGACGTAAGACATCGAGCACCCGGTCTCGGGCGCGTACGACGTCCCCCCGCCTGTCCTTTTCCTCGCCAAGCATTTTGCGCTTCTCAAAGAGTTCGTCGCGCGCCTGAGTCACATTTTCGTCGAGCGTGGCAAGCTGTTCTTTAAGCGCGTTAAGATCCTGCTGCTGCTCTTCGAGCTCGCTTGAAAGGCTTGCCCGTCGCACGGCTTCAGCTCTGAGATCGCTCTGCAGTGCCTCGTGCTTCTGCTTGAGGGAGTTCACTTCGATGAATACCTTGCGCTTCTGTGATTCGAGGCTCTCTGCCTCCTTGGTCACAAAATCGATCCTACTTTGATGTTGCCCGAGACCCCCTTTGATACTCTCAATGTGTTTTGTCAATTCGAACTGCTCGTTTTCGCCTTTTTCAGACACGGCGCTGCTGAGTGCGCTCAGCTGACCCTCAAGATCATAGATCGCGTCTCGCGTTGCGCTGAGCTCGTGAACCGCCTTGTCCTTGCTCCGCTGCTTGCGCGCCAAGTCACCTTCGGTTGCCTCGATCTCCCGCGCGAGCTTGTTGAGCTTTGACGCAAAGACCATTTTTTCGTAGTCCCGTTTCTTTGCTTTCAGCTCTTGATACTTGAGGGCGTGCTCCCTTTCGACTTTAAGCTGCTCGAGCTGGAGCGCCACCTCGTTGAGTATGATGTCGACGCGTTCAACGCGTTCCCGGACTACTTCGAGCTCATCCAGGGCTCGATCCCGCCTTCGGTCAAACTCAGCAATGCCGGCGATCTCATCGATGATCTTACGGCGCTCGAGCGGGCTTACCTCGATGATGCGCGTTATGTCGCCTTGGAGCACAACATTGTAGCCCTCTGGGGTGATGCACGCTTTCGAGAGGAGCTCGTGAATGTCTGCGAGCGTGCACGGCTTGCCGTCCAGGTAGTAATAGCTATAGTAGCCGCTTGCGGTGCGGCGCACCTTTCGAGCAACCGTCACTTCCGCGTCGCTGGGTAGTTCGGCGTCGGCGTTGTCAAACCTCACCTTGACCATCGCTTCGTCAGCGCCATTCCCGTTAAAGATCAGGTCCGTAAGTTTCTCGGCGCGCATAGTCCGCGAACTCGAGAGCCCGAGACAGAAGAGTACGCTATCAACGATGTTCGACTTTCCTGAACCGTTAGGTCCGGACACGGCCGTAAAATCGTCAAAAAAAGGAATTTTCACCTTTTTTCCAAATGACTTGAAGTTGTGAATCTCAAGTTCTTTAATGAACATAGTTTCATCGGGCCGCGTGCCCGCTCACTATTCGCGATCAGCGATGATTATATCGTTGCCTAGACGACGCTGGGGCTCGGAAGCACAATCCGTATCCGCGACGATATAGGTGGTCTTCTTTTTTCCCTGCAGTTGGAGAAGCGAAGGCTCAGCCGGCTCCGTTTCGCTTGTAAGCTCGTTGCTCTCGTTCACGCGCGGAAGCAGTGCCATATCGTGGACTGAAGAACTGACGTCGACGAGCTGTTGGGTGATACCGTTTAGCGCGCTCGACAATTCAGCAACTTTATGTTCGAGTTTCGTCACGCGCTGGTCGAGCGTCGAGCGCGGAACCCCTTGTTTGACCCTTAAGCGACGCGGCATCTCATCTGGATCGTCTTGATAACGCATATCCTACCTCGTAATGTACTGCGGGGTTCGCACCTTATACTTTATGGTATGTACTCGAACCGCAAACGGCGTAATTCGGTTTTATGGCGTAATCCGCCGCCGATCACGAGGGAAAAGAACGCTTTCCCGAATGTTGGCGAGACCGAGCATGGTCACGAGAAGGCGCTCAGCCCCAAGACCCCACCCGGCGTGAGGCGGCATGCCGAAACGAAATGCGTCGAGATAGAACCCGAAGTTTTCAGGCGCGAGCGATTTGCTGGCAAGCTGTTCGACGAGGAGGGCATAATCGTGAATCCGTCGCGCACCTGACGCGAGTTCCATCCTCGGGTGCATGAGATCGAAGGCGTAGCAGAGATTGTTGCGTGGCTGCACGTAGAACGGCTTCAGCTCAACTGGCCAGTCTACGATGAAGTAGTGCTCCCCCATCTCCTGACCGACGGCTCTCTCTGCAGCGGTGTCTAGATCGTCGCCCCACGGAATATCCGCGATTTCAATCGCCTCCGCATAAGCGATTCGTTTGAAGGGAATATGGGGGATCGAAAGCGTCACGCCTAACGATTGGAGCGGAGCGCTGCAGCGCTCGGCAACGGCGATATAGACGTGCTGAATAAGCTCTTCAAGGAGCTCCATGACCTCATTATCGTCCAAAAATGAGGCCTCTATGTCGATCGAGGTGACCTCATTGAGGTGCTTGCGCGTGTCGTGCTCCTCGGCGCGAAATATGGGGCCAACCTCAAAAACCCGTTCCAAGCCGGCCGCCATCATGATCTGCTTGTAGAGCTGCGGGCTCTGGTTCAGGAACGCTTCGCGGTCAAAGTACGATATGGGGAAGAGCTGCGTCCCGCCCTCAGTCGCCGTGGCCACCATTTTAGGAGTCTGAATTTCAATAAAATCGTGGGCTGATAGAAACGCCCGCACCTCGTGGAGCACCGTCGCACGAATAAGAAAGATAGCGCGCGTCGCTGGAAGACGCACGTCCATGAACCGCGCATCGAGGCGCGTATCAAGATCGGCCCGCACCTTGCCGGTGACGTCAAGCGGAAGCGGTGATTCCGCAGCGTTGAGCAGCTCAACCTCGTAGGGAATAATTTCAAAGCCTTGTGGCGCTTTCAGTTCCTCCTTGACGAGTCCCGCGACGCGGACGACGGACTCCCGGCTGAGACTTCGCACGTGTTCGACGAGTTCAGGGGGAACCTTCTTTTTGGGCATGGTGATTTGCATAATGCCATCGCGATCACGGAGCAGAAGGAAGCTAATACCCCCGAGGTCGCGAAGCTCATGCACCCACCCCGCAACGGTCACGTCAGTTTCTGGGACGATCGCGCTTGAGCGCGTGAGCTTCATTGAAGCCTCCGCAGCACTGACGCTGCGTGTCCAGGCAACCCCTCGATCTGCGCCAGCGAACGGACGAGGTCCGCAAGGCTGTCCAACCCGTCTCTCGTCAGCACTTGTACGCTCGTCTTCTTAGTAAAGTGATCGACGTTAAGCCCGCTGACGTACTTGGCGAATCCGCCGGTTGGCAATGTGGAGCTTATTCCGGTGGCGTAATCACCGACAGCTGCGGGCGTATAGTCCCCCACGCAGACGGTCCCGGCATTGCGGATCTTTTCCAACGCGGTAATCGGATCGCGCACCATGAGTTCGAGGTGCTCGGGAGCAAGGTCATTGATGAACGAAATGCACGCGTCCACGCTGTCGCCCACAAGAACGGCAGTGTTGCTCAGATCAATGAGATCCTTCCGCGGGGCTACTTCGCGCTGCACAGTGAGCTCCTTTTTGACCTCGCGTGCGAGTTCCGGAGACGGCGTCAGCAGGAAACCGGATGACGTCGGGCCGTGCTCGAGTTGGGCGAGGATATCAGCGGCAATAAACTCGGGATTCCCTCCATCGGCGAGCACTGCAATTTCACTTGGGCCCGCGGGGAAGTCGATTTCCACCGCACTCTGCACGAGGAGCTTTGCGGCCGTTACGTACACATTGCCTGGTCCGACGATCTTGTCCACCTTTGCGACGCTTTCTGTCCCATACGCCATCGCAGCGATCGCCTGCGCCCCCCCAATCTTATAGACAGCGTTCGCACCTGCAATATCGGCAGCGAGAAGCGTTGCCACCGGCACGGTGCCGTCAGGCATCGGCGGAATACACACGACGACCTCGCGCACGCCAGCTACTTTGGCCGGCACGATATTCATGAGTGCTGTGGATGGGTACAGCGCAAACCCTCCGGGCACGTAGGCGCCGATGCGATCGAGCGGCGTGGTCTTTTGCCCGAAGACAACTCCCGGAGCGACCTCGTGAAGCCATAAGTCGCTTTGCACCTGTCGCATGTGGAACGACGTGATGTTGTCGGAAAGATGATACAACGCGTCGATGACGTCTTGCGAGGCATTTTCGTACGCCGAGAGGAGCTCCCCTTCTGTTACTCGAAGCCCGACGATGTCGGCTTTGTCATATTCTAAGGTGTATTGCATGACGGCGGTGTCGCCGTTTTCTTTCACATCATTAATGATTTTCTGGACGTGGCCCATAACCTCACGTACGGCCGCACCGCGGTCGAGAAGACGGTCGAATTCGGCGTCAGTCACCTCAGATAAGCGTTTACAGATCATGGCATCACAACCGATAGGACGCGATACGGTATTAACCTTTATGGGTAAGCCTCATACGCCAATCTTTACGCACAAGACTCATTTCGAAGTACTTAAATAGAAAGAAACGAGCATTACACGCGCATGAGCAGGAAAGACGTGATGAGCGACATCGCGATGGCCCGTAAAGAGCTCAGCATCGACCGAATGAAAAAGATACTGAAGGTGTGCCTCACCATCACCCGGAAGTCTTACTGATCGATAATGGGCGCTTCGCGCCCGCATCCAGGACACTGTTTACCTCGTTTTTTGATGACATACCCGGTTCGTTCGATAATGACGGCGCCGCATTCGGGGCAGTACGTATTCTCGTGCTGACTCGGAACGTTGCCTAGGTAGATATAGCGCAGTCCGGCCCGTGCTGCGGCGCTATACGCCTTTTCAAGCGTTTCTATGGGTGTTGCCGGACGGTCAAGCATACGCCAATCAGGATGGAAGCGCGAGAAGTGAACCGGCGTATCGCAGTCAACGCTCGCCGCCCACTCGCTAAAAGCGGTGAGCTGTTCTTCGTCATCGTTCAGTCCGGGAATAACGAGATACGTCAGTTCGAGGTGGATGCCGTGCTCGTGCATGCGCTCGCACGTTTTGAGCACGGGATCGAGACGCGCCTTGCAAACGCTGTTGTAGAACTTCTTGTTGAAGCCCTTCACGTCGACGTTTGCCGCATCGAGATAGGGTCCGATCTTTTCGAGAGCTTGTGACGTCATGTAGCCATTGGTGACATAAACCGTGTACAAACCGGCTTCTTTAGCGAGGATCGCAGAATCGTACGTATATTCAAACCAGATCGTCGGCTCATTGTACGTCCACGCAATCCCGCGGCAGTTGCGCTCGAGAGCGAGCTGCACAGAACGCTCAGGAGGGATTTCCGTCGTGCCCAGCTCTCCGACTTCCGCGAAGGAGATGTCGTAGTTTTGGCAGTGCTCACACCTGAAGTTACAGCTCACCGAACCGAGCGAAAACACCTTTGATCCGGGGTAAAAATGATACAGCGGCTTCTTTTCGATCGGATCGACGTTCATAGAGCTCACCTCCGCATAGATGAGGGTTTCGAGCTTGCCGTCGAGATTCTGCCGCACGTGACAGATCCCACGCTCCCACTTCTTAATCTTGCACTCGTGTGCGCAGGCAAAACAGTGTACGGCCTCGCTTTCTATCGGCTCCCACAACATGGCATCTTTTATCACGTTATGACCCCCTGGCTTCTGAAGCAGTTGAGCGTCGCTTGATGATATTACCCGGTCCTCGTTTGCAGCTTATTGCGCTCGTACAACGTTCGCGAGCCTTGTTCTTCTCGCCTTGATTTTGGCCTTAAACGCAATGCGCGAACGAGGACGCATCAAATGACTTTCCTAGACTGTGATGCGACTCGCCTAGCCAAACGCCCGGAAGGTCACGATGTTCCGCGCGTAGGGGACGAGCTTACGCAGTGACATGAGGTGGGACGTTTCAGCGTGACAATAAATGAGACAGTGCCTGTCGCAGCGCAGCATCTGCTCACGGTCAGCCTGTGCGCGTTCCGAGATCATAAGGGCCTGAAGATCGTTTTCGAGTAGATTGCCCAACTTAGTGCCGATGGGCATGCACGGATAAATGATATCGCCGTTCGGCTCGATCATAACGCTAAGCGTTCGGCACTTGTACGGCTGGTCAAAACTCTCGATGTACGAGCGACTCGTTGTGAGCGTGTTCCCGTACTCGCGCTTCAGGCGCGTAACGATCTCGCGAAGTGCCATCAGATCCGGCGTGAGGTCTTCAGTGCCTTCAAAGTTGAACGCAGGCATAATGAGAATCTTGTGGCCGTGTGCGTGCACTTTTTCCACCTTTTCCTCGATCTTATCGAGGTCGCGCTTCGTTACGACTGTTTGCACCGTCGTCTTGATGCCAAGATCAGAGAAGAAGTCGAGTCGGTCAAGCATGTGCACGTTGCTGTGGCCCTCGTCAATGGATAACTGCAGAAAATCGAAGTACCTTGCGTACTCTGCAAATGGCCGTCGATCGATGAGCAGTCCGTTGGTGGTAAACAGAATATAGTTCGAACAGTCGTGTGTGTAGCGGAGAATTTCACCGATATCCTTGCGCAATAGCGGCTCTCCCCCTTCAAAGCTGATGGTAAAGGTGCTTGCTTGAGACAGATTATCAATGACAGTGAGCACGTCATTCGTGTTAAGGTCAGGGATCTTATCTGCCCAGACGTTGCAGAAGCCACACCGCAGGTTGCACCGGTGGGTGATCTTGAATGATGCGTAGAACGGATTGTCGAAATCGTTTCGGATGTAGTTCGAAAGATACCCTCTAAGGGCCCGCACATTTCTGTTCATGGTGCCTCGCTGCAGTTGTGTGACGAACGAATTCGTGAGGGGGTGGCTATTGTTGGTATCCAATGAGCCGTAGATTCACTCCTCAAAGGGCGCAACGTAGCATGATGTCTGCTTGCTGCTAATGAGCTTCTGATCGTGAAAAAGGCGCGCTGTGAGGAGATATGTGCCTTCCTCACTCGCATAGAGTTCACTTACGAATCGCTTCGTGCCGCCTTCTGCGATGAAGTCGATATCGATCACGTCCATAAGCGTGTGCGCTTTCGACGGAGGAGTTGCGGCGATTTCGAGCCGTAGATTCGGCACGTCGCGGTGGGCGTGCACGACCGTTTCCGTCTCGATTGTTTCTTCATACGCCCAGTAGGGCCGCTTCGCGAAGAAGGTCTGGATCTCAGCGGGATCTTCAGTGAGTCGAACCTCCTGATCGGGAGAGTACCAGCTCACGAGAGCACCGTCGCGGTACGCCGTGACGTGCAGATAGACCCGTCCAGTGTGGTTCGCAAAAACGTGAAAGTTGAGCGCTGCGGTGTCTTGAGGGCGCAACTCTTTCACGAAGTGAAAAGAGCCGCTTGGCAAAACGTCGAGGTCGTACGAGTTATAAGTATACAGCGTCGCGCTCACATCGACGAGGCGCTCCGTTGATACGTTCCTCAGCTGGACGGTGATCCAGTGGCGCCCCCGGTCGAGTAACTCGGGCGTAACGGTTGCCTCGAAGGGATACTTGCGTCGTTCTTCCATAGCGCACCAGCCTACTTAACGTTCACTCGGGTTTTCTTTTCCACCTCAGTGGGCTCCTTCTTCGGGATTTTGACCTCGAGCACGCCGTTCTTGAACGTTGCTTCTGCCTTATCTGGAAGAACGTCGGCGGGGAGGTCGAGCATCCGGCGGTACGATGCGTAGCCGCGCTCACGGTAGGTATAATCCTCATCCTTGCGTTCCGTTTCGGTGCTTGATTCGGCGCTGATCTCGATCTGTTCGGGGGTAAGGTTGATCTCGATATCCTCCTTCTTGACTCCTGGCATGTCTGCGACCACCTGGAGGGCGTCGCCAAGGTCAAGGACGTCAACGCGTGGCTGTTTCAAAGCGGGCATCGGCGCTTGTGAGGGGAGTACGCGCTCAAGGGTGTCTTCCATGTTGGCGCGGAACGTATCGAGCATGCGGCGCATTTCGGCGAAGGGCTCACTCATCCAGTAGTCCTTCGGCGTGACTCTTTTTTCTTCTTTCTTTTCGTCGGTCATAATATCATCAAATTTAGTAGCGCACGGAAGGTAATAAAGCATACGCAAGGAAAAACAGATCATGAAGGAGGGCTTCACAAACACAAACAGTTATCGCAGAAATAGGTCGAGGCCGTTTTGTGCGCACGCCTTCTGCCCTCGATCCGCGTACCCCTCTAAGCTGAGCGCGTGCAAGACTCGTGCGACCGACAAGCAATCCGAGGGCTGCGCGCTCATGTCGCTGTTGACGACAAACTTCGCTTCAGGATACTCTCTGATCAATTCCACGGCATCTTGCACCGATGCTTTGCCTGGCTGGACGGTAATGCCGACATACGTCCCCGCTTCGAGTGCGATATCGATCGTAGACGGATCGATGTGATCGATAACCACATCCTTGGCCCCAACGTCGTCAACGATCGCAACGATTCGCTCGAGCGCCTCTCTTTTCCCGCGCCGCGGCGTATGAATGACTTTAGGATAGTAATCGATCTCGAGCTGCGCGCGAAAAACCCGCTCCTCGACGTCAGTGCATCGTTCAAGACCGATCTCCCCGACGGCGACCACATCCGGGTGCGAGAGATATTCGGGGAGCGCCCGTAGCGTTTCGTCAACCTGGGCGTTTATAGAGCGCGGGTGGACACCGAGACCAACGTGCACGCTGATGCCATTTTCCGCACCTCGGCGCACTTCGCCGTGCGCAAGCTTGTGAAAGTGGTCGAGCAGCACATCCGCGGTTGACATTCGCATCGGGTCGTGCGCGAGCGTTAAGACGTCAGTGACACCGGCAACCCCCATCAATTCAAAGTCCTCATACGGACGAGTGTCCATGTGGGCATGCGTATCAAACACGAGCGCATGAGCGCGGTCTTGAGTCTTATGTGTTATGCATGAGCGTTCCGCGCGAGCCAAGGGAACAATTTCGTAAGCGTTGCCGTCCAAGGGGTTCAAATGGGTCCAGAAGACCGATAATTATAAACGTGAAGAGTAAGCAGCATGGTTAGCGTGACCATGTTAGTACCCAAAATAGACGTCGAACTCTGCGTCGGATGTGGTGCGTGTGAAGACACATGCCCCGACGTCTTTGAGCTTCAGGATGATGGATTGTCGCACGTCATCGACGCGACTGCCTGCAGCGAATGTGAGTGTCAAGAGGCTGCTGACAGCTGCCCGACTGAGGCCATCTCCTTTATCGAAGAGTGACCTCACGCTTCCGCACGACGCCACTTTTCTTGTCCATCCTCCGGGCCGGATGCTGGGTGCCGCTCTGCCCCGCCTGATCAAGCGGTCAGTGACTGACGCGTTAAAACTGCAAGCCAACCAGCTGAACGAAGAAGGAGAGGAAGTACACGATCGCTATGCCTTTGATAGCCTTAGCCACGAACATAATGACGACAAATGTGGTCGGGTTAAACTCTTCGATTCCAGCGACGATAGGCACCAAATCGCCGGCAAAGGGAATCCATGGCGAGATTATCAACAGCGCAGCCCCATATTTACCAAACCAAGCACGGACCCTCTTTTCGCGTTCGGGGTTATGGAAGGGGATGATCCTCCGTATCCCGTATTTCCCCAAGAGGTAACCCACCGAGGCGCCAAGAACCGACGCAGGAATCAGCACGAGCAGGATGACTGGCGGACTCACGTTCTCGCTCAGCAGCAGCGCGATTGTCGGCTCTGTGGGGATAGGGAGCACTGACGAGGTGGCGCTGACGAGAAACAGTTCAAACAAGCCGTAGTTAGTGATGAAAGGCAGTAATAGGCACTCAGTCACTTTGATCGCTTTCAACACTTCTACGCGTTTATAAAAAGGTAGTGACGACGCCGCCCGACCACACAGATTGCGTTTGGATGCCACTGACCGACAACAGCGCTTATATCCGCGTGGCGCCATGGGTGTGAAGATAGCATGGAAAACGAACGATATAGGCGCGGGATCGAAGCGCTGCGCAGGGTGAACGAGGAGGGCATCACAAACCTCATTCAGAGTATGGACGCTGTTGCGCCTGACCTTGCACGCTACGTTATTGAGTTTGCGTACGGGGATATCTACACCCGTCCGGGACTACACACGAAGCAGCGGGAACTATGCATCGTCGCCGCTCTCACCGCCCTCGGCAATCGAGAGGATCAACTTCGCGACCACATTCAAGCAGCTCTCAATGTCGGGTGCACACGACAGGAGCTTGTCGAGACCATCCTCATGATGGCCGTATATGCAGGATTTCCGGTCGCGATTAAAGGAATGCAGATCGCACGCGAAATGTTGCCCCATGAATGAACGCTAACCGAGCCACGACCGCCGTCCGGCCGCGCCTTTTTTTATATCCCAAGAAGAGCGAAACGAAGCGGCGATGCGCATAGCCACTTGACGGATCATGTGAAGAACTTGACAGCCGGCGAATCAAAAATATGCTCCGGTTGGGATTTGAACCCAAGTCGAGGGAGTGAGAGTCCCTCATGATTGGCCGGACTACACTACCGGAGCCAGACTTCTACTATAGCACACGGGCTCTTAAACTTTGCTCGCAGCGGAGCGGTCATCAAATCGTCCGGCCGACCTGCAAATCGAACGCACCTGCGCGACGCGCGCCGGGTGTTACCGCCCTCAAAGTAGCACCACGTCGTTGAGGAAGGCATACTCCTTTCTGACTTGGTTAACCACCGCAACGTCAATTGCCGCGGTGATGATAGCTTCAGCGTTACCCGCGGCGGCAAGCGTCTCTCCCCACGGGTCGGTAATCATGCTGCCGCCGACAAAAGTCGTCGTCGGCACCGGCGTGCCCACTTGATTGCAGCCGATGAAGTAACACTGGTTTTCGATAGCTCGTGCTCTGTTTAGCGCGATCCAATGTTCAAGGCGCGGGGAGGGCCATGCGGCAGGACAGACGATAATTTCAGCCCCCTGCTTGACCATGGCCCGATAGAGCTCAGGAAAACGCAGGTCATAACAGATCGAAAGGCCGATGACACCAAGCTCGGTCGGCGTAACGACAACTTCCGTTCCTGCCATCAATGAGCGTTTCTCTTTGGAACGATAGGAGAACAGATGAATCTTGCGGTACCGTGCGCAGATCGTGCCGCGTCTATCGATGAGCACGCTCGTGTTGTACATCCGCCCGTGCTCGTCCACCTCCAGCATGCTTCCCATGACGATGTAGCTGCCCTTTTCGCGGGCGAGCCGCGCAAAGACCTCGGTTGTGGGCCCTGGAATGGGCTCTCCGGCCTTAAAATCGCGGCAGTTGGTGAACAGCTCTGGAAGTACGATGAGGTCAGCATCCGTTTCGTCGATTAACTCGACCGCGTGATCGACGTTTCCCGATCGCGTGCCGAGCGCACCCATCTGAATACACGCCGCCTTGTACGTCATGTGATCCGCCACTCGCGTCCGACAGTTCGCCACGTGCCTCATAGTCTTCGAGGCATATAGCCTTAAGGGCGAGACGTTCCCTGAGCGTTCGCGACGACCGATCGACCGCCTGAGGATGCGCGCGCAGGAAGATATTTCTATACTCAGTCGGAACTAGAGGTAAATGAAGCGGGAGCAGATTCTCATCGAAGCGTTGCCCTACATTCGTGAGTTTTACGGATCGTTCGTCGTCATCAAGATTGGCGGCCACGCGATGATCGACAAGCGTCTCATGGAGGGCATCATCGAAGATATCGTGCTTTTGCGGTATGTCGGCATGCAGCCGGTACTCGTCCACGGCGGCGGACCCGAGATCAGCGAGAAGATGGAGCGGATGGGTAAAAAACCTGAATTCGCCGCTGGCTTACGCGTCACCGACGAAGAGACGCTAGAGATCGCCCGCATGGTCCTCATGGGCAACATCAACACGCGCCTCGTCGCGCTTATCGGAAAGCACGGCGGCAAAGGCGTCGGGTTGTCCGGGAAGGACGGACGCATGATCGTCGCGCGGAAAAAGGGCCCTCAGCGGGTGGTCTACGAAGGTATCGAGCATGAGGTCGATCTCGGCTGGGTCGGTGAAACAGAAGTCATCAACCCAGAGATCCTAATGATCATGGCCGGGAAAAGCTATATTCCCGTGGTTGCCCCCATTGCGGTCGATAACGCGTGCCATAGTCTCAATCTCAACGCGGACACCGTCGCCGGAGATATTGCGGCAGCGCTTATGGCCCGCAAGCTCATCGCGCTGACCGACGTCAGCGGCATTCAACGCGACCAGAGCGATCCCGAAACGGTCATCTCGCGCATGACGTTCGCAGAAGCGCAGCGCGCGATTGAGACGGGGAGCATCAGCGGCGGAATGATTCCCAAAGTGCACGCGTGCATCAAGGCCCTCGAAGCGGGGGTGCAAAACGCGCACATCATCAACGGCAACTTCCATCACGCACTCCTGCTCGAGCTGTTCACGGACAAAGGCATCGGAACGATGATGGTAAGGAGGTAAGCCTAGCGACCACCGCATCGGCTGGCTGGCGCGCTGGGAACGTCACATGAGAACGATTCGCGAAGTAGAGTTGCAGGGACACATTATTGACTCACTCACGCTAACGCGGGTGCTCGACAAGATTATGGATCTTGACGGTGAGTTCGAGATCATCACCTTCACGATCGGTGAGCACAAGAGCGACCCGAGCTACGTCAGGCTGGCGGTCAAGGGACGCGACGAGGCACATCTTGACGCTATCATGAGCGACCTTCACCGCCTCGGAGCCCAGGTTCCCGAGATCGAAGACGTCCGTTTAGGAGCCGCCGACAAAGACAAAGCTGTCCCGAAAGGGTTCTATTCGACGACGAATCACCCCACTTTTGTTCATCACCGCGGCGCTTGGATTCCCGTAGAGGATATCGAGATGGACTGCACGATCGTCGTTCGCGATGACCGGGCGCGGTGCACGCCGCTCCACCAAGTGGTGAAAGGGGACCAGATCGTGGTCGGCCAGCGCGGTGTCCGTGTTGTTCCCCCTGAGCGACCGCGTACTCGCTCCCTTTTTGAGTTTATGGGCGGCGCCGTGTCCTCTGAGCGTCCTTCAGCGACGCTTATACGCCAAATCGCCGTCGAAATGGTGCACGCTAAGGTGCAAGGCAAGAAGATCGCAGTCGTTGCCGGGCCGGCGGTATCACACACCGGCGCTGCCGAGGCGCTGGCGAGCATCATCCGCCGTGGTTACGTGGATGCCCTTCTCGCCGGCAATGCGCTCGCGGTTCACGACATCGAGCGTGACCTGTACGGAACATCGCTCGGCCTCGACATCAAGACAGCCGAACTGGTCAGCGAGGGACACAAGCACCACCTTTACGCCATCAGTGAGGTGATCCGCGCCGGGTCGATTACAGCAGCGGTGCGCCAGGGGCTCGTCAAAAGTGGCGTTATGTACGAAAGCGTCGTCAATAACGTGCCGTTCGTGCTGGCTGGGTCCATCCGCGATGACGGCCCGTTGCCCGAAGTCATCACAGATACGATGGCGGCTCAGGATGCCATGCGGGAGCTTCTCAAAGACGCTGACCTGGTGCTTATGATGGCCACCATGCTGCACTCCATCGCCGTTGGGAACATGCTCCCCTCGTACGTCAAAACGATTTGCGTCGACATTAATCCGGCCACCGTGACAAAGCTCATCGACCGCGGGACGGCGCAGGCTATCGGGATCGTCACGGACGTGGGAACCTTTTTGCCCGCGCTTGCAGCGGAGCTCGACACGATCGATGTGGAGTAACGAAGTTTCGAATGTGCGCCCTATCGAGCGCGGCACCGCATCAGCCGTTGTCGGTAATGACCGGCGAGGCCGTCCTACCAAACGGGTTGTTTGCAGCGCCAATGAGAGAAGGTAAAGATAGCGATTCTGCAAGTGCTCCATATACTTGAGCCACTCAACGATAAGCCCGCTTTATGCTCTTTTTGAATCGGTGGCCAAGTGTCTGTAGTCGGCATCAGGCAAGTGCGCCAGCTCGGTTCTGTACGCGAGCTCCTCTGCTGAGTAAAAAACTGCCCACAGCTGTTGTAAAAAGGATTCGTACTCGAACGAATTAGGATTCCCCAAAAGATCGAGCAGAAATTCTCGCTTTGACACAAGGAAATCGCGAAGATGATTCTCCCTAAAGCTGGGGCCCATAATTGAGCAGAAAAATTCTATTTGCAAGCCGCACGCCAGCTCGTTCAATGCGATTAGTGGTCAGCTGATCGTTGGGTATGGTTCGACTGAAATGCTTGAACAGGTTCTTTTTGTCGCCGCGAAGCCGGGGCACGTCGCCGAAAAGGCCCTCGCGCGTGGCGCGTAGCTTACACACAACCCCCCGAAAGCCTAGCTTGGCAGCAAAGCTGAAACTGAGCACCTCAGACACGACGAGCGAAGGCACGAATCTTAGCGCATCGCCGGTCGACAGGTATTTTCTGAGGAAGACGTAACGTCCCTTCTCCAGCAGAAAAAACTTCTCCGGAGAGACATCGAGTTGGTAATCGTGTCGAATGATTGATGTAGGTACGTAGAGCGATTCAAATCCCGCCAGATACGCTTTGCACGTAAAATCAAGATCATCGTGATAGAGGAAGATGGCCTCATCAAAGCCGCCGAGTTGTAGAAACTCGTCTCGGCGCACGGCGAAGCAGCACCCAGAAACATAGCTGACTGGCTCCGAAACGGAGCACGCGTCTTTGTCTGCCCCATACCCTCTCGTGAATGCGAGGCCGGTGAAATGCAAGATGTTTCCGCAGTTGCCGATTCTGGAACCGTCGTAGATCAAAATCTTAGGGGTGGTTAACAACCTTCGGCGCCCGATAAGAGGCTGTATGAGCGCCTCTAACCAGCCCTCCTCGGCGAGCGTATCGGGATTCAAGATAACGACAAAATCACCCTTGGCACGAGCTACGCCCTGATTGTTCGCACGGCCCCACCCATAGTTTTTGTCGTTTTTGAGCAATTGCACCGACGGGAATCGTTCCTTAAGGATTCGAACCGTATCATCACTTGAATCGTTGTCAACGACGATGATCTCGAGCGCGTAGGCTGCACGGCCACGCCGCGCGTAGATAGAATTAAGGCACGCTTCGACGTAGTCCGCGCTGTTGTACGTCACGATAACAATACTCACGAGAAACTCATCGGCCATTCTTACGACACGTTACAAAGGAAATCAGCCACGGTCTGCCACCGAAATCTCACGACTAGGGCTTGAGCGCAGCCGCACATGCTTCTTTTCCTCCCAGCCAGCGCGTTCAGCGGTCGCTCACCTTATGGCCCGCGCGTTGATATCCTGGACGGACCACAGCAAGAGTCCGGCAAGCACCCCAAAAAGACCTATGCCGACACAGAAGAGCCATCCCAGCATATAGATGGTGATCAAGTTGTTGGTGCGATTGAACACGTCAAGAGCACGAAGAAACAGGAGTGCCCCTGCGGCCAAGAAGAAAAGCCCGGGAACGCCGAAGAAGAGGATTGGGTGTTTTTGCGCGACCAAGCGAACGATCGAGTTGATGACGTCGAGTCCGTGGCGCACGGGGCCCTTGCTGGAATCGCGAATACCGTCATAACGGGTCACAATTCCCGCTTCTCTGATTTTAAGATTGCTATCGGCTGCCCTGATGAGGATCTCAGAACTCACACCCATACCATTCTGGTTCACGTCGATCGCGTGAAGCGCCTTTCGCGAATATGCGCGAAACCCGCTTTGCGAATCGGTCAACCTCAGCCCTGAGCTCAGCATTGTTGCGTGATCGAGTACCTTCATCCCAAATTTCCGGTAGCGAGGAATCGTCCGATTTTTCACCCCGCGCGCAAAGCGTGAACCAATCACAATATCGGCGCCGCTTTCTCGCATCTCGTCGATAAGCTGCGGGATGTCATCGGGATTGTGTTGTCCGTCGCCGTCGAGCGTCACGAGCACGTCGACGTCGCAGTCTCGCGCTATCTCAAAACAATCGCGTATGGCACTGCCGTACCCCTCATTCGTGACATGCCGGAAGACCTCGGCGCCGACCAGCTCAGCCACGTCTGCGGTACTATCATCAGAGCCGTCGTCGACCACGACGACTCGGTCGGCGTAGCGCCGTGCGCGGGCGACAACACTGCCTATGGTGAGCTCTTCATTGTACGCAGGGATCGCCACCATGCTGCCGCGTACGCTGGTCGCCAGCATCGCAGCACCGGTCGCACGATTGGCAGGCTGCTTCGCGTCGTCGAAGTCGTTTTGAAAGGGCATCCTTGTGCTTCGTGCGACGTGCAGGGCCGCACACTCTCCCATTTTCTTTGGGTGCGCTCTGTTATAAATAGATACATGACCTGACGCTGCTCTGCTTGTCGCCTTTGCGCAACGAAAAGAGACTGCGGCCTCAGTCCGGATGCGCCAGTTGCTCCGACACCTCGCGAAGTGCCGTTCATCACGTAAGTTTCAAAGATGCCAATAAAGGGATCAAGCACAGAGCGAGGGTGGATGGCAATACAACCGCCCGGAGTTCAAACAAGTCAGCACCTGAAAAGGCCTGGTCTCTGACGATTGCTGCCAAACAGAGCATATCCACTACGGCGCTTAGCGTTCCCAATAAAAAAGGGAAGCTATCGGTCGCATCTACGGAGGTATGGATAAGCTTGATTACTTAAGAGTCCGCCAAAAATCAGCGTTGCGATACTCAAGCCGACGGCGTATAGAGGTGTGACCACAGAACCGAGGTTGTACAACTTCAGGACCCGCAATAACGCTCAACTATTTAGGATCTGGAAGTTTCTTTCCGTCAGCGGCCTCTGATCCAATCCCACAGAGTGCGCGTACATATCTTGCAAATATCTAATGTGTAGACTGCACTCTCTATCTCGTGTCTTATTTTTACAAACTCAGATTTCGACCAAATGTCTTGGAGAGATTCGTAGCATAGGTTGCCAAAAACGACTTGGCCACGATAGTTATTACAGCAGATACGTACGTCGCCATGGGAGTTGATCGCGACTGGGTTATCCGCAATAAACACCTTGGTGGCCACGGTGCCAGCTTGTTGACTTTAACCAAACCGCCGCGACAAGTACTGTCTTTTTCGGTTCCCAGTTATTCGTCGTCTACGGGTGGCGCAGCATACGTCACCTGTTTTGCACTTCGTGAAAGATCGCATCGATCTTGTCGGTTACGCGTGCCCAAGAATGGTGCTTCGCCACAAATTCGCGCGCCTGGTGCCCGATTCGTTGCCGTTTGGCCTTGTCCTGCAACAGTCCTTCTACGTGATCGACAAATTCGACGGGACTGTCCGCGATACAAAGATGGTCGCCGTGTGTGGCGTTAATCCCTCGTACACCGATTGATGTGGTGACCACAGGCTTTCCCATGGCCATCGCCTCCAAGACCTTGTTTTTTATTCCCATTCCCGATACGAAAGGAGCAATTACAACTGAAGCACGGGCAACATACGGACGCACGTCCTCTACGAATCCCGTCACGCAAATTGACGGGTCCTTGGCGAGGGCGCGAATGGCAGGAGGCGGATTTTGACCGACCACGAATAGCTTCAGGTTTGGAAATCGCCGCTTGAGCGTGTCGTAAACCTGAGAATGAAAATACTTTATAGCATCGACGTTTGGAGGACTGGACATGTAGCCTACGAAGACCAATGAAGGCCATTCCTCGCTAAGTTCCAGCGGTTTGAAGAAGGCTGTATCGACCCCATTAGGAACGACTGTGCACTTTGCTTCGGGGCACAGCATTTTCATTGCGTGATATTCCTTGTCGTTGACGACAATGCTTGCATCAAACGCAGCAAGGAGCTTTTTCTCTGCCGATCTAGTAGCGAGATACGTGCAGAACCAATAAAGCTTGTCCATAGACCTGCGCGCTCTCAGGTACTCACGGTAGAACTCGGCAGACCTGCAATCGAATGCGTGCATCACTTTGGGGGTGCTAAATCGCCACGCGTAGAACGCGACCGGTTCGCTCGCATAAACGATGTCGTACTCGTCGTCACGAGCGTCTTGTATCAATGACGCCATCGCTGGCACGTACGCGGTCGTAAAGAAATACCGATAGTCCGAAAAGAGTTTTCGCGGGGCACAGCTATCGCGAGCAACAGAAAGAAGTTTACTACTGTGCGATTGAGGGTGCCAGCGTACTGGATCGATTTGTGAACAGTATCGTTCCAGTTCCGGATAAGATCTCGGCGCGGCGAGATCATCGTTGAGATACAAAAGCCGAATGGTGTGCCTTCTGCTTAAGTGCTTTAAAACGTTGAATGCCGGTAAGGCCGTTCCGCTGTACGGTGATGGACGCTCTTCCCATATCATTAGGATGTTCATTGCTGACTCTAGTCACAACGTATTGGTCACAGTGTGCGGACTGTGTAAGAACTATTTCTCGTCACCAAGTGGAGCAGCGATGGTAACTCGCCGTACACAACCTTCGACACACATTGACTATAAAGCTGTTCCACTTGCGATGCAACCGTGTATCTTGACATATCGCTTGCCAGCCCTTACCATTCGCGCGTTCCGCTGGGCATTTTCCAGCGTCGCCTTCACAGTTCGACATAAGTCTGTTAAACAGCCACATTGGGCCTCTTCATCGCTTCGTGCTGGTTCTAGAGCACCAATGACGGATCAGAGCGCTTTGCAAGAGACCGAAAGCGGCAATGGGATGCGTTATCCCTTTCCACTTGTGAATGCAACCCAAAAAGAGAATTATCATGCCTCGTATGTCTTGGCTAATCTCGAAACGCGGCATGCGCGCATGTTTTCTGTTATTTGTAGCAGACTGTGTGTTTTAGCCTACTCGCTTGTGTTTAAGAGGTTTGCGTACCCCCTCATAATTGTCGACTACTTCGTCAAAAGTCCCGATTCGGTCACTAAGCGGACCCACTTTTGGATTGTGATCCTTCATGTTGATTATTAGCGCCGCGTCGTCGAAGTCGTTTTTAAAGGGCATCCTTGTGCTTCGTGCGACGTGCAGGGCCGCACGCGCTCCTATTTTCTTTGGGTGCGCTCTGTTATAAGTAGATACATGACCTGAAGCTGCTCTGCTTGTCGCCTTTGCGCAACGAAAAGAGACTGCGGCCTCAATCCGGATGCGCCAGTTAGCTCCGACACCTCGCGAACGCTAACGTTGCCTCCACGTTCCTCGAATGGGAAGAAGCGCGTTCTTCGGATCGCTGCTTGCGCCCGAATTCCGCGGGATGCCGAGACATCCTCAGGACCGACGAAGGACGCTAGGTGCGAGCACGTGCCCCCTCGCTAGTGGTAATATGCGACAGCGCCTCCGTCGTCAAAAACACGATTACGGCCGTCCGCGATACCGGCCAAACTCGAATGGTTTATCTGCGTGCCGCTGAGGAGTGATTGTGCGTTTACCTGCTGCGCGCTCGTCCCGGTGAGCAAATTGAAAGTCCCCAGATAGACGTACCCCGCGTGTGGCGTGTGCGGCGCGTAACTGGGGATGCTTTCGAGCCAATGATTCCAAGACTCAAGACTGGTCAAGAGGAGGCCGCGATACGCGTCAGCATACACGGGCCGCGCGGCTGGGTTTACCGCATAAAGCCACTGAGCCCCGGCCACTTCTCTCGCGTTGAAACGGGGAGCATCGATGGCATCATTTAAGAAAAATGAGGTCGGATCCTGCCGCGTGACCTCATAGACGAATCCAGTGCCAAACAGCAACATTATGACAAAGAGCACTGCGACCAGCTTGTAAGCGAGGCTCGCGCCTGTCCTTTCACGCGGTCTCGCGCGCAGGCGCCCAGGAACCCACCCGATCAGCAGCGCTCCGGTGACGCAAAAGGGGGCCAGCAGGAGCGTTGAGATCTGATAGAGCCTCGTCGTATTGACGGTGAGGGCCAAAGCCGGAATGGCAGCGGCTGTCATCAATATGACAAAGCTCGCGAGCGCGAGCGCGGTAAACTCCTGATCAAACGTGAAACGACAACGGCGGAGCGCAAGCGCAGCGAGGCCCAAAATGATGAAGATGAGGCCGAGTAAGTAGAGGAGCTCTGCCGCCTCGTGGAGAGGCGAGAGCGTCCCGAGCTGGAGCAATTCGCTAACCGAAATCCCGTAATAGCGCGCCAGCGCGAGTGACGCGGAGAGAAAGGCGACCGGCGCCCCGAACAGCAACGTCGGCACCTTCTGCTGGGCTCGTTTGGCGAGCGCGTAGACGATCACAAGGGCGCAGGCGTACGCCGCAGCGCCGATCCCGAAAGCGAGGGGGACGTTAAGAGGCGAGAGAACCGTGCGGCCAATCTGGGCAAATGTAGGAGCGATCTCATCGCTCAGCGCCGCGGACCCGAGAGTCGCGTACCAGGCGGCCAGGAAGGCGGCGAACAATAAGATGAAGGGCAGCGTCAGCATCCGTTTCGGGCGAGAGGAGGGCTTTGCTGACGGCCCAGAAGAGGCAGCCCTATGCAGGCGACGCATGGCGGGGTTGTCGACGAGGAAGAGCACGAGCCACGCGACGACAAGATACGTGAGGAAGATGAGCGCGAGTGCGTAGTGCGACACAACAACAGATGCGGCAAATATGGCATAGAGCGCATAGAGCGGCGCTTTCCCGGCCTCGGAGTCAATGCGTTTGTCGACCAGCAAGATTAAGAGCAGGACCAGAAACAGCTCGGCGATTTCCTGTCGCGCGAGTGACGGCATTTCGGTGAAGAACGTGAACAAAAAGGTGACAAACAAGGAGGCCAAGAGGGCAATTCTGTCGCTCGTCTGTTGTTTGAACACGACGAACAGGCCGACTGGAACGAGGGCGAACAAGAGCGGATAAATCGTCTTGAAGATCCACACTACACTCACGCCTGACACGATTGAGATAAGTGGAGCGAGCAGCGTAACGCTCAGCACAGCATTGGTTGCGCCAAGTGCGTGCACATTCCACTGCGCGTTGGTAAGGACAGCGTTCGCGGTATAGAGCTCCTTTTGGATGTCCCACCCCCAGACGTAAGGCGAGATCAGCGATGCGTGATAAAGGAGAGCGACCGCGATGACGAACACCGCGAGCGGATAGAGCTCCTTTGGAACGGATGCAGACGTGCTGATCCAAAGCGCCGTGATCGCGATTATGATGATGAGCGCGAGCAGGAGCAGGTTGCTGCCGTACGCATTCATTGCGTACGTTGCAAATATGCTCACAAAGGGGAGCACACACAGCGCTAACACCGGCGGCGTTAGCACGTGACGTCGATCGATGGCACCGCCCTCAGTTGGACCCTGGTCGCGCCAATAACTCAGTACCGCCAGGAATGTGATGATCACGCCTTCTGTCATCACAACCGGGAGAAGCGCGAGCGGCCGTTCGAACCCGAAAAGCGGGTACAGCGTTGTCATGAGAAGTCCTGTACCCATGACGGTCGCGAGGCTCAGGCCAACCGCGAACAGCGGCGTGCGCACGCCGCCGAGCTGGTGCAAACGGAGGGCCCGAAGGATGAGCATACCGGGAACGAACAAAAGGTACACAGAGGCAAAGAGGCCGCGCAAAAGCGGTATCTGCACCCCTGCCACGTCGAGTCCGACGAGGGCCCAAACAAGAAACTGCAGGGTGAGGACTGTTATAAGCGTCCTTTTTCGCGGCCAATCGTTCATCACGAGAGGATTAAGAACCACAGCGGCCCCCCAGTACACGCTTGTGTACGACGAACAATTGCGCGCCGATGGCATCCAACTTGTGCTTCGCTTCAAGCAGCTTTCGTGCGTTGGCACCAAACCGTGCTCGTTCGCTTTCATTTTCAAGAAGGTATGCCACTTTATCAACGAATCGTTCGTCGAGCCGCGGGACGATGAGGGCGTATTCCCGGTTGTGTGCTGATATGCCCTCAATACCTTTTTCAGTGGTTACGATGGGAACCCCCTATTCCTGCATTGAAAGATCTTTAGCCGCGTTCCGCTTCCGGCGCCTGTAGGCACAGTTGCGATATCCCCTGCCGCGAAAAAGCGCGGCAAGTCCTCCGTGAAGCCGACCGAGCGCACATTCTCTCGCTCAAATGTCGGCGCGCCAGTGCCGCCGCCAAAAACAAGACGTCTGAGTTGATCATGCGTGGTCGAGGTGCGAGGTCGCGAAAAACGCTCAGTCCGACGAGCGAACTTGAGATCGCTGTACGAATAAATCGTAGCGGGCGACGCGTCGTGAGGATCGACGAACTCCACGGCTTCGAGCACGATGATGGTGTTGACTCTGACGATGAGCTGTCTCGCCGGATTGGCGTACCTCTCCTGTGCCCCATTCTTCGGCTGCGAGAGGCCGACGTGAATAGTCTGTCTACGACATTCACGAGAATCCTCAAACTGCGCGCGCGAGCTGGCCAAGAGAGCGGTAACCGCTAAGCACGCGTTCTTCCATAATCGCCCAGCTGTAACGTTCTTCATACGCCTTACGCCCGTTGTTGCCTAGCTCGGCGCGGAGCTGCGGGTCCTCCCTGCACGTTTTCAGCGCGTCAATGAGCGCGGGCACGTCGCCGTACGGCACCACCGCCCCGCACCGCTCCTTTCGAACGATGTTCGCCATTGCACTCGCGTCGCTCACGATGATTGGCTTTCCGCACATCATCGCTTCAAACAGTTTAACCGGGCTCGCATACTTCGTCTTGGGAAACCTAGGATCTTCAAACCGGAACAAGAGATCTGCCTTCAGCGTCTCCCTAATGACGTCGTCGTACGCGGGCAAGAACCCGAGATACTGCGCCTTGTTCCCGATGCGGTTCAACTCGTCGAGAACCCGATCATTGTCGGTGATCGGCCCGGCCACTTTGAGTCGCACGCCTTCGACACCGCTCACCGCGTCGAACATGTAGTTGAGCCCGCGGGAGCCGTGCATCGCCCCCGCGTAGAATACGACCATCTCGTCGGCCGACATCCTCGGCGAGGTTCCTGCCGCCCTCGCGTGGAGCTTCGCTACGTAGTCAATCGGGGAGTTGTACACGTAATAGAGCTTGTTAATATGTGCACCGTCGACCTCTTCAAAGCGCGACTCATCCACCAAAAACAGCACGTCAGCGAAGCCGATTCCCGTGCGTTCAACGTGCGCGACAAACCGCCTAATGCGCTGTCTCAGTCCCTGAAATCTCCCGTCTGGCAGATTATCTGCAATGAAGTCATAGATGAAATAGCAGAGTTTTCGCTTCCGGATGAGTTTGGCGATTATGGCTGGGGGCAGCGTGTCTAAGTCGCTCGCATGTATGACATCGCTGTCGTCTCGCAGAAGGAACACGAGCTCATATGCCCACCAGAGCGGCAGATACAGCAGCGCCGCCGGTCGATCGTATGGGGCCCTGATCCTACACTTGTACGTGCGATACAGCGCCGCATTGTACGACTGGGCAACGCCATCGCGATCCCAAATCAGCAGCTTGACCGAATAGCCGTGCGTTGCGAGCGCTCTCGCTATTTTGTTGATGCCCGGCTCTATCCCCCGCCCTCTAATCAGCGTCACCTTCATTTTGGATGCTCGGCCATCGGTGAGCCGCGTTGGGCTTCGATGCATTCAACGGACACCGCGTGTGCCCTAAAGAGAAGAGTCAGCGCTAAACCCTCAGGCTTGGCTGTATCGTGCCACATCGGCCTCCACCATCATATGCACGAGTGCCTCAAACGAGGTCTCGGGCGCCCAGCCCAACCTGGCGCGGGCTTTTGACGCGTCTCCCCTCAAATCAGGTACTTCTGCGGGCCGCATAAATCGCTCGTCAATTTTGACGTACTTCTCCCAGTCCAAGCCGACGTGATCAAAGGCAAGCGCGGCGAAATCCCTCACCGAATGACTTTCGCCGGTTGCGATAACGTAATCGTCAGGATCATCCTGCTGCAGCATGAGCCACATCGCTTTGACATAATCGCCGGCAAAGCCCCAATCGCGCCGCACGTCGAGGTTGCCCAAACGAACTTCGTTTGCCCGGCCGCAGGCGATGCGCGCGACGCCGTCGGAGATCTTTTTGGTTACGAACTCAATGCCGCGCCGCGGAGACTCGTGGTTGAAGCAGATGCCGTTGCAGCAGTATAACCCGTAGCTCTCACGATAATTGATCGTAGCGTAATGCCCATACACTTTTGCAACGGCATAGGGGCTTCGCGGGTGAAATGGCGTAGCCTCGCTTTTCAATGGCTGCGGCGACGTGCCAAACATCTCGCTACTTGAGGCCTGATAGAAACGCGCATCAGGGCTGAAGTGCCGCAGGGCTTCCAGCATGCGCACCACGCCGATCCCCGTCACGTCACCAGTCAATACGGGTTGATTCCACGACGTAGCGACGAACGATTGTGCAGCGAGGTTGTACACCTCGTCAGGCATCGCCGTCTCGACGGCGATGTTGAGCGATGACTGGTCGGTGACGTCCCCTTCGAGCAACACGAGCCGATTCATTGAGGCCCGGATGCGGGACTCGTTAGGGGTGCTCAGCCTCCTTACCAGCCCGTGGACCTCGTAGCCCTTTTCCAAGAGGTGTTCTGCCAGATATGACCCATCTTGTCCCGTGATACCCGTTATCAGTGCGGTTGGCATTTTCCCATCGATCCTTTGTGATAATCATCATCAATGATCGCAGTGCACCTATATGAATTTGCTGCAGCGTTTGTGGCTCGTACCGCTGTGTGGGCGCGCTGCACTCGCGCTGGTCAGACCAACAACTCTACCACGTGTCGCTCGCACGCTTGTTGAGAGCAGAATCACAGCTGCTGGGAACGGATCAGCAATCGAAGCCTGCCTACGCCAGCGCACGAAAAAAAAAGCGAGCTTCTCGCACTCACGTCACAGTGAGGTAGAGATACACCGAGCGGTACACGCTCGGGTCGCTGCCCTTGTATAAGTCGAACTCCAGCTTTTGCCCCATGCCGCTGTGCGTCGGCGCAAACGACACGGAGTGTTCCCACTGCTCATTGTTCGCCAGGCTAAATGCCTGCGTGGTGACGGTCGCGTTATCGAGTCTGACCACCAGTGTGTAGTTGGCGTTCGCGTTCTCGTGATTGACGACGCCAACGGTCACGTTGCCCGTCTGGCCGACGGTCAGATTGGTCGGGTAGTTGCTCGCCGTCCCACTAGGGCCCAGAAGGAACAGCTCGGTGAACGGCTCGCCTGGCTGGGGGAGCACCACGATTAGTATCGTTCCACAAATCGCGAGAACCAAAACGATGGCAAGAACCACGGTGAGGGTGGTGTTACGATTCACGCGGCTCTGATTCGTCGCCCCTGCTCATAAATGTTTGCTTGCGCCCCAAATGCGATCAAACGCGGCTTGAAAAGGCTCACTAGTTTCGGGGGGCGGCTGAGCTATGCGACTTTGTAACCCCACCATATCGACGTTGCTTGAGAAGGAATCAACCTGTGAAGCTCACCCAAACCGATGACGCCCTCGTCAAAGAAAATCTGCTGTTCATAGGGACTCGCTGCAGCCGGAAAACGGCGTGTGAGACCAATTACCCATTCACGCGATAGACTTGAGCATAACCGTTAGAATAGATGTTGCTGCTGCCTCCCACGTAGTACCGCGCGTCCAGTTCCGTAGGCAGATTGGTTAGGGTATTCAAGCCGACGACGAGTTTCCCCGTTTGCACGTTGGGGGTGCCAAGATAGATGTACGATCCAGGTGCGAGATTCGACCAAGAGCCGCCGCTGGGAAGCATGGTCGCCTGACCGGGATCAAACGTGTAGACAGCATAGTATCGGAAGTCATCGGCGGCGATGATGCCACCAGAGGCGTTTCCGCCTATCCACTTCGCGGCGATCATTTCTTGAGCATTGAACTTTCCAAAGTCGACGCTCGTGTCTAACGCCATGACCGTGGGGCTATCATTGAGTTCTCCAGCTGCCTTATACACGAGCCCCACGTTAAACAGAAACAATACGACCATAAAACACGCCAAGGCCTTAAAGGGAGGGGATATCGTTCCTCGTGAGGCAACCTTGGCGCCTCGCCGCTTAACAACGCTGAAAACCCCGGCAAGGCCGACGACGAGAAACACGCTCAGCACTATCTGCGATATCTGCACGAACCGCGAGAGGTTTAGACTCGCCGCAAAAAGGGGCTGTGCGATACAGAGGCAGAGAACGACCAACATAGCGACAGAAAACGCCAGGTACTCATTCGAGAATTTAAGCCTTGATCGCTCTTTCAAGGCGAAAAGAAGCCCCAAGAAAGCCGTTATGAGTGCGAGGAGGACGAGATATTCAGTGACCTGGTGCAACGGAAGCTGATACGTGATGATTGATTGAAGTCCTGTAGTATCGAGCCCCCCGTTCGCGCGTGAAACAGTGGTGGGGAATGGCACATCGGAGGCGTAGAATGCCCCGCTAAGTTGCGCGTACGGTCCCCGTATTCCGATGTACGCGAGGGTCGTGGCGAATATGCGCACAAAGCTGTCAAACGGTTGTGAGTTATTCGCAAAGCGGTACCAAAGGGCCGCGATGAGTGTGAAACCGACAACGAAAACCGCACTGATTCCGTTGCTCAGTCGACGCGGCCGACGAAACGGCGGAACCGAGCGGTCAGCATCTCCTTTGCGGGCGAACCGCTGCATTAGCGCTCGCACGTCGAAGCTCCCCACCACCAAAAGCATGAGCCACGCGAGAATGAAACAGAAGAGAAAGACGTACGTCAATGCGTAGTGTGAGACGATCAACGAGAGTCCAAATACGCCGAAGAGAGAGAACCGCGGCATCCTGCGCATCTGTTTGTCTACGAGCAGCAGCAGCAGCGCAACGACAAAGAATTCCGCGATTTCCTGGCGTGCCATGGTAAGGAGCTCAGTATAAAACGAAAAAGTCACCATAAAAAAAAACACGCCGAACAGGGCAATGCGAGGGGATGTTTGTTTTTCGTACAGCCTATAGAGGCCGAGGGGCACCATAGCGAAAAGCAGTGGAAAAATGAGCTTCAAGACCCACGTCACACTGATGCCGGTCGCGACAGAGAGCAGCGGAGCGAGCATAGCAATGCTCAGCATTGCGTTGACGTTCAATGTGTTGTAATTGAGGTTCGGAGCGGAACCCCAGAAACCGTTGCTGACGACAGATTGTGCTACGAAGTGTTCGATTTGGATATCGAATCCCCACAGGTAGTTCGTAATCAGCGCGTTATGGAGCAGCAGCGCCAAGGCGATCGCCCCGATCGCGAGAGAGTAGTAACGTTTCGGCACGTAACTGGTAAAGCCACATACGAGAATCAGGGCGGCGACGGCGAGCAGCACGAGAACGGTTCCGACGCTCGTGCCACGTGCGTTGAAGAGGTACGCCCCAAAGACGCTCAAGAAGGGCAGCAGCAACAAACCGAGTGTCACTGGGGAAAGGACTACGCGCGCGTCGATCGTCGTAGAACGAGAATAATCCCGGTCGCGACGATAGCTTAACACGCAAAGCGTCAGGACAACCCCGCTCATCGTGGCAATGAACGGAACGAGCGTAAGTTGCGTGGACGCTATGCCATGAACATAGACAGCGTTCATAACGAGGCCCGTGAACATAATCGTCGCCATACTTAAGCCCACCGTGTAAAAAAACCCTTCAATGACGTTGAGCTCGTGCAACCTGAGAACTCGCAAGAGAATGATCCCGGGCACGAAGAGCAGATAAACGAGTAGCAGCACCTCCCGTAGAATCGGCACGTGCACCCCGACAGCGTCTAGAGCTAATACAATCCAGACGGATATCTGAAGCGACGCGATGAGCTTGAAGAACGTGGCGATGTCCCAGTCGTTTGCTTCGAGTGGATTTTCGACTTTCATGGATATGATGTCGGTGGCCCTCTTCGTGGATATGCGTTCAGTGGGCGAGCGATTTCGTTACCCGCGAAAGAATATGGAGAGCCGTACGAGCGCGCTTCGTGATTCGGTTGTTTGTTCATACTCTATATGTAGGTTCTTAATAAGTGCAGTGAGAAGTTCCACACGTGCATGCATTCACTTTTTCAACCCATGCACACCGTTCGAACGCGAGCATCAGTGAGACGGCTCACAGCGCGAATGGGGTTGCAGCGAACCCCTTTTGGGAGGTACTCCAAACCTTTGAAAGGCGGTGCAGCGTTAGAAGGAGGATTAAAGAGAGCGAAACTGAAACGAGGGCCGCGTGCTTGAAGTGACGCGATGCGAGGCAGTCCGTATCACTCGACGTGTCTCCTCTTCCTACCACCTTATACCCAGGATTCCCCTCAAGTCGTGTCGATGTAGTGCCCGGCCCTATCCGCTGGTCCGTAGTATCTGCTCTGGAGCCATAAAAGTGCTATTTTGCCACTTAAAGATCGCTTAGGTACCGCTTTTTGCCCTCTATGCCCGAGCTCCAGATTCGCGCCCTCTGGAGACTGGCCCTCGGCGTCGAAGATAGACACGGCCAACGTCCCGGACGCCCACTGCTAGTCGCGCCGTCCGCTGCGTCGCAAACGTCGTCGCAACACAATGGCGTAGGCGCCAAACACGGCGATGGCAACGGAGCCAACCAAAACAAAGGCCAGCAGGCGGTTCTGCTGGACCGGCGCCACGCTCAGCTCCTCCATCGAGGAAAGCGCCACCAAAACGTTATTCCCTTCCCATTGCGCGCGATTGAGGCGCGCGAACTGCACGTCTGGAAGGGTCTTGAGATAATCAATATAGTCCCTTAACAGCTCCATTTTCCGAGCGTCAAAAGTCCCGTTAGCCGAATTAAAGTCCCACACGTGATACGCCACGATGAACGTGTCGCCGCTCTGGGGGCCGTTAAGGAACCGCTCGGTCGCGTTTTTTGCAGCCTCGATGCTCGCACTGAACGCGGTGATGTTCGTAGCGCCGATCCAAATCGACGCCGGCTCGATCGTCACTCCGTCCCCATAGCTCTGGCGGAAGTCCCCAAAGCCAGTGCTGTAATACGTGAATCCGAGGGCTGCGGCCGCTTTCAGAGTGTTGTTGTCGCTCGTGTCAAAGGGAGGGATAAACGTCGCGGGCGTCACCCCAAACGCCTCTTTCATGTCGTCCTGCCCATTTTGCATAAGTTCGAGCTGCTGGGCGTATGGTCTCCCAGCGAACTCGCTCGGCCTGCTCGATAAGCGATCGTTAACGTGAGTATAGCCGTGCTGCGCGAACTCGAACAACTGGTTTGTGGCAATCGACCGCATATAAACGAGGAACTGACTATCCTGAAGCAATTCGTTGCCCGTTACCGCAACGGAAGGGTGGGGGATGATCCCGAGCGTCACCGGGACGTTCTCGTCGATATGCACCTGATTGACGGCTGTCAGCGTGTCGATGGGCGTGAATGGCGCAACGTCGTCATCGCGAAAGGCGATGTACTTTCCTATTGGAGCTGGCTGGGCGCTGACGACGCCCGTAGAGCCCAGAATCACGGAAACGAGCAGAAATGCCAGAATCGCCTTACGGTTCACATCGCTCCCCATGCAGCCTGTTGGGGTTACTTCTATTCAGCTGCGTTGCTTCCATCGGAGCTCGCACCGGTCAGGCCGCGCCACCATCTATACGTAGAGATGTGCCTATCTTTAACCATTTCGCCATGATTGCCCAGCATTTCGCCAAGCGGCCACCACAAATGAGTGCCGTCGATCGCAAGTGGGCATGCTGGCGCCTGCGTATAGGCAGCGGCCGCCGCCAGTCGTTTTGTCCTTGCAGACGTTACCTTTAACGGGCGAGCGAGGCTTCTCGCGGCTCAAAACCCGCACGCCGAAAGCAACGGGGGTCGTCGGCGAGCGTGTTCTATGAGCGAGATGATGCCCAAGAGAGCCCACAGGACCCCGTGAAGCAGCGAACGTCCAATTTTCCGCGCATCGTCGATCGCGCTTAGTGAGATTCAACGACCGCCAGGCAGAGAAAAACGACGATTGCTGTCGCGCGGGCCGCCCTTACCACCTCACAGAATTGACTTCAACCACATAACAGACAATGCAACTCATTTCCGCTTGCCTTCGTCCTCTCGAGCGTCGGAGCGAGCTGGTATTCGCCTCGGGTGTCGCTTGCTGGCGCGCACGCATCAGGCTAAGCCAGTTGCCTCACTTGATCATGAAGATCTGCGCGCCGCCGTTAGAGTAAAGAAGGTTACCCCCTCCCGTAAAGTTCGCGACGTCCGTTTCCCATGTGGTCATTGTCACAGAGTTTTGACCTAATACGACCATGCCGCTATTCACGTTGTACGTCCCGAGATACAGATAGGATCCGGGAGGCATTATCCACCAATAACCGCCTCCGCTGGGGAGAGGCGAGACGCCGCCCCAGCTGAACTGGCTGGCAGGGAATCCCATAAAGGCGTCGGCGTAGACAGGCGCGCCCGACTTCGCGGCGCTCAGCCATTGCCCAGCAACGATTTCCTGGTCGTTAAACTTAACATAATTAAGCGTGCTGTCGAGCGCCATGACCGTCGGACTATCGGTAAGTTCGCTTGTTGCTTTGTACACGAGACCACAATTGAATACGAACAAAAAGACCGTAAACACGGCAAAGGCCTTAAAGCGGAGCGGCGCACGGCCTGTCGCCGACGCCTCACGGTGCCGCCCTTCGAAGAGGCGGACTATGCCGGCGAAGCCGATGACGAGAAAGACGCCAAGGAAGATCTGCGATATTTGAAAGAAGCGCGACAGCATAAGATTTGCGGCAAAGTACGGCACGAAAGCACAGAGAAGAAGAAGCACTACGCTCGCGCCCGCTAGCGCGACGTACTCGCTTGTGAGCCTGAGCCGTCGTCGCTCTTTGTACGCAAACGCAATGCCGAGGACAGAGATGATGAGCGCGATCAAAATGAGGTACTGCGTCACCTCGTGCATTAGTGGCTGAGCCACGAGGAGCTGCTGGAGCCCGCTTTGCGCGCCGGATGCAGTTGCGGGCAGGAGCGAAGTTGCAGCCGATGCGTTGATTACGCCACTTGGCGCCACGCTCGGTGGCGCCACGGTTGGCTGGATTATGGGCGTTCTTCCGATACTCGTCAGCGTGAGGCTCAATATGGCGATCAGATTGTCGAATGGCTCAGGGTTGTTCGCGAAGCGGTACCAGAGGAGCGCGATAATGATCAAACTAACGGCGAGCAGCGCATTTATACCGACGTTTCTGTCCAACAGACGGGATCTGCGAAATGGGTGGGCTGTTTGCTTTTTCCCGCGGTTCCTAAGTCGCTCCGTCAAGGCGCTGAGATCAAAGCGTTTCGTGAACGCGACGACGAGCAACGCGAGCACGAAGCAAAAGAGAAAGACGTAGGTTAACCCGTAGTGTGAAACGATTAGCGAGAGGCCAAAAAGCCCGAAGAGCGCGACTCGCGGCGTCCGATCCATCTGCCTGTCGACGATCAGCAAGAGCAACATAACGAGGAACAGTTCGGCGAGTTCCTGCCGCGCCATAGCGAGCATCTCCGTGTAGAAGGAGAAGGTCACCATAAAATAAAAGACACCAAAAAGGGCGATGCGATGGCTCGTTTGTTTCTGCCACAGCCGATAGAGACCGAGCGGCACCAAAGCGAAAAGGAGGGGAAAAATGAGCTTGAAGACCCACGTGAGGCTCATACCGGTCGCGATGGAGAGGAGCGGGGCGAACACTGCCACGCTCAACACAGAGTTGACGTCCATGGACGCCATCGTCAGCAACGGCGGAGCGCCCCAGAAGCCATTGCTTATGACAAGCTGTGCTGCAGCGTATTCACTTTGAATGTCAAGCCCCCAAAGGTAGTTCGTGATAAGCGCGTTGTGGAACAGCAGCGCAATCGCCGCCACGAGAACGGCAAGCCCGTAGTACGGACGAGGCACCAAGGACGTAAAGCCGCAGACTAAGATGAGCGTGGCGACGGCGAGGAGCGTGATGATGATGCCAACGCTTGTCCCGCTTATGTTGTACCAATAGGTCGCGAAAATGCTCACGAACGGCAGGAGACACAGGCCAAGGGCGACTGGTGACGAAAGCGCGTGTATATCAATAACCGTTGGACGAGAGAACGCGCGATCGCGTCGGTAACACAGAAGGCAGAGGACTGCTACGACGGCACTCATCGTCACGATGAATGGAAAAAGCGAGAGTGGCCTCGGGATGAAGAGCGAATACACCGTGTTCATAAAAACGCCCGTAAGCATCACGGTCGTCACGCTTAATCCGACCGCGTATAGCAAACCTTCAATGGGGTTTAGATTGTGCAGTTTGAAGACGCGCAGCAGAATGGTGCCGGGCACAAAAAGCAAGTAAATTAGGACGAACAGTTCCTGCAGAATCGGCACATGCAGCCCAAAAGCATCCAAGGCGAGAAGGAGCCAAACAGATGCTTGAAGAGACGCGATAAGTGTTAAGAAAGCGGCAATATCCCAATCGTTTGCTTCGAGCGGATTCCTGAAGTTCATGGATGTGCGCTGTTTGAAAAACTAAGAAAGTGCGAGACGAACTGAAGCGTCGTTTGTTGCCGCGCCGCGTGGTTCATTCGTTAACTTATATGCTATATTTACTTTATGAAGCCGTAAACCTTATCAGGTTTCCTTCTGCTTGCACGAGTATCTAAGAACCTTAGATGATTGTCCAACCAACCACGCAGCCTCACTGCCTCGGTTATATCGCTCATACACGAGAATCAAGAGAAGTAACTTATGGGGACCAAGAGAGCAGGGGAGTACCCAAGTGAAATTGCTGCTCGAGGAACACGCACATCGCGAACAGCTCAGGGCGTAGCGCTCTCCGAAAGACAGAGTAAGAGCTTAGGAAAGGCACACCTTATGTTCGTTATGTCTACCGAGAGGCTGATAACACACAATAGGGTATATTATTGGCTTCGAGCTAAACTGACAACACCCAATACATATTGGCTTCGAGCTAAACTGATAGCATTTCACATAGTAAGGCGGCTCTGGCACTTTACGTTCAATGGCCGTGAGTATCATTATTTGTATCATCCGTACAACTGGACGTGGCGTAATGAAAGAGCTGTGGAGCTCCCGATAATCTGGGAAGAAGTAGAAAAAGTAGACGCTGAACGGGTGCTAGAACTCGGCAATGTGCTCTCACACTACTATGACGTTCATCACGACATTGTTGACAAACACGAAAAAGGCAACGGCGTAATTAACAGTGATATCTGCGACTTTCACATGCCAAAGATGTATGATCTAATTGTGAGCATTTCGACGATTGAGCACATTGGATTTGACGAGGATTATCCGGTGAGGGGAGAGACTATAATACAACCCGAAAAATGGTTGCGTGTAATTCAGCTGCTCAAAGGTATGCTATCTAAGAAAGGGAAACTTGTTGTCACCGTGCCTCTAGGCTATAATCTTACGCTCGATCGAGCTCTCAGAGAGGACACCAAGAGCATATTTACAAGGATAGCGTATATGAAGCGGATTTCCAAAAGCAACAAGTGGGCTGAGGTTGAACAGAGAGAGGTTCACGACGCAAAATACGGTTCTCCGTTCTACCAGGCTAATGTTCTCGCTATATGTATTTTTGAAAGCAGCACAAGTCGCTAACGGAACTGACTTCGGGGTTTAGCAAAAAGAAACGCGCCGTCTCAAATTCTAGCGTGCCTTGTACGTGTTCTGTCCTTTGGTTATCCTCTCTCGAGCTCACCTGCGCAGGCAACTCAAGGGCGGGTGCTACCTGGATACATATCAAGCCCTTATTGAAGTCCTAAAGCTAGTCCTCTCCAGCTTCCGAGAAGAGCGACGTGAGACAACTCTTAAGCACACGCAGCAAGTCTATTTCGATGAACCAGTTGATTAACAAACTCAATTATCAAGCCGAGCTTAAAGATTGGGGCTTAGCGACTTCGCAACTTAAGGAGTATGCCCGCGTTGCTAAAACACTTTGAGCCAGATGGTGTGCAAAGAACTATAGGAGCAAGCAAGCATCGGAAGATCGGTAATTATGTGGCAATGTCATAAGGATGAGTGGCTAGATTTAAAATATAGAAATAAGGGATAACTAGATGAAAATTGCGATATTCCACAATTTGCCTTCTGGAGGAGCTAAGAGGGCGCTCTATACTTTTAGTAAGTTTCTGACGAGATCAGGCCATGCGGTTGAAGTCTTTGTCCCCTCCACCGCGGACGAGACTTACTTGCCCTTAGGAGACGTTGTAAGCGAGGTCAATGTATTTAACGTTAAAAGGACAATTTCTAGCTTAATTTCCTCTACACTAAGAAATTTTCCATTAAGCATCCCAGCAGATTTGGAGAGAGTAGAGCGGAATATCGCCGACAACATTAATGGGCAAGACTTCGACGTCGTCTTTTGCGAACAGGATCGCTATACTTACTCACCATTTTTTTTAAAGTATATCAAGAAACCGACGATCTATTATTGTCAACAACCTGCGAGGAGTCAAGAGCTACGTACTATCGCGATAAACGAACGTTTTCCAAGTCCTCAAAGCTTGCGCGAAAGAAGTATGCGCAATTGCTTTGACAGACGACTGCTAAAAATAGACAAAAAAAACGCCTCCTTTGCTGAACACATTTTGACAAACTCTTATTTCTCAAGAGAGTCAATCTTGAGGACGTACGGGCGTACCTCTTTTGTTTCTTACCTGGGAGTTGATACTGAGATATTCAAACCAATTGGTATTCCTAAAGACGATTTTGTTTTGTCGGTAGGCAGCCTTGCCCCAAGGAAAGGAGTTGACTTTATAGTTAGTTCTTTGGGCACGATTCACTCAAAAATACGTCCAAAATTGATTGTAGTTTCAAATGCAGTCGATATTCACCTTAAAAATTCTTTAGAACAATTTGCGCAAGAAATTGGAGTTGACCTCCGGATAGTGAGATCAATAGCCAATGATGAGCTCGTATCACTTTACAACAGAGCAAAATTGGTTCTCTACGCGCCATATCTCGAACCTTTCGGGTTAGTACCATTAGAGGCCATGGCGTGTGGAACGCCTGTCGTTGCAGTAAAAGAGGGCGGGGTACGAGAGAGTGTGATTCACAACAAGACCGGCATTCTTACGCAACGAGATGAGCATATGTTTGCCGAAGCTGTTATGGAACTTCTCTCAAATGAGGAAAAAATACGAGACATGTCTCAAAAAGCGATTGAATGCATAGAGGAATATTGGACTGTAGAAAAAGCCGGAAAAAGACTGATGTGGCACATCAATCGTGTTGTCGACGAGGGAGAATAGTGATACCAGCTAGACAAATTGAGTCGTCGGCAACTTGAGTCTCAAAATTGATGCTAAATGTGTGAGCAAAAAATGCAATCGTCCGAAACGCAAATCGAGATGCAAAAAAGCGATCCGTACATAATTTCGGTAGGGATCAAAACTCTCGCCTGAAAGCGTGAGTATTACGCCCTTTTTGACGGTTTGATTGCTGGCGTATTTTGGTGATGATCCAGGTCGCGCTGGCAATTACTATATCTTTGCGCTATAAATAAGAGGCGTCAGAATATCTCATTGCGCAAGTGCATCACACAAGACTGGGCATTGAACAGGTAAACTTGTGAGCTATGGATTTAGAGGATGCGAGTGAACCTACTCAGGGAAGCTTTGACGAGGCACACATTACGTTGGCGCTGATCGACAATGCCATTAGTCAGCGTAAGCATGAAGTCTTACAATCACGTGAGCTTTCTCGCCCGAGTCTATTGAAAGCGTTTCAGCGCAAGATTTCGACGACTTTGAGCTGATAATCGTGGACGACGCGTTAGCGCAAAAGCTGTTGACCGAGGCCCGCCTAAGAAATCATTTTGGGATCGGATTATGAGCGTTAATATGTTCCCACTTGGTGTTGGCGTTGGTGACCTCCACTGTCCCGCGCCCCGCGCCCCCTCAATGGCGCTTTAAGCGCCCCCATGTGACGCAGATGAGAAAGAGGATTACCCATTGTGTCAGCGTGACGCGATGTGCTTTATGGAGCCTCAAAAGGAGGGACGCTGTATTTCACAAAATTGGACGCTGTATTTCGCAAAGTTGAATTTTCGCAACCGCTTTTCAAAAGGTCGTAAAGAACTACTACCACCTTGGGTCAAATGGGGTAACAAGGACGGTCAGGAGTTAATAGAGACGGGCGACCAAATACTCGCCTATTTTATTACAGCCTGCGGATTGCAGCCAAATGCACATGTACTTGATATTGGCTGCGGGATTGGACGGATGGCTGTCGCGCTCACGCACTACCTCACGAATGAAGGAGGCTATGATGGTATCGATATTATCCCTGGAGTGATTAAGTGGTGCACCAGAAAGATCACTCGCCAATATCCGCGCTTTTGTTTCCACTTTGCAGACATCTACAACAAAGATTACAATCCTAGAGGCCGAGTCAAGGCATCAGACTACGCGTTCCCATTTGGCAAGGATTCGTTCGATTTTGTTATCTTGGTTTCTGTATTTACGCACATGCTCCCTGAAGACCTGGAACACTATATCTCTGAGATTGCGCAAGTGCTAAAGCCCGGAGGTACATGCTTTGCGACGTACTTCTTGCTAAATCCTGAAACGTTGGAACATATCGAGTCAGGGAAAAGCACTCTTGATCTTCGGTTTATGGGGAACCGATATAGGACGGTTTCTCGCGAAGTCTCCGAGCATGCCGTTGCGTATGATGAAGACTACGTAATAAACCTATATGCACAGAATGGATTTACAATTGCAGCACCGATTCGCTACGGCACGTGGTCTGTACGTGCAACAGACTACGAGTACCAAGATTTTGTCGTCGCACAGAAGGTTTACCCGCTTGAGCCAATGTCAACTGTTATCCGCTAGGCCACATTCTCTTTTTCTTGAACGCATATAACGGAGCGTATACGAGAGGAGATTTAGGATACTTTTTCTCAGTTTTGAGAAGTGGTTATGGCCGTCACGTCCCCCGCCATTTTCGAGGCCGATATCAGTGGTCAGATGCGGCTAAAGTGCTACGATTATAGTCAATATCAACCGTTATGCAAGGAAGGATTCTCGGATTCCGGTGATATTTCATGAGTTTAACAAGGGCATCTCGAAAACCGAGACAGAGCAGCTCCGGGAAACCTTTTAATAGCATGTACAATTGAACGTGGATAGAATGGACGATGTCGAGTGGCCCAAGGTCTTCATCATAATTCTTAATTGGAACGGCTGGGAAGATACGATAGAATGTTTGGAATCACTCTATAGTATTTCGTACCCAAACTATGACGTCATTATCGTTGATAATGATTCACAGGATGATTCACTGGCGAGAATCAGAGCATACGCAAGAGGCGAAGTAGTCGAATCGGCTTCTCACCCACACAATTGTCGAATCGAACCTCTAAATGTCACAAATTATACAAGACGTGAAGCCGAAGATATACAAGTAGCGACTCTTTCCAAAAAACTGGCTGAAGAGAGTCGCAATAAAGCGTCAAACGCATCTTTTGTCATTATCCAGAACGAACAGAACTTCGGGTACCCCGAAGGGAATAACATAGGGATGCGCTACGCATTAAAAGCATCTGCTGATTATGTGCTGCTCCTGAACAATGATACTGTCGTCGATAAACATTTTCTTACGGAACTCATACGCGCTGCAGATACGGATGCCAGTATTGGAGTCATTGGTCCGAAAATATGTTGGTACGACGCACCGAATGTCATTCAGTCAACAGGCGCGCGTATTGATTTTTGGACAGGAAGAATAACGATCCTTAACGCGGGAAAAAAGGATGGTGAGATCTCACATTTCGCTGTAGACAAGCTTTTGCCCGCTGATTTTGTGTCAGGCTCGTGCTTTCTGATTAAACGAAAAGTAATCGAAGAAGTGGGAACGCTTGATCCAACCTATTTTTGCTATGGTGAAGATCTTGATTGGTGCGTGCGAATCAGCAGAGCTGGCTATAGAGTCATCTGCGACCTTAACAGTAAAATTTGGCACAAAAAAAACGTTTCGACCTCACAAGTAAAACGATTTACGGAATACTACCCCCACAGAAACTGGGTGATTAATGTAAGAAAGCACGCGCGAGTCCCGCAATTTATCACGTTTTTGCTGTTATACCCCGCTTACTGCATCCCGGGGGTCCTGAAAGCGCGTCAGTTCAGTACTATCCGGTGCTTCGTTCGAGGATTTATCGATGGGCTGCTCACGCCGATAACATCTTGACCTGCATTCTACGACGGAAATCAGCTTGATATTGCAGCGCAGTCTGGCCCATCCAAAGATCAACATAAATGATCGACTGCCGTAGTACTCAAATATCAGCGAATTTACTGAGGATTATGGTGAGATATTGGTGTATTTAGCGCTGATTGTGGCTGGGCCGACACATTTTTTTTTTGAATCTAGATTCCGTAAACGTTAAGATCTTGGATTTATGGACACCGAAATGCTCTTTTCACGTCACGATATCCAAAGATATCTGATGCAAAACTACGACGAAAATGTCCACAGCCGATAAGAGTTGTATCCGTGCTGCCCTCAGCAAAGAGGTTCTCTGTTTTTCTGATCTAAAACCGAGCACGCCATCTGGGGGTCCCTCTGAGACTTGAGCGCTCTTTCGAGAGTGTCGGGATGTTTAAGTGCGTGCAGCCGCCTGCCGGCAGTACTTAACCGTTCGTTGATGTTGCATCCTATGGCTTAGCGAAAAAGAGCGATATTGAAAGTTCTGACCCGCACATACAGTTTCCTGATAGGTTCTCAGATCCTGAATCCTGTGCCGTCTGCAATAATTGTTATCCGTAATCGCGACAAAGGCTCGAGTTCCGCCCGCCCGTGCGGCAGGCAAGCCGCACAACGCCTCGCACATCGGACGCATAGTGCTAATATTGCCCACGGCAGAACACAATCCAAACGTGACGCGCAAATGCGTTATCGCTGTCTCGCGAGAAAACCGCTGAAGAATCGTATCTCGCTCGCAGTAAATCCTTTGAGGGCAAACAGGATCGCAGTGTAGACGACGGCGCAGATCACGATCAGCACCGAGATGTTTAAAAGTCCAGAGGCGTGCCACACCAGAACAAACGAAGATATCACGATCGATGCAAAAATACTTTTTAAAATGAAGCCAATATCCACATCAAGCGTCATATGTCGAACAGAATAAATCATCGTAATCCCGAAAACAAAGCCGTAGCCCAGCACCGTCGTCAGAGCCGCGGCCATGATTCCAAAATATGGGACGAGGACCAGATTAAGTCCGATGTTTAATGTCGCACCCAGGACCCACATCGTGCCGATAATCGCCGTCCTCTTTTCAAAAGTAAGCACGATCATGATTATGGACCACACTCCAAACAGCAGAGAGCTCAACGCGGTGAACGGCGTGATCAGATAGCCGTTCGCAGCTATTGTAGGGGTAGTTAGTACCAGCAGTATGGGCTTCGACAGAACTGAGAACACGAAAGCTGCGGGCACGGCAACCGCGAGGAAGTATTTTATGGAGTACCTGATAATCGTTTTCACCTCCGCTATTTGGTTTGCGTCATAATGCTCGTAGAGGGCCGTCGGAACTAGAATCGTAAAGGGCGTCGCTAAAAGACTAATCGTCCAGCCAAGCTGGTAACCTGGAGAGTAGTAACCGACCCACGCGACACCTAAGAAGAACGTAATGATGTACCGGTCGCTTACGCCTAACGCCCAACTCGACACGCTGCTGGGCACAAAAGGTAGGCCGTATTTTAGATACGCCTTTAGCTCAGAGAAACTCGGCATGGTCGCCCCGATATCTTTCAGGACGTAATAGGTCGAGATCAGGGCTATGAGTAGCAAACTGATGAGATACCCGAAAACAGCCCCAGCGAGTCCGAGACCACCCACTACGAACGCTGCGACGAGTATAACGTAGAGAGCGGCCTGAAGCAACGAGACAATCGAGTATCTTTTCGCCTGTTGAAATGTCCTGAAGTAGGTCTGTGGCACGTAGTTGTACGCGGCCACAAACGTGATTAATGGCAATAAGAGGGCAACGGTACGGTTACCGCCGAGCAAATGAGTAGCGACCGAATGTCCAAAGAAGAGAAGAAAGAGACTCGAAACAAAACCTAAACCGAGAACAACGAGAGCGATAGAGTAGTAGCCTTCACGTATTTCGTCTTTGTTTTTTACCGGAGCTAGAAACCTTACCATTGAATTCGGCAGGCCTAAAAGCACCACCATTGGCACAAAGCTGGCTGTAACGACGATTAACGACCAAATCCCGTAATCCTGAATTGTCAGGATCTTCGTCAGGATCGGCAGCAAGAGAACAGGACTAAGCGAGACCACAAGGCTGGCGAGTCCTGTCAGCCCGATTCGTTTGACCAAAAGATCGTAGTCGCTCACGTTACCTCAAGAAGCGATAAACCACTTTAAGAACCACGTGCGGCCAGCCCACAGCCGCTTCCGTTTCGGTTTCTGTGATTGTGCTAAGGCTCTGCGGTGCCGCACCGTGGCGACTTATCACGAGGATCTCCTCAATCACTTAGGAATGCGCTGTTGCCGTGCTCATCTACGCCATTTGCTCCTAAGCTCGCTGCCCGCGTATGAAGACGTATCCGCGTGTATTTCGGCGACCTTGGCCTTGCAACTCGCATAAGCGATTCATTTTTCTATCTAAACAAACAGATTTAAAGCCTCCGCATCCGACCACGTTTTTCCATTCTTGTTAGTTGTTGGACAAAGACGCGGTGGCGCAGCGCACTGCGAACGTTCTCGCGTTGATCGTCCGAGCGACCAGGTGGTTTGCTGCTATACACCAGAAGTGCATTGAAGTTAGTCATCCGCGTCCGCTGAGGCATGCAGGAGTGAGTGCGTAAAGGCCATCATACGCGCCGCGAACGAGACACGGGCTTCACCGCCTGACCCTCCGAAAACTGAGCGCGTTGGTCAAGATTAACGGGATTCCCCTGCTTGAACATCAAATATGGGGGTGCAACCGTGCAGGCGTCGAAACGGCTTCCATATCGGTCGTCTCTGGCTATCAGCACGTCCAGATCAAACGCTACCTGATGTGCGAGCACCCCCGAGATACGCCTCGTCAGGGTCCCTACTACCATGCGTCAGCGCCGACTAAAAACTGATCGTGCAAGACGTGATATTTGATCATTCACCAGTATTGCTGCGAGTAAACTGTATCTGAATGATTCTGTTAAACTCAAAAAAGACCGCAAGACGGTGACGCGAATGCAAGAAACGACAATGATAGTCAGTTTGTTGGTCAAGTTGTGCTATGAATAGAGACCCGTTCATAGTTCGTTTGGAGCGTTAGATACCTAGAGCTGAAAACACAAGCTATCCTAAAGATATGCACGTATGCAATCTTACCATAGTAGGCAACGACTGCGAGAATGGATCATCTAGCGTGCTCGAGTGAATAAACCATCAGCGATCCCTTTGTAAAACTCCTTCAGCTCACTTATTGTTCCAAGTTGCAAATACAGCCTTGGAATGAACCAAAATCCATAACAAAAAAAATAGAGGAAGAAAGTGACTAGTTGCGCCATCGTAGCAAAACGTTTGATGAAATAGACAAGACCTCGGGCCCAATAGTAGATTTTTTTGCCTTCTATCTTGCTTGTAGTAGCACTAACCTTGTGCCAGACAATCGCGCTCGGTACATAGGCCAATCCGTACCCGAGCCGCCGTGCCCTGAAACACCAGTCAAAATCCTCCCAATACAAAAAATAGTCCGTGCGTAGCAACCCAACCCTGTCCAACAGCTCCTTTTTTACGAGCAAACACGCACCACTTAGAGAATCGAACTCGCCAATCGAATCATATTGTCCCTGGTCAATTTCGTGTTCGTTTAAGAAGCTAACGAGCCCCCTTGTCATGTCGATACGCCCGCCTGTAAAAGAGATTACATCGTGCCTTCCCTCAAAGTCACAGTAATAGATTTTCGGTCCAGCCATGCCGATGGTTTCATCGTGTTCTGCAGCAGCCACGAGTTCATTCAAAAAGAGCTTATGTACAATCGTATCGTTGTTGAGAAGTAAGATATAGTCCGGATTCAGAGCCTCACGGGCGTACGTAATGGCAACGTTATTCGCGTCAGAATAGCCATAATTCTCGTCATTCAAGATAATGCGCAACCTGCGATTGGAGGGCAACGTCGAGAGTGACGCTTCTTTCTCCCGATCACCGCCCAGCTCCGCTAAGCTCCTTGAATACCGAACGCTGGTAACCTGGGCTGTTTCAGAGCGTCGCTCAAAATGATTCATTCCAGAAACAAGGGTGCCAGCAGCATAGGCACTTATTTTTTCAACGGATTCATCGTCTGAATTGTTATCCACCAAGATAACGTCATAATTTGGGTAAGCTATCTGAAAAACAGAGTCTAAGCACGGAACCGAATCTCTCCATCCGTTCCAGTTCACCAAGATTATAGACACTTTCGGGGTTTTATCTCCACTGCTCATAAAATACCGCTTACCTACAAGTTTTGTGTCCGCTGCGCTATCAGCATTATGTTTTTGGTTCAGCTTTGTAGCACTAATCCAGATTTGACTGGATTCTCGGCTAAAAATGCATTGCGCCGATTATCACTGTGACCCGTGCACAAAATACATAAGCTACTGAGCCTGCTACGCTGCTGAAGCCCATTGATTTCAAGCTATGCGTAAGACGCTTAGCTGCCTCAACCAAATCATTTAGACACCACAGCGCACCATTGCTTTGAGATTCACGAAAGGAAGACTTAAAACTTGCGGAAATGATGGCCACGATGTCAGCGCAGATCAAACTGCTTCATCGTTAGCGAGCTTGGATCGCTGCTACGGCTCTCGTAAGCATCGTTAGCGTAGTTTTAGTGCAATTTCACAAGTTATTATCACAGCTTTGCTCAAGACGAATTCTCTGTTGCGATCTCTATAGACTCCAAGTAATCGTAGCAGATGAGAGCAAAATCTTCGTCTGAAATGAAAGGCTCCCGGAGCCTACAATCGCGAAGGTTTTTCCGAAGCTCGTTAAGCGGCCCGAAGAGCCCGACGCGTCAAGCCTGCAAGCAGCCTTAGCGACAAGGGATTTGTAAAGAGTAAGACGGGCACTTCGGCCTCAAAAAGTGAGTAGATGGCATAAATATCAATCAAAAAAGCGTGGTTCTTGTGCGCGGCGCCTGAGTATCTTGCTGCGTACGTTGCCTAGCGCATCTACATTCGGTGCGAGATCCCTGAGCTAGAGCGTGCGACGTCACGATACAAAAAATGCTTAAGCTTTTGCAATCGATTGTTGATTGCATATTCTCGAATCGCTACTTTTTTTGCAGCGCGAAGCCGATGAGCGCGACTTGCCATGGGGGCCAGAATTAACGAGCAAGGCCAATTTTTCCTCAGGTGCTAAGAGTCTAATTTCACGGGTCTCCTGAGCGAAACTCGAAAAAAGGAGACCGATCTTTTCCATAACGATATTAGAGACGCATCTTCAAACTACACGATCGTTGCGCTAGTATTTTGGCATCACAATGCTCAATAAACTAAGCATTCCCTAGTTTAGCTCCTTCAAGTATATTCAAGCAAGGCGATTGGTTGCACTAGAACGAAATGACAGGTTTTACGTGGTAGACGTGCATTGAAAGGCTTGCGCCCATATTGCGATCGTTGCAGCCGAGTAGCTTGACACCGTGTCAGCTTTAAGGTTTCTCTTGACAGCGTCAACTGTTCGAACAGAGACTAATGAGGCTGCGATATGCGTGCACACAACATGTCCTTCCGCGAACTAGCATGAACCTGGAAACGAGAACCGTACGCAGCATTGGCTGGTCTGCAACGTCACAAATAGCTCAGCTGCTGATGGCAATACTGATTTCTGCGATCTTAGCGAGATTACTTACACCTAGCGACTTCGGCCTGATCGCTATGGTGGTTGTGTTCTCGAATTTTGTGGCCATTTTTTCAAGTTTTGGATTGACGTCTGCTATTGTACAAAAAAAGGAGGTTAGCGACGAGGCTTTATCGTCGACGTTTTGGATTAACGTTGGCTTGGGCGCGTTGCTGACACTAGCATTGGCAGCTTCTGCGCCGTTAATAGCTGCTTTCTATTCTCAACCACGGCTGACCCCCCTTATCGTGTTTATATCCACTACCTTCTTCATCGCTTCATTTGGCAACGTGCAAAATGGGCTGCTTACGAAACGCATGAATTTCAAAGCCCTTGCCGTCATCGGCATCTGCGCCATTGCGATTTCTGGTCCCATAGCTATTTTCTTGGCTTTTTCCGGATACGGAGTCTGGAGCTTGGCTTGGTACACGGTGCTCTCTTCATTTGTTACGGTCGTCTTCACTTGGATTTATGCTCGATGGGTTCCCCATTTTTTGCTTGGGCTGCAGCACATGAAAGGGCTATTGGGGTTCGGTGCGAACCTCACAGGATTTAGTTTCGTTAACTATTTCGCTCTAAACATGGACAACCTCCTTATTGGGCGGTTTCTTGGCTCCGCTCCCCTCGGCTTCTACAACCTAGCTTACAACTTGCTTGTGTTTCCGACGAGTAACATCTCGGCTGTCGTCGGGCGTGTCATGTTTCCTGCGCTTTCGATAATCCAACACGACAAACAGCTGGTGCGCGACGCTTATGTGACTGCTAATCGCTACATCGCCGCCGTCTCTTTTCCGTTGATGATATGGGTGCTTGTCACGGCGCCTCAGCTTATCCGAGTGGTTTACGGTCCAAAATGGATAAGCGTGATCCCGCTGGTTCAAATTTTCGCTTTAGCAGCCATAGAACAGTCAATAGGAACAAATGTAGGGTGGATATTCATGTCACAGGGCAGGACTGATGTGTTGTTCAAGGTGGGCATATTTACGACTATTGTAATTATTATTTCCTTTATTGTCGGGCTTCGTGGGGGGGTCGAAGGGGTTGTAATTGCGTACACAATAGCGACATATTTGTTAGCTTACCCTGTTTTTGCCATCGCGTTTCGATTGATAGACATGAAAGTAAAGTACGCGTTGGCACCGCTGTGGTCAGTTACATTGGCAGCGCTGACGCTAGGGATTGTGGCGTTTCTCCTTCGAATCTCTCTCGAGAAACTAGGAGTCACTCAAGACTTGGCTATATTAGCCATCGTGACAGCTGCAAGCCTATTGATCTATTCAGTGGTCCTTTTTTTAATAGACAAAGAGCTTTTCATCGGAATCGTGAGACTCCTCGATCAGTTAAGAACAGCTGATAGTGCATAGTACAAAGCTCAAAGCACGCGTGAACATGACACAGTTTTTTCGGACGGCGTATTATGCAGTGACAAAACAAAGAAGCGAAATAGCGGTCTGTTCAACAAGGCGGCTGCCAGAGCAGCGGCCGCTAACGTTCGCAAGAGACACCCCGCGATCGCCGTAGATCGATCTGCACCAACAACTGCGATCGCATGCGAAAAAACTCGGCGGCCGTTCAGATCTAGAGATTGTAAGATGGGTATTTTTGCTGTAATCTCAACAATACGTATCTACGCACATTAAGACGATAAGACGAATTTACCCGCTCTCAAACTTTGCGCACGTCACCCCGCGTAAGAATGTCAATGGGCCTACAAGATGTTATGCACTGTTATTTAGTTACTGCGAAGCACAAAGGAAGACCGGATATTGCGGCAATGAAACAACAACTCAGAAAAACAATCAATTTTTCCCGGTGGTACGACGGTTCTGCAGGAGTGGTACCAAGTTTTAGAGAGACGCAGAATTCGTGCTATAGAGGTGCAGGGCGCATCCACGACGATCTTGAGACGACCTAACTCGTGCTTATGGGGGTCAATCTTTAACTTGCAAAGGCCTTAGCAAATTGTGGCGTTCAAAATGTCAGTTATGACGATTCACGAATTCAGTCAATCGTCGCGTGCTTTTCTCCCACGTGAACTCTGCGATTCGGTCTCTTCCTGCGAGCGCAATTTTGACTCGCAGCTCCTCGTCCGTCAGGAGTCGAAGAACGTTGTTTACCAAGGATTCAAAATCATCGGGATCTGAAACCAAAGCAGTTTTTTCGTGTTCAGCATAATCGCGATTCCCTCCACAATCGGTTGTTGCAACGGCACATCCGCACGCCATCGCTTCTGCTGGTGGTAGGGCAAAGCCTTCAGCGGCGCTGCTGCAAAGGTAAATCGATGCTGCGTTGTATAGATTGACAAGCTCGCTTTCACGTACGGAGCCGTAGTATTCGCTCCACGAAGGGGGCGCCGCAGGTCGTTGTTCCACCGGGCCAAACAGGCTTACTTCAAGGTTCGGGACGGCGTCTTTACACTTAAATAAGACGGATAAGCCCAGTTGAGATCGCTTATACGTCCTTGAAGAATACAACATGGCGACCCTTTTCGCTCGTCCGCGAATACTGTTTATCACGCGAAAACGGTCGTGATCGATGGCATCAGGTATCACTTCAACATCTTCTTTAGGCACGCCCGCCTGGGTTACGAGTTCAGCTACCCAACTGGATATACAAATCTTCTTGAGCGGCAAGCGCCAGGTTTGTCCCAACTCATGTTGGTCGCCTAGCCACGGCGGAAAATCCTGTACAAGATAGAACTTGGCTCCTTTCTCGCTAGGACACTCATTTACCCTAGAAGCGGTTTGCCAAGCTGTAGCAAAAATAGCATCTGCGTTCGGAACGCGGCGCGCTTCAAGATCGGTTGCCTTCACCAGCTTTACGTCCCTGTGTAGGCTGTACCAGCTGATCTTGGGTTTTTCACTCTCGTAGGCAAGTCGCACTCGGTGACGGCCGAGCCATGAAAAAAATGTGAGTGGGAAGCGGTAAGGAGGAGACCTTTGGGGTTCCCACAGATAAACGATTGTCGCCGTATGCCCAGTGCGAACCAAGTGGTTGGCGTATTCGTAGACCACTTTGTACCCCCCTGTCGGACGGTTCACATAGCCAGGCAGCACAAACGTGATCTTCACATTAGCACCTCTATTACGCTGCGAATTGCAGCGTTCGTGCAAAAAACTACGTGGTCAAGCGACGCACAAGGCGTGTCACGGAGCTCATTCTAGCCCATCATGATGCGGCGGAGCTCGTCTTTGCTGCCTTGCGCTGCAGCGACGTTCCGGATATTGGCTGCGCTGCGGCACTTGCCATGCGCACTTTCGGTCGTCATGATTCGTCCTCCTCTATGTTTGCAGCCGTTATAGCAGACTTATGGTCGGGGCCCGCGTCTTAGACGTGGCTCTTCCTGCTGAGATCTTGAATAATGGGCCATTCATTCATGGGGGCGCAGCGCGCCACGCGCTGCTTCTTTGTTCGGACCCGGCGATCCTTTTCCCGATCGCGAATGCCACGATTTGAAAGGATAATCGTGTATTTAATCTTATTGTGGGGACAATCCGATTAATCGCGATGAGTCACGCGGGCGGTTTTTTTGTCAAAGCTGGCAGTGCGCGCACCCAATGACTTAGCATTCGGAAACAAAGGCGCACAAGTTGCAGCAAAGCAGTTTCGGCACCATTAGGTTGCACTTGACTTGGCCTCCCTATCGCTAAGCTCTTTACTCAGCGCGAAGGCCCAGAACAGCAGCAAGTCCGCCCTGACTGTGAACAGGAGGTCCTTACAGATCATCACTTTAGGGCACGTGATAAGCTGTGTTGTTGTAGAAGGCGCCGTTTGATCACCGCTTTAACATATCCCGCTATAACGCGTTTAATGAGAAGAGCTGCGTCGGTCACCTAACGAAAACGAATTGATCGCCTTCTGCGCGAGGGGAGGCATATATCGTAGTGCTCGTCGCTTGCGATTTCCGGGGTAAACGCATCATAGTTTTTTACACGACTCACCGTTTGCTAAGGAACGTGGAAATAACAAGCATTATTTGATCTACAATCAATCTGTATGATCGGGTTCGTTCACGAATCGCCCTCGACGCACCGAGAGTACAGCCGTTCGTAGGCGCGTCCAACCGCCTCCCACGTACGTATCTTGCCGCTGAACGGCCCCACCTGTGCCGTGCTCTCAAAAACCTCCTTGATGAGCCGGGCGACCTTTTCAGGGTCGGGAGGGTAATCAACTCCAAAACAGCCGGGCTCGGCGACGAACTCATGGAGCGCGGTCGCGTCCGCGACGATACACGGCGTACCGAGCGCGAGCGCCTCGGCAACGACGATGCCGTACGCTTCTGAGTTTGAAAGCAGCACGAGCAGATCGGCGCGTTTCATCTCACGAACGAGGTCTGCTGGCGCCAAAAACGGTTTCAGCGTCACATGCGCTTCCAACCCGCGGTCGCGTATCAAACGGCTGATGTGTGCCCGCTCGGGGCCCGCGCCGACAATTGTCAGCGAGGCGCCTGCCACCTTTTCCCTGTGCACGAGCACATCCAAGCTTTCGACGATCGCTTGCACGTTCTTTCGCTTCAACAGGTGACCGGCGTACAGTAGACGCGGGCCGGCTCCCGGCGCTCGCGTTTTGCGCGTATCGATGATTCCCACGCCGTGCGGTATCACGGACAGCCGTTCGTCGGGCACGCGAAACTCCCGCGCGATCATCTCGGCTTCAAACTGGGAAAACGCGATAACGTGGGTGAGCGCGCCGATCATCTTTTTTCCGAGTTGTTTGTACGCGTTCCAGAGCCGTCGCCCTAAAAACCGCTCCCGGTACACGTCCAAGTGGAAGGAAAAGACCAGTGGGACGTCAGCGTCCATCCGCCTGAGAAGGTAGACTGCCTCAGCCGAAAATAACGAGTGAAAGCCGTGCACGTGAACCACTTCGGGAGTCGTGGCGCGGTACAGCGCGGCAATATCCTTCGACAGAAGAACGTCAAAACCGTACAGAAGATCCGCCAAGGGCGCGTGCACCCGCTGGATTCTGAACCCCTGGTAGAGCTCTTCCGGCTGGCGATGATGAGGATTAGGCTGAAGCACCGTAACACGATGTCCACGGAGCGCGAGAGCCCTTCCTACCTCGCGCACCACCGTGTTGATTCCGCCCACCGCGGTTGTTTCCATGTAGTTGACGAAGAGCAGCTTCATTTCCCGCATCGCAGAACATCGTCAAGCAGTGCTTCGTATTCGCGAATAACGCGATCCCACGCGTATTCGTTTTTCGCCCGGTCAAACGCGCCGTCTCGAAGCGTGTCGTATGCTTCTGGCTGGTCCCCAACTGATTCGATCGCGGTGCGGAGGCTCGCGGGATCGTTAAAGAACAAGGCAAAGCGGTCGCACACCTCCCGATTGTACTGGTTGTCGTGGGCAATGATAAGGTTGCGAGCGCTCATCGCCTCGAGCAGCGAGGGGTTGGTGCCTCCCGCTGAGTGCCCGTGGAGGTAGGCAAAACAGTGTTGGCGCAACATGGTCAAAAGGTCCTTTTCGTAAATTCCCCCGCTGAACATGACTCGATCCTGGCCTCGGTGCTCCGCAATAAGTGCGTGCATGCCGCCCTCATAGCTCGAATCCAAGAAGTTCCCGACGATGACGAGCTTCTTCTCGGTGCGCGCGGTCAAGAAGCCCTCGACCATCGTGCTGATGTTGTTGTCGCGCTCAAGACGCGCCACGATCAGGAAATACTCACCGATCTCCAAGTGGTCAAGGTCGCCGGAAAGCGCCCCAAGCCGGGACGGGTCCCATTTGACCCTCGCGGACACATCGACGCCGTACGGGATAAAGGTCGCTTCCCTCGCCCGCGATGCCTTGAGGTACGCCTGGATTGCCCGCGCGTCGGCGATCGCCGCATCGGCATAGTGGAGCGCAAACAGTTCGTTGACGTGAAGGGCGGTCTTTTCAAGCGAGTTGTACTTCTCGCGCGTCCATTCACGGCCGTCTACGTTCACCGCGATTTTTCTTCTGAAGAGCTTGGGAATGAAGAAGAAGAACCCTGCGCCGTAGCCCAGCATGATCACGCAGTCGCACGTGAGGCTCGCCCGCCACAGGGAATAGATGTCGTATATGGTCTCATAGAATACCCGCCTGAACGGCTTGAGCGGAAAGTAAAAGAGCCTGACCCCCTTGTACTCAGAGGGCCGTGGCGGAGCGGTGCCCTCACAGCTCACCCACACCTCGCGACCTTCGGCGGCGAGGGCCGGAGCCACGTGTTCCGCGAACGTCTCAAACCCACCGTATTTGGCAGGTATCCCGCGTGAGCCGAGGAGCGCGATTCTTGACTTCATGGTTCACCGAGTCTGCGTTCGCATTCTCGTGCAGTCCTTAAAGGTTTGCCGTTTCTTGTGTGACCGCGCTTTGTTTTTGTGTCAGTACTCAGAACAACGCGTGATTGCTCGCTGAGCGCGGGAGATAGGCTTATCGGAGCGTCGTACGTGGGAGCCGGCGGCCTTTTCGAGTTGCGTCTGCCGTCGCGAGCCTGCCTGTGCAAGAAAGCGCTTGCAAATGCTAACTGAAAGCTTATCGTAATTCGCCACGCGTTTCGGCCCGCGAATCCATGAGCGCAGACAATGAGTGGAGGATGATCCCCGTAAGCACCAAAAACGTTCCTACCACCGTGAGAAGCAGCATCAGCAGCGTCGGACCCAAGACGACGTGCCCGACGATGAAATAGGCTTGAACGACGAACGCGGCGATTCCGGCCGCGACGGCGACCATGACCAAGCCGGGCACGGTGAGCGCGAGTAGTGGGCTGTTGAACTCGATGCTGCGCAGCACGCCCCCGAGCACCTGCAGCCCGTGACTTATCGGGTGCTTAGATGAGCTCCCCACGTCGTAGCGAACCCCGACGTCCACTTCCTTTATCCGCAGCTGCGCGTTTGCCGCGTCCATGAGCATCTCGCTGTCAATCGTCAGCTTGTCGGTGTTGAACTTGAAAAACGGTGCGGTCTTGATCGAGAACGCGCGAAAACCGCTCTGCGTATCGGTGATGGTGACGTCGCCGTTGAGCCCCAAATGGATGACCCTGTCGAGAACGACCTGTCCGAAGCGGCGGTATCGAGGGGTGCTTCCCGCGTCTCCGCTCAGATAGCGACTTCCATTGACCACGTCGGCCTCGTCGTGCAGAAGCGGGTCGAGCAGCTTCGGAATGTCATCGGGGTTGTGCTGACCGTCGCCATCGATAATGATAATGATACCAAAGCCAGATTGCGTCGCGTACGCGAAGAGGTCGCGTAAGGCGGCGCCCTTCCCCATGTTAACGTCGTGAACGAGCACCTGAGCGCCCGCGAGGCGCGCGACCTCGGCGGTCTTGTCGGTGGAGCCATCATCAAGGACGACGACGTGGTCCGCGTACTGGGAGGCCCGCAGCACGAGGCTGCCTATCGCTACCTCTTCGTTGTAGCACGGGATACCGACCATGATCGTCGGAGGGGCCGAAGCCGTTACCACATCAGTGCCCGTCTGCTGATTCTGCTCAAGTTCGGTCGCGCTCATTGTTTCGGGCTATACGCTCGTTGCTCCGTCTGTGTATAGTCGTGGACTCGACATAAAGGTTGCTGCTTTGCCCTGCAACGCACCAGCTCGCACCGACTATTTGCATTATCTCTCGCTTGACAAAGTTTATGGAAGGAACTGCCCTCAGTACGTCGTTATTATCGTTGATTGCGGGTGAATTCGCTCGTATGCGTGTTGTCAGGGGCTCGAAACTGCACGCGCAGCAAGCTCGCCAGAACGGGATTCGGATCAGCGAACGAGTGAGACCAGAGCGACGCAAAAAAGGAAGGGGGCACCCCGTTCAAACCGGGCAACGCCTCACGCCTTAAGCGCGATACCGTTTCGCCGAGATGATTAAACTTGGGTGCTAGACCAAGCGCCTAGATAGAGGCGTTTAGGGTAGCTTGCGGCGGCTTGCTTGGTGGCAGCCGCTTTGGCGTATAACTTTTCGGCAAACTTATCGGGTTTCGCGATTTGCTTGGCCGCAGCCTTCTGTGGCTCCTTTGGTGGCAGCCGACTTTGCGGTCTGCGTATCGATGAGGAGTTCAGCTCGACTTGTTTATCAGACGGTGCCATCCGCTTCTGTTCGATTGCCTTGCGTGCAGCTAAGGCGAGGCGACGTCGGTTGACGTTACGTTCGCAGAGACGAGCGTCGGTGCAATTATGTGTCAAGCGGCGAAACAACGCGAGAGCAGATCGACGAACTACGTGCCGAATAGTTCCCGTCGCTCATCGTGAAGGATCTTGGAGACCTGCTGACGTGAGCGAGTGGATAAACCGACCCCTTGCCGCCAACTGATGGCAGCGTGCGTGAACGGAAACGACGTGGGTTAGAACGTCGCGATTCTCTCTCTCAGCGTGTGCGTTGCAGTTCCCGTTTTCAGATGAGCCGGCACCGTCGTTTACGCTAATCTCAACGAAGCAATTTTAATATGGAGGCAGCACGTGTGAATAGTAAATTAGGACGGTTATGAGAGTAGCTATCGTACCACCGACGACCAAAACTGGGGAGTGGACGCTAAACAGACACCTGATACCGGGCTTGCGAGCGCGAGACGTCGATGTGAAAGTATTGCACCATTTTGCATTAAACCGACCAAACACGAAGGTTTTTTTGGGCAGTCTGCTCTTGAAGCGTCTGATTAAAGATGGGTCAATCTCTCTCATACATAATGTAGATAACCTCGGACCATTTCTCCTTCGACACCGGAACCTACCAGCAAAAAAAGTGCTCACCGTTCACGATATTGCGCCGGTTATGCTGCCGCAAGCATATAATTGTATACTGCGGTTTGATTTTACAACTGTGCTTCCAAAGCTGATCGAAAACACTGATTTGACGATAGTGGATAGCTATTCTACTAAGACGGATTTGATCGCGAAATTTGGAGTTCGCAAAGATAAGCTTACAGTTATCCATTTAGGAGTCGATACATCTTTTTTTCATCCTTATAACGATCATGGCCAAGTTATGCGCAAATACGGCTTGCGGTCCCGTTTTTTGCTCTACGTTGGGAACGACCGTGCGAGAAAGAACCTGAAAACCCTCATTAAAGCGTACGTGAGTGTTTTTCACGAAATACCTGACGATTTGGTGCTGATTGGACCGATTAGCGATAACACAATACGAACTTACGTCAATTCGACCGGCCTTGCGACTCACATTAAGAAGGAAGTGCAAGAAAGGATAACCGTGCTCGGATACGTGGCGTACGAAGACTTGCCGAGAATTTATGGCGCAGCGACTGCCTTGATCTTCCCATCACTTTATGAAGGGTTTGGACTGCCACTTCTCGAAGCCATGGCGTGCAACGTTCCAGTCGTGCTCTCAGACAACAGTTCGCTAAGAGAAGTTGCGGGAGATGCGGGGCTATACATAAACGATCCACTGAACTCGGAAGATATCGCAGAAAACATTCTCGAGATAATAACTGACGAGAGCTTGCGTGAAAGTTTACGATCCAAGGGCTTTAAACGAGCACACGGATTTAGCTGGGAAACAACCGTTCAAAAGACCATAAACGCATACGATTCCATTCTATAGTCAGAAAGAGTAAGGACTCTTCGTCATTCGAGAGGCGTGCGCGGGGATGAAAGAAAAAGTTATATTAGTTAATACGCAGTCTTTGTCTTCTTTTTTACCCGCCTTTCGAGTCAAAGAAGAGATCAACGAACTTCCTTATGGTGGGGGATGGCACGTTCGACTCGCTCAACAGATTGCAAAGAGCACTGACAGATATGAACTCGAGTGTTGGAGCATCGAAAAACGGTTAGAGAACGAGTTTGTAACTGAGCACGACAATATACTTTATCGATTCTTCCCTTTACAACGCATGGGATTTGATCGAATCAACCTCGGGGAGGTTTCCTGGCCATTATTGCGGGAATTGCGCGTCGAAGTGAAAAAACAGAATTCGCTTGTGCACTTACACTCGGCATTCACCTGGACAACTGTTTTTGCATCGCTCTGCATCAAAAAAACTCCGATAATGGCCCAATGCTACGAAGATAGATCGCTCGTGCAGCTCTTTTTGGACACTCCGGAAAGGAAAAGGTACAACTATTTGGCGTCCTACGTGTTAAAAGGATTCTTTTTCGAAAGAGCCTTAAAAAAACGCGTCGACTGTTTCCTTGTTCTCAATAAGCCTGCTGAACGATACTTTTCACGCTTGGTTGGAGCAGAAAAAGTTCACATCTCGCCAATGGGAATCGATTTCTCTGTTTATAGAAGAATCGACAAGAACAGAGCCAGAGAAGAATTAGGTTTAGATCCTAACAAAAAGTACGTATTGTGCGTCGCTGCGATGGTCGAGAGGAAAGGGTTGGACTATTTGATTCGGTCCATCCCAACCGTACTCGAGAGACTGCCCGATACTGAACTGCTTTTGGTTGGAGAGGGTCGCGATAAAAAGCAACTTGAACTCTTAGCCCAGAAACTGCGCATTCGGGACAAGGTCCATTTCATTCCGGCGGTAGACTCTGAACCCAGGGTTCCCGACGAGAAGTTGCCGCTTTACTATAATGCAGCTGATGTGTTTGTTCTGCCGTCTCTAATTGAAGCATTAGGCGTTGTAGGGATCGAGGCAATGGCGTGCGAAACACCTTTTATCGGAACCAACGTCGAAGGAATACCAAGTGTGGTCGAGCAGTTTGAAGCAGGCTTGTTGATCCCGCCGAGGGATTCCAATGCGATTGCCAGCGCAGTAATCGACGTTCTTGAAGACGGTGCCGTGCCCAGTGCAAACAGAGAACACGCGAAAAACTACTATGATTGGCACAACGTCGCGAAAAAAAATATCGACGTTTATGATGCTCTTTTTGAAAGATATTACGGCAGCAGCGAACGAACGTAGCATAAAACTAGATCAGCAAGTTGCGTTTCGTTATTGATAATAAAAAGCGTTTTTACGCGCTGACTTTCTATGCCTTAAGTTCATCCTTGGCAAAAGACCTTAGGTTGGAGATCGTGTTCACCTTGTCCCCCCAAGGCGATAGCGAGACACGAATTCGACGAAAGCGATAGCGAGAGACGAGTTCGACATGAGGGACTCGCCTACTATAATGACGCAGCCACCTATTTGTTCTCCCGTAGCTAACTGAAGGGTAAGGTGTGTCGGGATGGAAGCGACTGCGTTCATAGGAACAAACGTGCGTGCGAATTATGATCAGTTCAAAGTAGGTATTTTGATCCCTCCAACAGATCTTGACTCAATTACTTATGCGGTACTTAGAATTTTTAGACACATTAGAATCAGAGATTAAAGACAGGGGGTATGCAAGGAAATCGTGCGCCGGTTGGCATACTATTGCCAAATAAACGACTAGCGTTTACGATAAGCTTTTTAGGGAATAATATGGATCCTAAACCAGCTTGTGTGAGATGATGCTAGTGCACAGCAGAAGGTATTGAATAGCGCTGGTTAAGCTCCTTCCATCTATTAGGGGGTCTATCATTAAGCGATAATTGGTCTAAACAACGCGCGTACAGCATTGATTCGTCATTCATTTAAAGCAAGTTTATCGCCTACTCGCCTAACATGTTTCGAAAAACTTAAGTTCCCTAAGGGATCCGATGCAGCGTAGAATGGATAAAGTAGAAATTCTGAGTGATAATGTCTCGACTACTTCGGTGACCCCCTCTACCCTAAGGGCATTTCTTAGGCAAAATGGGTTTAAATTACTGTTTTGGCGCATATTATACGTGTCGTTGTATGAAAACCTTTATTCGCAACTGGACAAGTTCCGCTATAGAATACTTAGCAGATACCATCAAACCATCAAGATTGAGATATTGAACAATACCTACCTGGAACTAAATCTGCACGATAGGGGTTTAAGCAAAGAATTAGGTCTTTATGGGACTAGAGAACCTTACACGACAAATTTGCTGAGCACGATTATAAAAGACGACGATATTATCATTGACATAGGAGCAAACATTGGCTATTATGCATTATTGGAATCTCGACTAGCACCTAATGGATTTGTCTACGCAATAGAACCCGTTCGTGAGAATTTTGACTATCTTAAAACAAATGTTGACGTAAATAAATGCACAAATATAAAGCTGTTTAATTGTGCGCTAAGCAATAAACGTGGCACGGATGTTATTTTTATTCCCGAGGCTAGAAATTGTGCATCGTTGTTAAAGGGCTCGAGTAAGGGTATCGTTCGACAAGAAAATGTTCTGTTAGCAACCTTAGATAGCTTTGTGGATGAGCATGTCAAGCGCTGCCCAGCCTTGGTCCGTATGGACGTAGAAGGACACGAGTATCAAATAGTGAAAGGCGCGTTACACGTACTCGAGGAGTGCAGAGTGTTAAAGATAGTAATGGAACTGCATCCTTTTGCAATACCTGAAAGCGCATATGATGACATGTTAACTACACTAGAGGCACAAGGTTTCAAAGCTTCTGCCTTCCATGATCCCGATCTATATAATATAAAACATGAACAACTAACCAACAAATTGAGAAAACGTGCACATCTAACGTTATACGGATTTCTAGGCGAAGGTTTTGAAGTCTTGCACGAATTAAAAAAAGAAAACATAAAAATAGCAGCTCTTTTTACTCGTGAAGCAACATAGAGATAGCAACTTTTGCTTGGTCGCTCAGCAAGTGCAAGAACCATAACGCGTGCCAAGCGATATGCGGGTTTATACTGTCAGGCTGTCAGGTGTTGCCCTTTATCATCTCGTCACCTAACTGCTGTTGTTTGACGGTACTCCAAATCGAGGTGACGCAGAATCCGCTCTTACTTGCTTAACCAGATCGAAATGCGCCCGCATCGCCACTCGTCCGCTCGTTTGGTGCGCTGATCGTTCTGGCGGTGCTCTTTTTCGTAAGCTGGCGGTTTGATTGGCGGGCGTTGACGGTTCGGCTACGGGAAAGGGCAGGAACAAATACAGAGCGGGGCGTGACTGGATGGCGCACATCGCGCTCGCCTTTATTCTGCGCGGCTAAAAAAATCCATTCCACAAACGCCACACGCTCCACCGGCACGTCACACGATGGGGGCGTGAAATAGTGGCGGAGGCGCTCGTCTGGGGATGGACTCGTAACAGTTTGGGATAATGATCCTGATACGGAGATCGCGAAGAGCTTTCTTAAATAGCAGACTCTTTATTAGAAGAACCACGCTGTCATGTCTAGCCGAAGTTGACGCCACTGCACCACGCTAGCCCCTCATGCGCAACGAGAATACGTCTGTGTCAATAATTATCCCCACCTACAATGAGCGGGACAATATACGCGAGCTTCTCGAGAGAATTCAGCGTTCCATGGAGCCACTGAATGATCCTTTTGAGATCCTTATTGTCGATGATGACAGTCCCGACGAAACGTGGAAGGTTGCGTCCGATTACTCAGATAACTATCCAGTACGAGTTCTACGAAGAAAAGGGAAACGGGGACTTGCAACAGCCGTATTGGAAGGGATCAACGCCTCAAATTACGATATTGTCGTCGTCATGGGTGCTGACCTGCAACATCCTCCTGAAACGATACCTCAATTGCTCTCCGACGTGACAGATGGAACGGACATCGCGATAGGCAGTCGGGAGATTGAAGCCGGCGCTCTCGCAAAGTTCGATTTTTTTGGACGAATCGTGTCGAGAGGCGCCGATTTGCTTGCGAGAACTCTGTTTAGGCAGATTCGAGATATCAGGGACATAGATTCGGAGTTCTTCGCGTTTCACAAGGACGTTATTGCGCGCGCAAACCTCAACCCCGTAGGAGATAAAATATTATTGGAGATCCTTGTACAAGGAGACTACGCGACGGTTTCAGAGATCACATACAGGTTTGATACGCAAGGAGCTGGGGTGCGCAGACTCGAAGTCAACAATGCGGTAGACTATCTCCGCCACGTATCAAGTCTCTTTTCGAGAACTGGCGAATTTCACCGGTTTTTAAGGTTCTGCGCGGTGGGGTCAGTGGGCGCTGCCGTGAATCTAGCTGTGCTATATTCGCTGACAGAGTCCGGGGTATTCTACCTCCTGTCAGGCTTCATCGGCATAGAAGCAGCAGTCTTGTTAAACTTCGTGTTAAACCGATCGTGGACGTTCAAAGACCGGGGAACCAGAGGGCTCAGATCCGTGCTCACCGCGTTATACCGAGATCACGCCGTGCGATTCGTTGGAATTGTGCTCGACCTCGTTATCTTATGGATTCTGACCAGCTATGTCGGCGTCTACTATCTCCTGTCGCAGGTGATCGGCATCGGTGTGGCTATGTTGTGGAACTACGGCGGGAACCAGTGGTGGACGTGGGAGCCAGCCTGATGACCGTTGCGAGAGCATTGGCTGACAATGCTGGAAAGGGGTGCGCTTTATGATCGCCGCGCGTGCTCTTGTGAACGCGGCGGCTGCTGTCGCGTTATTTCAAAATCAGCAATCTTTTCGTGCACATCAGCTTCGCAGATGTCGTGTCTCTTCGTAACTCATTGCGTATCTCTCGTTACAGCGGCGCTTTGATTTTGCTGTGATTCGACTTCGACTGATTCAGGCATATCAAGCAAGCCATCATATTCGGCAGCGTTGCGAGCCACGTCGTCGGCGGTACCATTCCCCTTGCGTTTCTGTCACTGGGCATTTTCAACAGCGCGCGTTCGATTTTGACCGTCCATGTTCGCGTCTCCAATCAGTTGTATCGGGTCTTTAACGTGCTTTGCTGAGCCACGGCCGGCTCCCGTTTACGCAGACTGTTTCTTTTCGCACCGGTGCTTCGCGCAGCACCATAGGCTAGATGCCGTACGCACATAGGATGCCGGTTCAGACCCCAACGACCGCACCAAGCAACGCGGTGAAAAACCCTTCCGTTAGGGGGGGTCTCGTCACTTGCGGCCGCGGGCAGCCGATCGCCCGCATCATGCCGATTTGCTGACGCCGCTCGAGAATCAAGCGCACCTGATCATGCCGGGTGAGGCGATGCCGACGCGCCTGAGATCGAGGAATAGGTTGATGCGCATGAACGCGTGCCGCGCGGAACGCCCCTGTTAGCCTTCCTCAGTAGAGCCACGCGCCACTGATCCAAATGAACATGTTCTGGATCGCGATGACGATAGCAATTATGCCGATCACGATATTCTTGTGCCAGTTGTCTGAGAGGAGCAGGCCGAGAAAAAGGTATAACGGAAATATCCCGGCGACATAGCGCACAAAGGAGTTGCCCACGGAGGTCATCGATAAGAAGATGGCCAATGACACGAACGAATACGTGGACAGCGCCACATCCCTCTTGAGGAGAGCCAGAATGGTCGCAACTACTAGGAGGGTGTCGATCAAGTAAATAGGCAAGATGATGTAGTTAAACGGGGGCGAGCTGGGCCCCTGGAAGCCATACGTGCGCAGGTTGTTAAACAAATTGGTAACGGAGAACGACGCTTTCCAGTTTGCGGCGTCAACCTTCGAGACGATGAACGGGTTGCCGAAGCGGTAGAGGTAGAAGAGGTAGAGCATCGCGAGGCCCACGCAGGTGATCGCAATGACGGCAAGTTCCCGGTTGATGCGCGATTGCTCGCGCGTGACGGACCGTTCCCGGGTGACGCGCGATTGCTCGCGATGCGAAACGTACGCGTAGAGCACGTCGACAAGAAAAATGACGAGGATAAGCGCGCCGAGTTGGCGGGTAAAAATGGAAAATATCGCCAGCAGCGCCGCGTACCCAAACTTCCCTCGCTTCCAGTAGTAGTACGCGCCGATCGTAAAAGCGAGAAAGATGGGCTCAGTATATGACACGAGATTGCATACCAAGAGCACCGGGAACACCATGTAGGCAAAGCACACCCGCAGGCGGTACTTCTCGTCCACGATGAGCGGCACGAGCTTGTAGAGGAAGTAGAGGCCGAGGAACGAAAATGCGTTCGAAATGAGCACCCCTACCCAGGGCATGAGCGTCGGTTGGTTAAAGCTGAAGATCTTGATCAAAAGGGGGTACATGGGCGGGAACGCCGCTGAATTTGGATATCCATAGGCATATCCTTGGTACGCGATGGCCCGATACCATATCCCGTCCCAGTTTGCCAGGAACGCGGGATTTTTAAACAACTCCGAAGGCTGATATAGCAGGCTTACCAGTATCGCGCCTAACAGAACGATAATTTTGATAACGGCGTACACAACGAGGGTGTTGGGCGGCGTATCTTTCGTGTAATAATGGATAGCGCGCCTTACGAGCGCTTGAGCCCTTTTCTCGACGGTACGGTAAGCGGACGATAGTTCTCTGAGCATACGAGGTGGGTTATACGATCGGCGACGTTACATGTGTTTAGGCCCTCGCATAAATCCTCTTCCCTAGATCAATGGTGCGCGCTCACGGGCAACGACAACCGAACCAATCTCTGGCCGATCTCGCGCGGCTCTCGTTACGATACCGCACCTTCGAGCTTGAGCCCCGAGAGAACTACGTCAAGTCGGCGTGTGCCAAGTTTGTCCCTCTGAGGACCGCGTGGTGAGATCAGGTGACCACCGCGAAGCGCACGTCGGCGCCGTGCAAATCAGCACCCAGCAAGCGGGTGATTGTTTTACGCTTTTTGCGCGAGCGTAAAGATCGTGAAGCGAAAGTTCGTGAATTGTTTTATAACCAAAAAGCCATGCTTTTCCAGCAGTTCTCTAACTGTTTTAGGGCTGAAGTGGTGAACGTGACCACACCGCTGCCTGAAGTAGTCGTCGCCAAGCACCCAGCCGTGCCACAAACAGTGTAGCCAAAACAACGGCTTCCACGCGCTGAAAAAGGTGTCGTAAGGAACTGTCAGGACAAGCTTGCCATCCTTTTTGAGTATTCGGTACAGTTCGGCAAGCGCCTCATCTTGATCAGAAATATGCTCGAGGATTTCTGCTGCGATAACAATATCGGCACACTCGCTTTGTAACGCAATTCGCGTTATGTCAGAGATCACCGGGCTGCTCAGGCGTCCGCGCGTAACAGCGTGGTCCACAAGGTTTTGGGCAACGTCAACGCCCACGAGGGGGAGCTTGTCGGTGTTCCACACGCAATTGTTACACCCAAGGTCGACGATGATACTACCCGGTTTGTAGTTTTCAGTGACGAGCTCATGTACTTCACTCTGCCGAAACCTGTGGAACCACGCTCTCACCGGGTTACGTGATTTGGTGAGTTGAGAGTGAAAGTCCTCTTGGCGCTTCTCGTAGAGCTCTCTGCCGTTCATATGTCGTAGCCACGTTCACTGCATGTCTTCGCTTAGGCTCTGTCGGCATACCAAACAACGCCACACACGCTGGCCCCTTGTGCGCGTTTCTCGACATCGTTTTTGCAATTAGTCGAAGTGTCGAAGCCTGTTATGCCCGCTTCTCATACACGTGCACGTCAAAGCTAATGCGACTCTTGACATAAATCTTCGCATATGATTCGCTGAGGAAATTCAATGTAATTGCCTGAAAGCGATGGGATTGTATCTGTTACTGAAACTAGATTCAATAGGCTGATTGACGACAGCCGTAGAAGCGATATCCCCCAGTGCGTTTATGTCCGCGTTCTCTGCGTGCCCGCACGAGACACAAACAAGCGTGGATTGTGTCTTTGTACCGCATCGTAGCATTGCTTCGATGTGTTTCTCTGCTTCGGCAACCGGCACGCCGTCGATTACCTTGCCGATTGAGCGTTTAACGTGGGAATGACGACCGTCTCCGTCGCCTCGCCGGTTCGCTGATCTCGCGTCGCCTGCCGCACCGGTGATTTCCCCCTTCATCACCAGATTTGCTCGTACGCCGCTCAGTTGGGTAGCGTCGCTATGCCTAGATGCCCAGACCCTTCAAAAGCCACACACGAAAGATAATTTTGATTACTTAAAGTGCGGTTCAATTGCCAAAAAGAGGTGCACATTGTCCCAGAAATGACAACGTTGAGGCACACACATAACGCAACCTTTATTAGGAATACGCCTGTACTTTGATATGTTTAGTAAGCTTGAAGCCCGTTGGCGTGCATGCCGTCAGTGTGGATGCAAATCCTCGCGCACGGTAGGTAGAACCCGCTAACGGAGGGAAGGTGTATAATGATGAAATATAAAATTGGTATGTTAAGCATTGCCATGGCGGCCATCATGCTTGTCTCGATGGCTGGAGTGGCGAGTGCGGCAACCCCCGCGATCACCAGCGTTACCACGGCGCCTGCCGTAGTCTGGGCTGGCCATAATGAGTTCTTCTTCATCCAAGGAGACAACGGTAACCTCTGGGGTATGACTCCGCACGGCAGAATAGGCAATGGGCACATAGGAACGTGGACGGACATGGGCGTGGCTATTGCGTCATCCCCATATGCTGTGGCCGGATCGAGGGAGCACCGGGATTCTTACCTAGATTCGAACTCCGGGATAATAACCGTCTTCTTTACGACGGCCAGCGGTGCTATCGGTTCGTCGACGACCACTGATAGCGGCCGCACCTGGTCTACGCTGGCAATTTGGCCCGGATCACCTGCTGCAGGCACCGGCCCAGTCGCGGTCATTAATCCTGCAACGCAGTCGTTCGACGTATTCTATGTCGACAGCGCGAGCCTCCATCTCATGGAAGACTCCCTCTTAATCAACATAATACCGCCAGCCTCATCCATCGTTACGGATCTCGGCGGCGTCGTGACCGCGACACCCGCTGTGGTGTCACCGACTAATGGTTTCGTAGACGTTGTTGTCCGTGGAACCGGCGGCCACATCTGGGAGAGGACTTATGAAACGGGCGGATGGGGCCCCTGGACTCCGTTCCACGACGGAACGATTGGTTACGGAGCAGTGATGGTCAATCCTGGCGATCACAACGTTGACCTCTTCGTAGCAGGTTCAGACTACCGCTTGTATGAACTGCAGTCTTCAGACAATGGTGTGACGTGGCACAATCAGTACGGCAACATCGGCGTAAAACCCAGCCTCTGGCCAAACCTCGACTGGATAGCCCACAACGGCGTTATGGCATCGCAGCCAACAGCGTCACTGTACCAGGACCACATGGGGCAGCAAGTGAACGTCGAAGGAACACACCAAGGTGGAGAAGTTGTCGCAATGACCGGCCAAGATGGCAACATTTGGCTATGGACAACTCCGCCGGGACAGTGGAATCCTACCCCCATACCAAATGTGGGCTAGGGTAGACTACCCGGGCTAGTGAACCAGGAAAAACGCATATCGCCAGCAGTTCAAGTGGGCTGCTGGTGGTCTCTCTTTTTTTTTGCTTATTCTTCGTTTAGCTGTGCTGCCGCTAGCACGTGCTTGAGGAACCTAAGAACACAAGACTGGTTTCTCGTTTTTGTTGCGGTGTTATTGAAGTCCTCGTTAGGCGGCATCATAGCGGTTACACGCAGCTTATAGCAGTCACAATAATCTCAGACCATAGAACCTCGTTGCTTAGCACGAGACTATGTCGGAATACCCCCTTACTAGGCACCCACGTCGTCACAGCAGTGCATTTTTACATACGGGTCGGCCGCTCGTGCACCCTCGCCGCGAACGTTATCGATGATAGAGTTCCTGAAAGAGCCCGGTGTGCCTCTCTGGCGCCGTAAGGAACTCCAGAAGGTACGGCTCCTCGATCAGCTCGAACATCGGCGTTCGCTTTACGAGCCCGTGGTCGGGCAGCTCGACCGGGTACGCGACTCTGATCTCCGGCACCTGGTGATATGCTTGGTTGTGCAACAACCTCCCATTAATGAGCTCATAGTACGCCCCCCCGCGCAGTTTTGCATAGGGGTCATAGACCGAATCGAAAGACCGACACACCCAGTTGGCCATCTTGAGCGTTCGCTCCGACGGGTTGATCGTCACGTGCCCGTAGTTTGGCGGAACGATCACCTTGTCGCCACGGGTCGCCTTAACAAGGATGACCTCGTCAACGCTCTCTTCGTTCTGTGCACGCTGCAGCAGGTAGTGCGCGTCGCCGTCGAGCACCTCGTACATCTCGGGATACGTGTAGCGGAGCTTCGGGTTCACGCGCGGGTGGTAGTGCCCGTACGTCTTGACGAACTCGAGTCCCATGTTGAGAGGCGGAATGATCGTGATGTCATAGCGGAGCTGATGGCGCCTGATGGCCTCCGCGTCGGTAGGCGTGAGAGAAAGGTCGCGGTACATGAAGTACGCGTCGCGGTCGGCGGCCGTCTCAAACCACGGCGTGTCAAAGGCGACGTCACGAAGGTCGTAGAGCCGGCGGATCTCAGGTTCGATCAGCCGTTCGCCAAACTTGAGTTTCATGACGCTTTCGCTCCCAAACCGAGGAATAGCTCTTCGGTTTCTCACTTCTTCCTTAACTACCTTTGCGTTTTCGCCCCGTGCTCTGTAGGAGAAAGCGCAGCGACGCGCGGCCGGCGAACAGATTGACGACTTTGGTGAGCGCGCACACCCCGGCGTTGATTGTGAAGCATCGCAGAGAGCTGCCGAGACGCGCAGGCGTGCCGCGACGACGTCGCGTAATAATTCGTGGCCATCGTTGCCATTGCGGCGGGCAGGCGATCACTTGAGCCTATATCGTGCTCGTCGAATATGCGCACGGGTGAAAGATAACGAGACGAAAGGCGATTTAAGTAGCTGCGGGCTCAGGGGCCCCCGTGACAAAAATAGCGGTCGAACTCAAGGTCAGCAAACCACGGTGCTTAACCGGGAGTGGGACTTCAAAGAGGAGCAGGCAGTGGAGCTTGAGGCGATGTACGACAAGATTCTACCTGTCAGCCCACAAGAGAGTCGACTTTTTTTGGGAGATATTTAGCCAGATTCAGCACGAACGCGGAACGCGCGACCTGTCTGGGGTCTCGACGGACAAACTTTTTTCGAAGACGCGCACTTCGACCGAGAAGCGCAGCACGAGTTGCCTAAGCTTACATTTCGAAGCGATGATGAGGTCAGCGCTAACCGACATCCGTCGTCACACGCACCGTTACGTACTGCTTCGACACTCATCGCGAGTAACAAAACTTGGCCAAAAGTTGACCAAAACTGACCGCATTTTCAGGACAACAAACTGCGGTGTCGCTACTGAGTAGCACTGCCTGGTGCGCCCGAACGGGGTCGTCCCGAAGGACGTTCGGAGATCGAGACATCGTGACAGGTAGCCGATCACTCGAGCAATTGGATCAAATTCTGTCTATTTGACTGATTTTATGATATTTTAAGTAGAATACTAGGAGATCACGGGACGCAAGAGTCGCCGCACGCTTACTAACTACACTCAAGCACGGTCATTACCCGCCGTTGTGGGTGGTACGCGTGCGCCTCAGATTCGCTAATAACCACCGTGCCCTCGCTCTTCAGCAACGCGTGCGCTTCTGCAGCGTGCTTGAGTGTGCCCACGGGGGAAAGCACCATCGGGGGTTGGCACCCCTTTCCTTCGTGTTACTCACCTAAAAAGAAGCGACCGGACCGACTTAGATCGTTCAGCATCGTGTACACGGCCGCGTCGAGCTCACTAGAGGTGTATCAAAGGCACACGTAAACGCCGCGTTCGCACTTCGTGGGGGGAACCGTCGCGCATACGAGCGAGAGCTAGACGTCACTGCTCGTTTCATCGTGCGTGCGCCCCACACGCCCGACACGGCGATTGCTCCGAACCTTTAACACCAGCCACACGATGATTGCGGCCGCCACCAGTATCGTCGTCCCCAGCCAATTGTCCGGCCGCACTAGCTGGAGCGCCCACGTCTGCCAGCTCAGCGGCCACAGCAACGCGAGCCCCCCACTCACGTGTATCAACAGCACGTCGAGCACATAGTGCGTAGCCATCCCGAAAGCGAACAAAAAGAAGATGCGCATGCGCGTTCCCTCTTCGAACGCGAGGGCGCACACCCCGCACACGAGGAGCGAGCCGACAGGGATGTGAAAGAGCGCGAGAGAATCCTGCGCATAGATGCCTAGCAGCTGCAGCGGCAGGTACAGCTTGAAGATGTCCGGCAAAGGGCCCCGATCATCACGAGTACGGTGTTGCGCCCGCCAAACACGGGCCACCTGAGCGCAAGGAACGCGCAGAGAATAAAGGCAAACGCGACGTGCGCCATCCAGTCCAAAGCTAGTCACCCCTCCGTCCTCTGTGCGTGTCTCGACCCGGTTCCCGCGGCCTAATAACGAACGCTCGCCAATCAAACCGCCAGCTCACGAAAAAGAGCACCACCACAAACACGAGCGCAATAAACGAGCGGACGTAA